>Ga0157363_1000874_pt1 | contig 24157 bp, 7 predicted proteins | sample AttsexASBM1_FD_111477 | JGI IMG/M metagenome (GOLD analysis project Ga0157363, IMG submission 111477) | Fungus gardens microbial communities from leaf cutter ant in Ribeirão Preto, State of São Paulo, Brazil - Atta sexdens ASBM1 | ecosystem: Host-associated > Fungi > Mycelium > Unclassified ... | reverse complement strand
TCTTAACATAAAATCTTTTTTTCTGTAAAAGTTTTTTATTTTTTTAGATCTTTTTAATGATGACTCGATCGAACGATATGGTCGCATCTAATAAATTTAAACATATAAGCAGGGTTAAAATGAAAATTAAATTAAAATAAAAATTAAATTAAGATTTGACTGTATAACATTGACGACTCACTAATATTAAAAATTTAATTAATCACATCACACAAAACTCATCGATAAAATTACAAGAAGTCTCAAGATCGTTGGCAAAAATTTCCATTATTCATTTCGATAAAGCTCCAGCTTACAACGTATTTTTATTTGTGAAGGAGGAATATAAATCGGAAGAAGAGGACAAATGAAGCAAGGCACAACAACGGAGGAGAAATGAGAATTCACGACATGCAACGCATTGTGTTGCTGCAACGTTGCGAGAGAACCTTATCGCGAGAGCGCAATGGCGATTTATCTGTTTGCCAAGAGGATACAGTTTGCTCATCAGGACATATTCCACGACGCGTTTGTTTCATGTGTGTGTATATATGTACGTGAGTGTGGATGTATGTATGATCTGAGTATATGTATACATATACACACACACACATATATATATATATATATGTGTGTGTGTGTGTGTGTGTGTGTGTATACGTGGGTATGCGCGCGCGCGTTGCATACCCACAAGCGGAACTGCATCGAAAATTTTTCTTTTTACATTGCGGCTGTAAAAGTTCCACGATAACAACAACGTTATTTTCTGAACTCGCTCGGTTTCCTTACCTATATAATCAATATAATGCATCGAATGTCGTCGCACATTGTTCGCGCAAGCGAAATCCCGTACTTCCAGCCAAGCCTCATTCAGTCAAACATTTGCTCTCTTTCTAAAATGCATTGGTATTCTCGCTGTTTGATACGATTCGATTATTCGTCTTGTAATCTCAGGCTGCCGCGAATTGGCGTTGCGAAACGAGACTTTGGTGCCTCATATATCAAAGACAAAGTGAGAAACGTAGGTCAACAATGCTGTCGACGAAGTCATTTAAGCGACAGAATGGAAATTCCGATGCAAATATCTTACGTGCGTTTTATTTGTAAGTTCACGAATAATTATCGAAGATATTTGATCTTTATTTAGATGAATATCATATTTCAGTTGTATATACTTTTATAGAGAATTTGTAATATTAAATACATATTAGACATTAATAGACTTGTCAAAAATAATTTTTGGAAGATTTTGGCGAAGTTACTGTTTACTGACGATATTAATATCCTTCACGTGATCACATTTAATTTATTCGACGACAGCGGCCTTGGGAGGATACCTGCGGGACAATTTTCTCGGTGTTTTGCAAGTGAAATTTATACAGTATTCAACATCAATCTTGATGAAATTTCGTCAGCTCGAACATCGATCGGGACGAAAAATATGTTAAAGTCGCGTCGATGTCTCACGTCAAACGAAATTGTCATTTTAACTTTGATAAATATATCATTCTCTTATACTTCAAAGAGGAAAAAAATGTAATTTTCGAATTGCTATTGTGAATGAGTTAGATAAACATTATTCTATCAGTCATCAAAAGTGAGCTAATTTAATTTATTTCTCGTTGCATTTTATTTTTTATTTAATTTATTAGATCTGAATTAAAGATTTATTTTTAAAGAGAGAGAAAGAGAGACCCATTACAATATCATTATTTTATTTTATTTCAATCTAATACAGTTTAGCTTTCATATCTTTTTTCTTTCAAAAATATATTTCAAAAAATTTATTTTTTTTCAACTAGTAATTTTTTATAATTAATCTTGTTGCGAGATAACTATATCTTTGGCACAATAATCTTTATAACTCAGTCACGTTAAGCTATATGCTTCTTGCATATTTAATACAGTGGCCCAATGTATTTGATGTATTATAAAATTATAAAACTGTATTGCACAACCGATTTTACGCTGTTATTTAACGAAAATTCGATTAAAATACAATCTTCTTGTGATTTTTTTAAATCTTCGATATTTAAGTGAATAAATCAATTGAAATAAAATCAAACTTGTTCATCATAAAACGATGTCACAAATAGATTTATAGGCTAAATTTTGAAGTTCGCCGTCGGTCACACTGCACAATGGACATTGTAGGAGACCTACATCCCTAGCAGTCGCTTAACGTAAATGGCTACATGAGCTGAAACAAAGGGCTCGTCGAACTAACAATGCGCCTATACACGACTGGCCAAACAGGTGTTTCCTGCCGTAGCTCTTCAAATTACGTTACATTATCTGGATGACTTATAACGCATGGTAATTGCCCACCATCATAAAGTGATCATTTTTGTATAATATAGTGTTAAATTATTTAATGTAAAATTATATGTAATATATATATATATATATGTATATACTATATATAGTTTTATATAATATAATGTATACTGATTTTTTTTAACGCAGTTAAACTTTCCTTTCATGATAAAAATGACTCCATAAGATAAATCATCTCAAGAGGATTAGGCGAATATGCAATTGAAAATATTATAAATTTATAAAGTTATAATAATTTTTAAGTAAATAATTTTTAAGTAAAAAAAAACTCATTTTTCTGAAATTAATACGTTTATCATTTTTTTTCAATGTTAAACTCAGAATAATCATCATGTGACTTTTTTAAAATATGAAGGATTAATCAAATTGATTGTTTTGTAGTTAATCAAGCTAATTAATCAAATCAATTGTAGGTACTTATATGACACTAGATATTTAGTAGGTAGATACTTAGTACCATAATTAAAAAATAATATTAATATTGTCATAATATATGAAATACTGTTAATGTAAAATATGTAATATATAATATTGTAAAATAGGTTGTAAAATATGTAATATGTTGTAAAATATATAACATGGCGGAAATAAAATATGTTACTGATACAATATTTTGCAGATGAATTATTTTACAAATACAATTTTATAAATTAAAAGATTTGTAATTTCGTAAATTACATTAAACATCATATTCGCACTATATCATTACGATCACGAAATTCAAACGTTATTGCGCAAAAATTCTATTTTCTTCCGGTCCCATTACGTTCGTAATCTATCTACTTCACGCTTTACAACAAGTGCTACTCAGGGCCCCATGCGTTACGTTCCTGGCTGCTATTTTTACAATCGCCCACGGGTTATTTATAACTGTAACGAATGTACGACAGAAACGTTTCGCCGCCGGCGCGACTCCTACCTGATGGAAAATATATCTCGATCTAATTTATAGTCGAATGTCGCGTCGGAATAGCCCGTCCTCCACTTATCAAACTGTTTATTGTCACGCAATATCACCGTACATATATATAAAGAACGGACAATTATTACGATTCTATGTGTTTCATTTCCGATATCATGCAATATTCATAATGTCAAGAGACAGACTTAATTGCATATCAACGGCTCAGAATTCCCACTTCAGCTGCGAAATTTTCGTTATGTAGATTCACATCAATGGTAAATCGCACTTACACACGAGGAATATGAATATAAAAAGAAGTCTATTTATTGGCGGAATAATTCTATGAACAATAATTTTCTATTTATTGCTATTTTTCCGCCAAATAATTATCGTATTTTCCACAGTTACGAAGCTAATAAATAAATAGAATTTCTCTCTCTTTCTCGAATATCATTTTTCTTAATAATAATTCAGTATTATTCTCTTGATTGGCTATGAGTGTGGAAAATATTCATTTTATGAAAACATATTAAACATATTAAAATTGGTAATATCATTTTATTATAATAAAATAAACTTATCAATTGGATTGTTGAATTTTACCGAATCATATTTTATATATAAATAGTTAAATTAATGTATATAAAGTCGTCCTTAATTTTAAAAGATTTTAAGAGAAGATTGCTCATATTAATTCAAGACAAAAACTTCATATGATTATATTCGATACGGCTTCGTTTCAAAGATATAATATGTCAAAGAAAAATTTCGTTTTTTCTAAAAATTTCGAAAATCACTCGAATTATTTTGATGAAACTTTCAAACGTACATAAAATTTTATTAAAATACTACACTATATATAAGTGTAACAAGATAAAATTGTTAGACTACGTGAGATTATATATCAGAACATGCGTCGTTAAAACATATTACGGTGTAAGCTATCAGTAATGTATATCGGATTAATTACTGATGTTCCTAATTATCGTAAATATCTCATTATTAGTTGAATCAAAAGATCTATTAACGATAACGCGTATATGATTTCCTTTAGATATAGATACTTGAATATTGTTACAGTAACAATAACTGCAATGAATTCAATGCGATTAAATAAAATATATAATTATTTATCATGTTTTATTTAAATACGTTAAATTTATTGTTTCGTCCATGAACGTTATAATTATGAATACAATATCCAATTACTGCAACTTGTAACTAAAATACAATGTTTTACTGTCTCTAAATGATAAACATAATAATTAAACTGCTGTTATTTCAAACGTAATTAAACATCCAATATAATTAAAAAGACAGTTCTTACGGGCAATTTGCGCATATAATATTTTAGTATCAATATTGTATAGTACGTATAAGTATAATAATAATTGTTTGAACGCTAATCACCCAACCGCCTAATTATTTTACTCCCAATTGAGTAAATTCGTAACTTATTAACTTAATAAATGCATTTATTATTAATGAGAAATTTAATCGTTACCGATATCATTCTCAGACATCATTGGACTTTAATTTTTTGAGCTTCTGGAATTTTATAACGTAAAATCTGTGCCACGCATTCATATTCATGTGCTAGGAAAGGCTAATTTATACCTATCCATGCATTTTGGCGACCTTATCTGGCATCCATTGTTCACTATTGCAACGTGGATTGAACTAAAATTCATCACCGTAGGTATTTGGTAGTGAATACCTCTGTCATTGGAAAACGTCATTTCATGGCCCGTTAATTCCGCCGCAGTTGACATCGTGGGCGTGCGTTATGTGATACGTTACGAATGATTTGAATAGCATCGGTCTATATTAGGGAGAATACATAATAGACCTAGATAAACCATAGATACAAACAACATAAACTATTTCACTGTCACTATGGCATAAAGTATTTTTTATATTCGTTCTGAAATAACAATTTAATCAATGTATTCAGTATATAATATAGATTCTAATAAAAATTATTTATTTAAGAATAACATAATTTTCTTAACAATTTATTATATCCGAATATAAAATATATAATTTGTAATATATCCCATAAAAACATATATATTATAATATAATAGAATACACATAGACACACATAATTATTTTAATGAATTAAACTTCTTTTTATAATTTTGCAGTTACACTATCCGTAGTTCCTGACATTTAATTTCTAAAATGGAGGTCACGACGTTATAGGGCAATGTAAGGGTTGGTTAATACCTAGCAGGTGGTTAATTGTTTCAGGATTACTGGTCCGCATTAATGGTTATAGGCTGCTTAAGCTAGGCGGATTAGTGATTATTGGTTGCTCGGTATGTAGAATGTACAGTACAACTATGCCAATTGTAGAAATTTTCAGTAACAATAGACTCAAGTATGTTCGCGTAAAGTGGAAACAGTTCTAACTTTAGTTTCACTGCCGTCATACAACAATTTTGTGAATTATATTCGTCTTTAATGGCTCTCGAAGTGTTTCATTTGATGTTATTAAAATTTACCTAGTATCTCGAGATTTCTAATAATGACGGAGTGTAAGGTAATATAATAGGATATATAATTTCGGTATTTACGCGTGAAGATTACGCTGCAGATATTATGGTAGTAGACAGTATAAAATTTTTATTGATTATAGTTTATTTTCTTTAAACAATAAATAATACTTGGTAAATTAAGTTTTTAATAGGTGCGACATATCGAAGTTATATAACAATAATAATTTCATGTAATAACGCTTGATATGAATATTTTTATTTAATTTTTTTAAAATTTACTTATGGAATTGATATATATAATTAGCATTTGTTTTTAAAAAATTTTAATATTTTTGTATAAAAAGAAACTCTAATACGCATATCTTTTGATATTTATATTCCAAAAATTATAATTTATTATACATAGAATATCTATAATAAATGGTTTTTATTTTACAGAGGAAAAAAAGAGAATGTTCAATTGTTATCATTAGAAGAGCTGGGAATTTAACGAATAAGAGAATTTTTTCAGCGTTTGTATCTATTGTCATTAATCTCTCTCTCTCTCTCTCTCTCTCTCTCTCTCTCTCTCTCTCTCTCTCTCTCCTCTATATAAAATATATTTAATTATTATCCACTTCGTGAATTTTTAACTTAGTCGGACTACTTCACAGTATATATTGCTGGCACACAGCAATAAATACATCGTGGATATAATTCTCTTTATTTCATTGTTATTATTATACGATTCAAAACAAAGAAAATTAAAGCTTGCTTGCTTTCAGATAATAATTATTTTTTTAATATTATATATAAATAAGTTTTTAATTTTTATTAATATTCTTTTAAAATAAAATGAAAATTTTTATTACATAAAAATAATATACGCTTTTTGTAAACTTTGTACTTATAATTTATATTTATCTATAATTTTTCAGTAAATATCATTAATATTTATTAATCCTGAATGAATTAAGATATATCATGACATCATAACACGGTATCAAATGTATAAAAAAAAAATCTATCCGTTTATATGTAATTCGTATCTCATCTCGAAATAGTTTGATGATTGCTGATAGGTAATTTTAGTCTAAAGTGTAGGTTGAATGACGTAAATCGAGAACTGCTCTAAAAACAGAAAACCTGCCGCATGTTGGCCTTTTCTCGTCTACTTCCAAATCCAAAATCTTTTTTTCGCGACTGCACGATCAATCTTGATGTATTCATATTTCGTAAAAATCGAATCGTGCGTAAAGTTACGCTCATACTCAAATATGGTTCTCTTTCTCTTTTTTCATGACTGTATATACACTGCCATCCAATTTCCTGTTCGGTTCGCTTGCTACACGTGATCATTGTTTATTTCCGACATTGCGACAGCAAAAAAAAATGTGAGCGCTGAGAAGTCCCGAATGTGGTTTTGCGGAATTTGTAACATGAATGTGCACTGCGGAAAAATCAAATTTCGTTGCTATTTCCTCTTGCTCTTTTTACATTCATTTTTCAAATATATGTAATGACACGTGCAGTATAGCTACGTTCGATACTTCGTAGCAACCGAGCTTGTTAGAATTTAAATGAGATTACTAAAATGCAAATTCTTATGCTTTAAAGAAAAATATACTTGCCTAGTAAGTAAATGTAATAAATTACTAAAGACCTCATTATGATGTTAAAATACTTTTCCATGGATTTTAAATAAATCGAATTTACATATAATTACGCGAACGCGCGCTGAATTATAAACGCCATAACGTTAGGCGATTTAATTGATCAACTTTAATCGCTGAAAAAAGTATTCTATCTTTAACCTTTTTTATCTTTAATTAGTTTTCAGGATATTATATTATACTATTAAGATATCACAATACTATTAAGGTATCATGCCGTAAATACATTGAGGGAAAAATGTTTGATATTTGTAATTGTGTGATAAAACGATTATGATTAGAAGCTCTATTTTTATAATTATTGCTACTATAATATTGGTAATAATATTTATAGTTCTACATACAAAAAAAGTATAGTTCACAAAAATATGTATATATATAACTATAAATATAGAATAATACACTATAAATCTTTAATACTTTAAAATAATTTAAAATGAAAACAAATACACATTTCATACATATTTCTATTTAATTTATTTTTTATTATAAAGAATAACTAAAAGTTACGAAAATTACTTACTAAACTTCCACGTGAGCATCTTTAATAACTTTTCCAAAATCATCCCCGCGAGCCATCCCTTAACCATTTCGTTCTTTCTGATATTACGTCCTTAGACTTCTTCTTCGGAAAGCACTTCAGAGCTTTACTTCACCAAGATGAATGTGAATGTTTTGCGCCGAATTATGACCGCCATTAATATCATAATATATATATAATAACATGCTATAGGAAGTGTAGGGTGTTTGACACAAAAAAATATCAACTCACATCTTTCATTAAAAATACTTGCGTAAAAAATTGTTAATTTTTTGTCAACTTTTTTAGTTGTTTTTTTTATTAAAAAATATCTAGAAACATGTATGTTTGTTTCTTTATATTATATTTTTTTCGTAGCAAAATTTTAATATAAACTAAAGGTATATTTAATAATATAGTTATATTTTATAATTTATGTTATTTATTTAATTTTTTATTTATTTTTATATTTATATGTAAAGACATTGAATGATTTAATATTACAACGAGAATAGGATGTAATTATTATTCAGTAATGTTAATGATGTTAAGATTTTGAATTTTGGGTTTAATATTTATATGTTTGAATGAATATAGAAAATTAAAATTATTAATTTTTATTAATATGTTAGTGGTGTTTTTTTGTATTTATAGATTTGATTTTATTTTATTTAATATTTGAAATGAGATTAATTCCTACATTTCGTGTACAGATATTATTACAACAGTATAGCAATAATAATTATAGAAGTAAAGCTCCTAACTATAATTATTTTACTATGCAATTATAGTCAGAATTATCAAACATTTTTCTTTCAATGTGTGTAAAAACTCGAGCATCATTAGTTCACGTATAACATGGATAATTACACTATTATTCGCATAATCCCGATGTATGCAGCGCGAAAGCAATCAACGCAAGAAAGACGAAAATTATCTAATACCTACAACAATTGCGTAGATTTCTCTTCTTTACAAATGTCGATATCATCGCCGCCTCCGCGTTATTGTTCTCACTTGGCTGTGGATAGTTTGTGAAATTTTGACTCTAACCTGATACAAAGTAATGACAGAGAAGTCGCGCGCGGTGAATCGATGAAACGCCTTTACGCCATCGGAAAAGCTGCGGGTTTGGATAGTTTGGCTTACCGGCGTCGGCGAGGTATCTGACGAGTGGCACAAACGGCTGCATTGATCTGATTGCGAGGATAGCCGAGTCCCCGCAAATGGTCGTGAACGACATCCCAAAAGGCACGAAGATTGAATCCGTTGTAAGTAGCGGCGAAGTTTTGCTATGTCGATATTTAAGGGAGATGTATCGAATCAATATCGTGCTTTACATTAACTAGATTGTTCCTAATACTGAAATAGCTCTGAGTAGTTCTAATATTATTCTAATATTATTAAGCTACATTAGTTAGTTCGATAGTTAGCTGGATTTAATTTAAAAAATGTGTATTTTACACGTATTTAATAAAATTTAAAAATTATGAAAAAAATTATAGATTTCTCTATATTATATTTACTTAAAAGTAATAAAATAATTTTGGCAACAATTTAGAATCTAGATCAAAAATTATTTTAATAAGAAATAGAGATGTTTATAAATAATTAAGATGGAATAAAAATTTTGAAATTAAACTGTATAAAATTATATTATAAACTATATAAAAATATATTATTAAATTTAAATATGGATCTCATCGAGCTGTTTAATATGTTAATATAGTATTCATTTTTATACAGAAAATGTAAATTTCCAATTTCACAATTATTTTTTGCAGAGTCTATATATCTAACACATTCTTAAATTTGTGATAAAGCAAAACCCTATGGAAAAATTAATCTGAAAGTAACGTTCCTCTGTACCATTTATACCTTCAAAGCTTTACGATCCAGAACTTTAATTCTCGGTATTAAATATTTAAATAGCTCTCTGGTCTGGCGAAGTTTTAGACTAATTTTTCGTTAGAAAAACTTTTTACGCGATACTCGAGAAGTAAGGTCTAGTCGCTTTCTTTGTCCTGAATACATTATACTTTCCGTGTATCTTAGATATTGTTGTAATGTTTATATAACCAGACAACCATGTAATAAGAAAATGTATGTAGCGCAATAAATGGAAGTTGACCATGTCGGACATATTATTTTACGGTTTACGAGAGATACTGCATGCACATGAATCATGCGATGTTGCATGAGTGTATAGCACGTTGAGCTTACATTATTTGGACGTACAATCTTAAAGAATAATACTCTGAATGCCAACGACGCTCATTGCTTTCTCATTTCGAGATCGGCCCAAGAGAATTCTCCATTCAGCAAAGAAAATGAAACGAATGTAAATGATACATATGCCCACCGACGAGATTAAATATATTGGACTGTAATAGCTTCATTTTATAATAAAAACATCAGTATAAAAATATAATTAACAGTTAACGAATATTTTTACACAGTTTCTAAATACAAAAATAAAATATATTTTCAAAATTTTTTATATAGGAGAAAGTTGCCAAATGTGTACCACATCAGATATTTTTTACCTTATATTTTCTATTTAATATTGATTTGTACATAAATGAACATTGAAAATTGTAACTTAATATTTCAGGCATTATATATTTCACTTTTTACAACAATTATCAAAATTGAAATTTAATCCCTAGCATAAATAAATAATATTGTGACTACAGTATTTGATATAGTTTCACATTATAATTTTCTTTTGAATTACGGAACATAATTTTGAACATTAAATTATTTTGAAAATTTCCATTATCGTTCCATAACGTTAGCCGTCAATTTTAGGATTTGCGAAAGAATGACAATATGTCGTGACGCTAAATCACAGATTATTCTACTGCGTGTCCTGTTTTAATGTACATATAATAAAAATCGAGCTTAGCCACAATTAATCTTGTGTGTCAAAATTTGCTTTGCAATTGTTATGTATATTATATGTGAATGTGTGTGTGTGAATGTGTGTGTGTGTGTGTGTGCGTGTGTGTGTGTGTGTGTGTGTGTGCATAAAATACGATAAATTTTTAAAGACACAACATCTATTTTTTTATCTTATACGGTCATATGAAATCTTATACATTTCTGTCAATCGACCGATAATTCAGCAGATAAATTCGATAATCGACCTTTTCATTAAAGACGACATATTTATAGCCGTAATCCAAAATACGTGTAGTTATAAATTGATCAAATATAAAAATAAAAAGATTTATTATCGGAGAATTACGATAAAATTCTTTTTAAAAAATGTGAATATATGTTTGAAGATTTAGATCAGAAGTAGAAACGATATTTGCTGCTAATATTTAAAGTAATATTGTTTACGAAGAGTGTAACTATACAACATTGCAATATATTATGTTTTAAATGTCTACTGAGTTGCATCTTGAGATTTAACATTGATTTCTTCGGGGAATAACATGATGGGAACTTTAAAAATATTTCGTTTATTCTTTACAAATATTTCTTCTCGTACTAAAGTATTTCAGAAGAAAAGAATATGCATCATGAGAAAAGAGAGCGAGCGACGAGAATATTCCAAGTACTTAGGCAACCATTTATTCACCTCGTTTTTCTTAAGATCTGTTATCCAAGAATTCATGATCTTTAATGCAGAATTGTTTACCTTTCGTTTCATAGGTAAACGTTAAGTCTGACAAACCCTCTGATAATGTGTCGGCGGAAGATTATTCTTATAATTTCTTAAACGCTACACAAAGACATTTATGTATTATGTATCTTTATTATAATATATGTCAACAAATTGCAATATATAATTATAATAAAGATTTAAAAATGTTTTGAAATATATATATTATAAGAACAAGACAAAATAACTTTCGAATGAATTCTTAACATGTATTGCAATTATTAGGTTAAAAAATTTGATATTTTCGACGTAATCCAAAGCGATGTGCATTGTTTCCAACGTCATGAGTCACGGCTTTCATGTTACATTAAATAGATTTTACGTGGCTTTAGAAGGGATTTTCAAATGGAGTATGTGGTAGTGGCTAATACGTATACCATGAGATTGTATATATTTAATATAATATCAAAGTTTAGCGTTTTATTACCATATATAAAGCTGACTAAAATATGACGCAAATGCTTGCGTGCATTTAATCAAAACCGTAATTGCTATTAAAAGCGTTATTTTTAAAAAAATAGGATGTCCTTTTTTATCATAAGAATTAAATATCGCAGTAAGAATATGTATTATATGGATGTCTGAAAAAGTTTTGATTTCTGAAAAAGTTGATCCGAAGAACATGTCCTTGCAAAAACAATCTCTTCTATTGCAATATTAGACATTAGGAGAAAAGTTTATTTCTCAAAGTCAGTACAAAATATTCTTATTCTCTTAAAGAAACGGAATTATTAATCACGAAATCAGGATGTTTTATTAAGAGGAAGTTAAAAACGAATCACCGACATTTGAAACAACGACATTTGAGATAAGCGCGAATGAAAGGTCGTCGACGTCACAAATGCACAGCAAAACAGATATGAGCGCTGGCCATGAGCGCTGGTAATCTCTTTGAAATACACGTGAAACCGCGAGATTATTTTGCCACGTGTAGCCCTATGGAGGTAGATGATGACATTAGCTGAAATAAAATGCTTGAAAAGAGACAAAGCTCACCTGACATTATCCTTTTTTAATATATCTATCTACAGAGTGAACGTTATCTAACCAAAGAAATAGAACAGAGATAGTAATTTAAAAAAGACAGAAATGAAAAATTGGAGAGTCTTGTAAAAAGCGAAGTGAACTATAAAAATATGGTATCTTTTTAAAGACTTGAAGCGATTACTGTAAGATAAAATAAAATTGACAATTTTTGATAAACATCGTTATACCTTATGATATAATTGAAACATTTCCTAATCCTTTCCTAATGAAATTATTACGCGGCGTCTGACAAGTTGAGATCCCGAAACTTCATATTCATCAGTTCGGATCCATCCGTGGCTGCTGCGCTTAATCTGGCGCACCACCTGACGGACGGATTGCATGTGACATTTCGCGACATATTTCATTTCACCTGCGGGTGCACAGCGATGTCTGTACAATGGGGCCTTCAGCATTGTCTGCAGGAATATTGGCTTTTGTTGAAGGGAGGACAGGTCGAGATGTAGGAGATAAGACCGTGATCGCAAGCAGGAGACCGCGACGGCTTGGCCAATAAGGGCAAGATGGTCCTCAGTGGCAGCGTTTGACTCGTCGTCGTCCATTCGAGAGGGAAGCGTATCAAACGGAAGCGATTCGGTAGCTTTATTCAAGAGATCGCGTTAGCGCAATTCCCATGAAACCTGGCGTCTTATAGAAGGACGCTCGAAGAGCTCCCTAGTCACTCGCTCGCCTTTACTTTGTTCCGACATGGTGCGATGGTCCCTCGACATCACCGATGGTTTTCACGCGTGATGCTTCTAAGACAAACGAAGCAATCGAAAAGATGATCTCGGAAATAAATCAGATTACAATAGCTACAAAATATACTATTATTTTTTTTTTATTCTATCATATACAACTTTGCGTACTGAAGTCAGTAACTGAGATCAGTAAGTTTTTACAAGCAAAGAACTTCATCCATTTTACATATAGATTTGAGCAATCGACGTGTAGAAATGAGTTAAATTGTATAAAAAAATAGATTAAAATTACATAAATATCAACACCTAAAACAGTCAAATATCAGGATCTCATCAATGTAATGTGTGAGATGTATATATACTAATTTTGCTATTTATGCTTGTAGGATGCTTTCAGTCAATTAATATCTTTATTGTGTAAAACTTACTTTTAGACTTACTTTCTTTCCTGTTATCCTCCTTATAAGATTTATCTGTATCCAATGAGTTACCGAACGAGTAAGACAATATCTTTAAAAAAACTATAACTGTGTTCTGCATGATTTGACGACTTAAAATTACTTAATTTTTAATATTTTTGTTATCTACAAAATGGTATTGATAATTATATGTAATTAAAAATAAAAAACAAAGTTTTTTGCTTAATTTATTAATTTTGTATTTCGAACAAACTAAAAAAGTTCAATAATAATAATCAAGTCTAGACAACTAATAAAGCTTTGGTGAAATAATTACAATTAAATGTTCAATTAATCAATAATAATCGAAACCAATTAAACGCTAATTTTACTTTTTTAAATATATTATCTTACTTTTCTAATTATTCTAATTAGATAACATTAACTGAATACGCTAAATAAAATACATTTGATAGTTATTATCAGAATTCTCAGTACAATTTAAAGTAAGGCGACTGTTTGATTTGCTACAAGTGATGAGATGAAAAGGATCGAGCGCTCAAGAAATTGTACGCATCAGACCATCTTATACAGGTCTTATTACAAGTATTGGAAAGAGACTGCTGATCAAGTAGCTATCTCATAAAATATTTTCTTTTAATCTTGTGATGTAAGAAGAGACGTTTTGTTAATTCCAGTAAGCACGATAAGTACGGTTCTTTATTGCCCACGGCGTACTTGCGAATCTCATTATAAGAACACAGAAATTTTCTTGGAGATATCGGATTATATATTTAGCTTTACCGCGCTTGCTAGCAGAAAAGGGGAAGCGCAAAAGATTAATGCTTTGAAGAAACGTAATATTAAATTATGCGAGTAATAATGACGTGAAAATAAATAAAAATCAAATATCGCGGCAACCGGTATTGTAATGTCTAGCACACGATAGAATGAAGTTCTACGGAAAACTTATTTTCAACCTCGTTATAATATAATTTATCTTACAGTATTACATCGCGTTACACGGCGTTTTAGTTCTTTTTATTCATCAGTCTTGCATCGCTGCATTATTTATCAGTGTTGCTTTACAATCCACATCACTATTATCACGATTTTCGTTCTTTCGCAACAGATCGCCGAGGAAATCGTCGGCAGAAAGATGATGACCACGGCGAAAATTCGAGGGACGGACGACAGTGGATCGTCGATAGATGCGGCAGCTTCGCAGTCTGCTCAATATTCAATGAGGCAAGCTGAAAGCGCCGTCGCTCACCCCGACAGAAGAGACGATATGTCTGCACCGACGGCGCCTGCAGCGGTAATGCCGATGTCGAACTGGATTGATCCCCAAACGACGGATGCACTTGGACAGGATACCACCGGAGTGCCGATAACGTTATCGAATGATCAATCTAAAGTAGTCGAGCTCTTCTCCGGGGTAGTGACAGCCAAAAAGGGAAGGTGAATCTCCCATTGCATAATCGAATGCCGCCGTATTTCTACCAGATGTAACACAATCCGGAAACGATGACGCCAAAGACATCCGCAGTGAGATCGTCTCAAGTCCCTCAAGTTTGGCCAGGTAATTATTAATTGTTATAGATGATATTGATTTAATTGATGTGATCAATAATGGCGAAATTAAAATTTCCCATCTAATAGCACAGTAATTATATAACAGTTGCAAAGCTGCTTTTACTGAACATCCACGTATCGAAGTTGGTCAGATTCTGAGAAATTCTAGATACCGCCGTCTGAAATTTTGACATCGTTGATAATATGCAAACTACTATTTCTGAAAAAGATGTTGTCGAAAAACACATGCCGATATTCGAATACGACACGATGAGAAATGCTCTGTACGAAATATTTACAAACCACAGCCCCCACAGATTTTGATGAAACTCGATATCTCTGCAGAGAGAATGTAAATAAGTCTAACATGTTTTTTTCGTTTCCACTCAATATATGCTGTCGAAAATGGAAAAAGAATCTCCACAAAGAAATAACGAAAACACAAAAATAATCTGAATATTACACTGTGAAATTTCTGAACCTTTACAAGTTAAAACTAAAGAGACAATCTTTGAAGTCGTTTAATAGAAATCACTGAGCAAAACAGAAATTCGAAGAGTAATTTAATTAATCAATGCACGATAAAACCGTCAACGTATTAATCAATCAATTACAGTTAAATGCTAAATGGGAAACCAGATTACAGCTGATTGAATGATATCGAAGATCGAAAATGCCTTAATTTTACTACACGATTTCAGAATATATATGAAATTGATGTTGACAGTAACAGACAGTGGTCAATGTTCAAACGCGGCGACAAACACTCGAATAACATTATGGCAATCAATCAGACTACTACTATTAGCTTGCGACAATCAATCGTTACATTTGATAGCATCACTTAACCGGCAGAAGTAAAACTAAATTTTTATGACCGCAATCCATCCGTCGGTTGTTTAAATGTCAATGGCTGTTTAAATGTCAATTCTCTGCGTTTAGCAGAGAAAGCAGTTTTACAACTATTGTAAAATTCTTCAATATGATTGATCTATACGTTTAGATCTGTAAGGAACCAAAAGCAAGAACCACTTGTGTTCAAGAATTTTACAACAGTTGCAAAGCTGCTTCCTCTACTGAACCAATGACGTGGCATACACTAATTGCTAAGCGAAGATACAACAGTTTTTCGCCGTTAAACAGATATATACTTTCGGATGTCTTTTTTAACAAAATATACATAAAATAAACACCGCATTAAATATTTTAATATGTTTACATTTTCTCGCAGAGCGTAATTTATTTTTCAATTTTACGCATGCAATCTTCCTGAAATTTATGCTGTCATATTGTAAATCACATTTTGTTACAGTCGTATTATCTCACATGCCGTTTTTCGAGAAAGATAAATACGGAGATGAAAACTATTTGCGGTTGCATAACTAGCTGTTTACGCTGTTTCGATACTTGCAAATGTGTCACTGGAAATGGCAAATTGTTCTCAATCGTTAGACTAGAAAATGCTAGACAATGTCAATCAATTTATCATGGTCTCCACTTACATTAGTGTAACAGTGAGTGTAACATGTTTATTGAGTATCCAGATTTTATCGATGAAACGTTGGACCGATATCGAGCTCAGAGATTAATGATTTGTTCGTAATACTCACAACGAAGCGAACAGTTTACGAAATCATTGGTAGTTCATCTAAATTATCTACATTGCACAGAAACGTGCAAGCTATTTTGGTCGGAATTATTTAAAATTGTAATATTAACAAATATATTAATGACTGCATTACTATCAATAATTTTACCGGAAATTTCAAACATAATATTAATTTAAAATCTATACTATGAAATTGCTGTTTGCGTCATAAATATAGCAAATAATGCATAAGTTTAAATATATTTTGTATTATACAATAGTAATAAATATTGTACAAAATATTAACAAATATATTCACAGCGAGTGCAAGAAACTTAAGGGGAGAGATATCTTTGAAGAAATTTTTGTTTTTAGAAAGTAAATATTAATTTGCAATTTATTAACAAAAAGTAAAATGGACTGTATATTTCTCAGAATTATTTTATCTAAAAAGAGATGTAATTAAAATATATTATCTTAATAGCAAATAAAAATAAAAAATTATGCTATTTAGCTTCTAAAATTATGAACACGGTTATTTTTACGAAACGACATTTTTTTATCTTTCTATTAAGAAAGAACGTATTTATTGTAAATTGTTAATTAATGTTTATTTTCCTCAAATAAGAAAAATTTTTTCATAGAAATTTTCCTTGTAGGAATACTTTTTGTATTTACTGTAATTATGTTAAAAAGCATGTGCAAAAAAATCAAATAGCCAAAAAGTTAATAGGGGATATTGTTGCAGCAAGAACCAAAGTAATCCGTATTTCTTCTATTTAAGAATTAAACTCGATATGAAAATAGCAATTTAGCACAATGACAAGAAGGCAATATTACCGGATTTTGACATTTCCGACAATATTTTACTTATGCAAATATCTTTACTTTCATCTGACCGATAATCCCGATAAAAATGGAGAATCCATATAAGAAGCTTATCAAGATGCGTTTCTACTGGTAATGCATTTTCTTTTCAAAAAAAAGAAAAGAAATGCTGACAATAATGCATAAACGAGTGACTTATGTCCTATTTATTTTTGTGGAAGATAATTCAGCGGTTAAATAAAATATGAGCAGTATACGAGAAGTAACTTTCGTAAGCGCAATAATCCCTACAAGAGCTGCGGCATTAAAGTGACTTCGCGAAGTCGAACTATACGCGCTGCAAGAATGTCGTTGCAATCTCTGTCGTGTATATCCGTGTAATCCGTCGCAGTGCAGAGGATGGGACTCATGGCGCGTACTTAAATTATGGCAGCCAGCTATCAACATGCTTTTGCAGCAAAATATGTGAACGTTACAGCAGTGATAAAGGACGTGGCAGTGGCCAAATCCGACCGCGCCATTAGTTTCCTTCTTGAAAAGCAGCAAACATATATATATATATATATATACACTACTGCTCAGTGAAATCAAAATCCTTTGAAAGAGCTTTTAGTTTAAATTTCCATATTTTAAAAGTTTCTGTGTACATTCACGCTTCTTCTTTTAAAGTTTCTGTGTACATTCGGTAAGATTTATCTACTCTATTCGACAATGTTTCCCTTTATCAGTAGAATAGCTTGTAATTTGTCAGACCGCGCGAGCTTTAATCGACAAGATATTTAGTTCTTCCGTAACTGCAGATATATTTTCTTCAATCCTACAGGGATATATATATATATATACAGTGATTGAAGGACTTGATGCTTCTCGATTTATCTATATGTCGATAAGGCTCGTTCGCGTGGACCACAGATTCCTGAGCCGCGTAGCATACACTTCAGATGGACATTTACCTTTCACACAAACAACGAGCTTGCATTTATGTATGGTAATTCTCATTTAGAACAATGTTTCTCTAAACTATACTTTGTTTAACATCTGTCTGTAACGGCAGCAGTTTGCGGTTCTACTGCGGTTTGTTTCCAACTAAAGTAACAAATGGAGACATGATAAAATGGCGTTAAACACAATTTCTAATTATTAAATTATGAAAGTTATTATTTTTCTTGAAATATATTCAATAAAAATATTAAAAATTTAAGATTTTTATAGCGTAATTTTTCTCTCTCTCTTTCTCCCTTTTTTTTGATAGTTCTTAAAAAAAATTAATACGTCTATAAAAATCTATAAAAAAATTAATCTAACATTATAATATCAAATCTATATGATATTAGGTTATAATCGTTATAATAAAATTTAATTTTCTAATTTTTATTTTTATATCCATAATACTACAAAAAGATTATGATACAAGAAAACTAGTTCTTTATCAAAGAGAATGTTATCCGACTTAAATAACATCTTATTATGAGAAGAAGCTCGAAGAGGCATACGAACTGACAGTATATTTCGATCCACATAATTTCTTATAAAATCCATAGTCCCTGTGAGTATATTTCAATCATATCTTGTTATCAGATGCGGCCTACCGCCGATATCAGGGTACGGCTGACAAAGGAACGCCGACTTTCATCGGACGGACGGTATGATACTTTCCACAATGATAGGAGAGATACGCGAAGATATGGGGAGAACGCGCCTCAATAATCTATACGCTTCATGTACGCGAAAGGCCCGTCGTATATCATTTCAGATAACCGTACTGAACATGTGTAACGACCGAAAGCGGCGGCCGGCAGTAAGTGGGTGTAAATAATGCAGTCAGCCGTCCGGCCGTCCGCAACGTGACACGTTTGTCACTCGGGGGAACTTGCCTTTTTCAACGTGCTTGTATTCCACGTCGACGCCACATCTGCGGTTCACATTTATTTTGCATGACTTTATCTTTTATTATAAATAAAAGACCTACATATATACATGCCGTATGTCTTCACAGATGACCACGGCCACTTTCCATTTATGGATTTCTTGACTATTTCAAACTTTCGTGTAACAAAAATGTTAAGGAAGATCAAGATTTGTCTGAATCTTTAAATTTTTACGAAATTAAATATTTAACTAATTCTTCGAAATGCAAATTTATCAAAGTTCACTTGAAATTAAATAAAACACATAGAGTTTTTTACTTCGTTCATCTCTAATTTATAAATTGATTAAAAAAAATCGAGTTCTTATTTAATTAAAAAATTCGTCAAGAATTCGTAAAAATATGTCATAGTAATTCCGCGGGAATAATGTTGTTTCTGTAAAGGTATACATGAAAGATTACGATATAATAATTCGATATTAATACGGATGAAACAGAGAAAGGAAGTAATAATGTGAGCACCAATGAAATTTAATACAATACGAGAACCGAGGAACTAGGTGACCTACGCTAAACTCCATCGGTTCTGAGTATCGTATAACAGCGCCAGAGCGTCTCATAATGACTCGCAATTATTAACATTCAGCTCGAATTTTGAGACGTCTTCAGCCCTCATTTGCCGGTTAATGAATTTAATCTACCGACGTCGAGTAAAATGTCCAGAGAAGGTAGGTCTCTCAGGAACTCGTTGGAAACGGAGAAAGTATCGCGAAATAGAAGCAGGAAATGAAAAGATAAATACATAATTATTTAATGCGCCCTGTACTCCTCGCAGAGCATTTTACATAATAAACAGTTGATTGCTCTCTTTCAAGTACTTGAAAATGCTACTAGTAATAGATAAGTAACAATCTAATGAAAGCGATCTAATATCGAAAGAAGATAAAATTATTCTATAATTGTAATTATAATGATTGAATCGGAAAGTGATAGATAATTATAATTTATTAAAACACCAGAGAATAAAAGTACCGACATTTTACGTGTGAAATGAAAACGATTGAAATGAAAAGAAGATAGAATGTGGAAAAGTTTTTCCGCGAATTGAATTTATTAACTGTACAGGACATGAATACTAATCCACTGTCCAGTTGTATTTTGCATTGTAAAGTTAGACGTGACATAATACGCTACAGATGAAGGAAACTGGATACATGATGAGACCGTTTCTGTTATCACACCATTATATCGTGTAATTTGGAATCATAGTCACCATTTTTATACAAAATAGTTTAATTCTTTACAGCATAACTATACAAACATGATTAATTAATATGAATAGAAATTCTTCTTCCTTTATTACAAAATTACAAAGATTTATATAGCGAAAAAGTCATAATTCGTAAAATGAAAAATATCTTACTTAAAATTTCAAAGGTAGCTCTGATGACACATTTTATAACAGAAAAATTGCGTTACGACAATTTTTTCACCTAGATTTATATAAAATTCTACGAAGTAGGTTATGTTATGCTGAATTATTTAATCAGTGACGATAGCGCGTTGTAGGGCGAATCCCTTGGCCATTCATACAAACTTAGCGGCTGAACGACCTGTCAGAGATCTTGAGATGTTATGAAGAAAACTCCTCGCGAATGGCTGGCATAGCATGATGTTCCACTTAGATGAGATATTCGCGCGAGGTTAGAAATGATATCGCCGGAGCTCAGTATAAAAATCGATTTTAACATTTTCCACTATCTTTCTTGTATAAAACAATGAGCGACAGATTGAGTTTAATATAAAAAAAAAAAAATAATTTGAAAGAGACAGTTCCTTTTGCAAATTCTTCGCCATCTCCCTATCTTGTAAAATGTTTCTACAGTAAATGTTCTGTTTAAAGTAAATTTCAAGATACTGCAATGCATATATATAAGGTTTTATGTTCAGAGTAGTTATCCTTAACTTTTATGAGTATCAGAGGAAAATCCTTCATTATGCAGATCAAACATAGAATGTAATGATTTCAAGGATTATTCCGTTGGATCGTTGCGGATAGCAAATAATCGACTCATATATCATTACAGAAACGCATTTGGATATGTAGCAGGCGAGCTATCTAAATTATTAGCACAAGGACTGGCAAATATTGACCTATACTCACTACCGGTTTAGCATCTCTTCGACATGCGGCTTGATCGTTACCTACGGGATATGTCTCTAGCGGAGATGGTGTGGTTTCGCTTACACTGCAGGAGACCACGGCATCGGCGGAATCGATAACATCCGTGAACGGGTTCCTCTACATAGGTTCTTCGGTATTTGCGCATTTAATTGCCAGTATGAACTTCGCCGGGTTATCGCCTTTAGCGGTAGAATTAATAGACCTTTATTAACCTTTAAGTTTTGCACGCAAAATATTGCCAACGTAACACAAAATTCTATTCAAGAAACAATGTTATGCCCGATGTTTTTTATATCTCTTGTCGATATTGATTAATTAACTGTGTAATATTATAAATTAATGTGTAATAAACAATATAGCTTTTACTACACACACGCACGCACGCACGTACACACATATGTGTATAAAAAATAGTGTTTCCATTAGAATTAAAATAGTCATGCTCTTATAACTTTGCCATTCTGCAGTGACCGGCTAGCGACGATGAAAAAATTTCATTAGTGCAACTCAAAAGCGAAAGCGCAACGTTGAATGAATGTTAATAACATAATTTTCATTATACGCATAATCTGTGCGGGGAAGCTAAAAAGCGCTCAAAATCTCATTCCCTGCGATTTGGATCTCCTAATTTGAGGAAAAATTAATCTAAATTTAAATCTCTCGGGTGTTTTAATCTTGCCTGAAATGCTCACCAAAGCGCAGATTCTAGCTTAAATTGCGCATGAAACATATTCTTTTTTACTCTCCAATTGCGATAGATTACTTTGTGGTAGATTACAAAAATTGTCCGACCGCCTCTTTTTTCCTCTCATCGTTTGATATTTCGTGCGGGGCAGCTAGATCGATAAGGCAATTTTCTAATACGGCCATAAATCAATTTTAGCACGATAGGATTCAATAACACTCACGCAATCGTCGTATCCGTACTAAACTTTAACCTCGATATTGGGTTAATGGTAGCTTCGAACAATTTTTACTAAATTCCTATCTGGATAAAGAGAGTTGCGGTGTTTTTTTTTTCAAATATCACACCAGATTATTCAATACAGTTTCACATATCGTATAGCACAGGTTTTACATATTAAACTGAGAGAAAAATATTTATTATTTGTAGTTACATTAAAAAAAATTTTGTAATAATAATTAAATCTAAATAATATTACTAAATGCTTTGATAAAATAATTTTGATCAAACGTTTAGTTAATAAAACAAAAAACGTTAAATGAACTAAACACTAATTTTACTTTTCTAAATATTTAATAATTATTACCAAACGGTTAGAGTTACTACATATATTTAATATACTTATTACTTAAATTATTTAAGTATTACTTAAATTATTACATTACACGCTAAACAAAATACATTTGATAATTACTACCAGGTTTCTCCCTCAAGTTATATGTATTATTGTACATAGTAAAATATGATTTGGAACTCCACTTTTGTAATTGTTACTGCTATAATATTATTAGTAACAATAATAATTATATTTAAAGTCTTAGCAAAAATTATATAGTTGTAAAAAATAATTATAAATTATAATTAAATTGTAATAATTTTTTCTCTCAATGTAAGGTAGACCGAAACGAATCGAATCAGTTTTTAATTGTTCATTGGTAAAAAAAGTAATCGAAAGCAAATTTTATTACTGCTATAATGTTAAAGTTGTATAAATTCTTAATTTTTACAACTTTAACTTCGGTTTTATATAATAAAATACTACATAAATATGGTATTTCTTATTGCACAACAAAAAAATCAAAAAGAAGAAATTATTCGATTCGCCTTGAAATTGAAAAGCTAAACGAATTATCAATTCAGATTAATTCATAAATAACGAACTATATACAATAAAAATTGTTAATACATAATTTACATAATTTTCATCAACATACCTTTTTATTAAGAAGTCACAAAGTTCATTATTTTATAATATTTTTTTGTGCACTCACTTCATCTTACATATCTTTGTTGTTTTATGTTCTTATATAAAGATAGCATGGCTCTTTTCCATTAAAATAAAACTAAACTTTTACTTTTAAATCATACGATAAAACTTATGCACAACGAGAGTCTGAAAAATTTTGAGCTTTAACATGAAAATGGCATTACTCACCAAAACTCATTCTGATACCACAATCTTACATGTTTTAAAAGATACCTGTGAAAATTGTAACCATTTTGGGCGCTCAGTTGTTTGAGAGTTATTTGTGTCAGTATTTTTGTTTGATAAAAATCTGTATCCTCCGAACCTAACTTTGAGCCTAGGAAATAGGAAAAAGTCGTTGGGAGTCACATCTGATAAATACGGTGATTAATCAATTCGAACCCCATTCGTAAATTGTCATGATGATCGTCGATATTCGATTTTTTTCATTTTTACAAAACCATTGATATCGACTGACCCAAATGAAACTAT
>Ga0157363_1000873_pt1 | contig 24158 bp, 20 predicted proteins | sample AttsexASBM1_FD_111477 | JGI IMG/M metagenome (GOLD analysis project Ga0157363, IMG submission 111477) | Fungus gardens microbial communities from leaf cutter ant in Ribeirão Preto, State of São Paulo, Brazil - Atta sexdens ASBM1 | ecosystem: Host-associated > Fungi > Mycelium > Unclassified ... | reverse complement strand
CTGCCAGGCATCCAATTTTGTGTGCTGATATGGCTCAGTTGGTAGAGCGCACCCTTGGTAAGGGTGAGGTCCCCAGTTCGACTCTGGGTATCAGCACCAGATAAAAACATGATTTCGGTATAAAAGAATTTGCCTGGCGGCAATAGCGCGGTGGTCCCACCTGACCCCATGCCGAACTCAGAAGTGAAACACCGTAGCGCCGATGGTAGTGTGGGGTCTCCCCATGCGAGAGTAGGGAACTGCCAGGCATCAAATCAAGCAAAAAGGCCATCCTCAGGGATGGCCTTTTTGCGTTAGTAAACTCTGAAATACCGGTCAGACTTAGGGTAAAAGATGCGGTGATAGCTGAAGCTACGTGAAAAAAATCAAAAAAGCCATCCTGGCAGATGGCTTTATAAACACCGGGGTAACGCGACAATCTCCATTCAGTGTCTGATGGAGGTTTAAGGGGCCGTTGTGTTGACCTTCATTTCAAGATCACCAAAATAGCGCTGTTTAATTTTTTCCCATTGTCCGTCAGCCATAATTTTCTTTATACCCTGGTTTATCAGAGCCTGTGTCGGGGCGTCACCCTGACGGACGCCATAAGCCGAGCCCGCACTGAACAGTTTGTCATCGGTAACCTCTGGTCCCAACAGTGCAAAGTCTTTACCGGCCGGTTTATTCAGGAAGCCGTAGGTCACTGCGGCTCCGGGTACCAGAGAACCATCCAGACGGCCCGCTTCCAGATCCTGATAAATCGAGTCCTGATCCGGGTAGGTCACCACATCAATCCCTTTCGGTATCCAGTACTGGCGAGCGTACATTTCCTGGATTGATCCCTGAAGGACGCCAATATGTTTACCCTGCAAAGAGGCGACATCCGGCAATAATCCGCTGTTCTTACGGGCAACCAGCTTAGAAGGAGCGTGGTACAGGTAATCACTGAACGCTATCGATTTTTTTCGTTTGATAGTCGCCCCCAGCGGAGAGATAAAGTCGACTTTTTTAGAAAGCAACGCCGGAATCTCTGCATCAAAACTGGTGATGACATAGGTGCATTTAACCTGAACTGCCGCGCAGATCGCGTTAGTCAGATCGATTTCGAACCCGGCAGGATTTCCTGAAGAATCACGAAACTGGAACGGGGGGTAAGACAGATCTGCAGCGACCCGTAAGGTCTTCTCAGCAGCAAAACTGCTGGTGCTGAGTAATAAAGCACAACTGGCTGCCAGCAGCAGAGAGGTTTTCATGTGCAATCTCCGGTAATTAAACGTTATTTTTCTGCCAGTGACTAAATTCATCACGTACTGACTGTAAATGGTGAGACTGCTGCAAATCGCTGGCAGTCATCGCCAGAGCTTTTGCTGCATCCAGCATGGCGGTAATTCCCTGTTCAGAACCCGCCGCCAGGGCAAATTCCGGAGTATGTGGGCGAACATCACCAATCCTCAGGTAGGGATGGATGGCCGCTGTTAACTGACTGACATTACCGATATCCGATGAACCAACCCCACCCTGTTCAGGCGGATTTTCGACGGTCAGTCCTAACAATGCCAGATTGTCTGCAAATAACCCGGCCAGCGCCTGGTTATTGTTTCGTTCTGCATAGGTGAGTCCTTCCTCTATTTCGAGTCTGGCGCCGGTCATCATTGCAGCGCCATTAGCCACCGCGAAGACCTTCTGTTTGACCTGTTCCAGGCCTGCCCGGGTGGCGGCGCGCAGCAGGAAACAGGTTTCGGCATATTCAGGAACAATATTAGTCGCGCTGCCACCGTGGGTGATAATCCCATGAACCCGTACGTCATCAGTGAACAACTGACGCATAGCATTAATGCCGTTGAAAGTATGGATAACCGCATCCAGAGCACTGATCCCCAAATGTGGTGCAGATGCCGCATGTGCTGCCTTACCATAGAATTTAAAACAGGTATCGACACAGGCCAGAGCACCACGGACAGCCATATTTTTTTCCCGCGGATGGAACATCATGACTGCATCCACTCCGTCAAAAACACCGGCATTGGCCATAATAATTTTACCGCCACCTTCTTCCTCTGCCGGCGTACCGATAACTTCAACCGTTCCGTTGAATTGCGGACAAGCCTGCACAAATGCCAGCGCCGCAGTCACCGAAGCTGTACCTATCAGATTATGTCCGCAGGCGTGTCCCAGCCCCTGCAAAGCATCATATTCGGCCAGAAAGGCGATATGCGGACCGGGTTTACCGGAATTGAGTGTGGCACGAAAGGCCGTTTCCAGCCCTGCTACTGACTGCTGCACAGAAAAACCTGCCGCCTGCAGTGGCGCTATCAGCCGTGCTGCAGACTGATGTTCCTGGAAACTTAGCTCCGGATTAGCATGTATCTCTTTTGCCAGCTTACCCATCTCACCAGCCAGACGGTCGACGGATAAAATTATTTTATCTTTTAAATCACTCACAGTGCTGCCATCCTGAATACTCCGGTTCTGTCGCCCATTGATCACCTAATCATTAGAGTACAGGTATATCCTTGTCGCAGATAAAATCCCAATTCGGATTTTTTATTAAGCAACGATACTATAATAAAATTATTTTATGATAATGATGCCGCTGTTAAGAGGTGACTGATGAATGAGAAAGACTGGTTAATTATCGCGACTGTCTGGCATCAACAGAATATTACCCGGGCAGCCCGACAGCTTTATCTGACTCAACCGGCACTCAGCTATCGTCTGAAGCAGATTGAACAGAAACTCTCGATTCAGTTATTTGAAGGCAGCGGGCGCAAACTGGTATTCAGCGCACAGGGGCGCTATCTGGCAGAACATGCCACAAAAATGCTGACAGAGTCACAACAGCTCCGACAAACACTTCAGGCACTGCGCCATCCGGGGCCGGGAGAGTTACGACTGGGTGTCACCAGCAATTATGCGGCCTATTGCCTACCGGAAATCCTGGCCGGTTTTTGCCGGCAACACAGTGATCTGCATGTCAGCGTGGTGAGCGGACTGAGTAAAGAGATGTATGAAAAACTCCGGCGTGATGAAATTGATATTGCGATCACCAAAGATGATTATGGCTGGAAAGAACAAAAACGCCTTATCCGTAAAGATCAGTATCAGTTGATCAGTGCGAAACCGATCGATATGGAATTGCTCCCTCAGTTACCGCAGATCTATATTAATCATGGCGGTCACACTGCGCAGTTGATCGAGCGATGGTGGAACGCTCATTACCGGCTGTCACCCAGGATTGCTATGCAGGTTGATAAACTTGAAGTCTGCCTGGCCATGGTGGTTCACGGGCTGGGGTATGCCATTATTTCCGGGTATCAGCCGCTGCCTGATTCGTTGTTTTGCCAGTCACTGAGTCTGGAAGGCCATGGTGCTGATAGTTGTACCTGGCTGCTTTACCGGCAACAGAGTGAGCTGAATCCGGCGCAACAAGCGTTCATTGAATTATTTTCAGAATTAAGCTGAAAGATTTTCATCATCGGCCGATCAGTATCGACTTTTCAGGCACTGCACGTTAATCTTAGCTATCTGGATGTCTAAACGTTTATATGGTTAATTGAGGTATCAGGTAATGCCAATCAGAGTGCCGGATGATTTACCCGCAGTTAATTTTCTGCGAAATGAAAATGTGTTTGTGATGACCTCGTCCCGTGCGTTGGTCCAGAATATCCGGCCGTTAAAAATTTTAATCCTTAACCTGATGCCGAAGAAAATCGAAACTGAAAATCAGTTTCTGCGGCTGCTGTCTAACTCACCACTTCAGTTAGATATCCAGCTGTTACGGATAGATAATCGTGAATCACGAAATACCCCGGCAGAACATCTGGATACTTTTTATTGTAATTTTTCCGATATCCAGCATGAAAACTATGACGGTCTGATTGTGACCGGGGCTCCCCTGGGATTAGTAGATTTTGATGATGTCGCTTACTGGCCGCAAATTCGTGAAGTATTACACTGGGCTAAAGACCATGTCACATCAACACTGTTTGTCTGTTGGGCGGTTCAGGCTGCGCTAAATATTTTGTACGGGTTACCGAAAATGACCCGTGAACAGAAGTTATCCGGGGTGTATGAACACAGTGTGGTCCAACCCCATGCATTGCTGACCCGGGGGTTCGATGATCAGTTCCTCGCCCCGCATTCCCGGTACGCTGATTTTCCGACCGATATCATCCAGAAGCATACAGATCTGGATGTGTTTGCGGTATCTGAGCAGACCGGAGCCTATCTGATGGCCAGCCGTGACAAACGGCTGGTATTTGTCACCGGTCATCCGGAATACAATGCCGATACCCTGGCGGGTGAATATTTAAGAGATATTGGCGCGGGTATTGACTCACCGTTACCCTATAACTATTTTCCCGGCAATAATCCGCATCTGACCCCAAAAGCCAGCTGGCGCAGTCACGGCAACCTGCTGTTTTCCAACTGGCTTAACTATTATGTCTACCAGATCACGCCATATGATCTGAAGCATATGACACCGACACTGGAATAATCTTTAAGGTCCGGGTAGCTTAATCGCTGTCGCGGGCCAGAATTTCGTCGATAGCTTTCCGTTGCTGTACCGTAAATTCCGGGCTGTTCAGGGCAGCGACGGCATCGTCAATTTGCCGGGTTTTACTGGCGCCAATCAGTACCGATGTCACTAAGTCGTCCCGCAACAGCCATGCTTGTGCCATCTGGGCCAGACTCTGACCACGTTCAATTGCCAGCGCATTGAGCTGATGAATAATAGCCAGTTTTGCCTCGTTTAACCGTTCACGGGTGAGGAACGGACTGTTACCCGCCATCCTTGAATCTGCAGGAATTCCCTGTAAATAGCGATCACTGAGTAAACCACCGGCCAGAGGTGAATAGGCAATACAACCTACACCTTTATGTTGCAAAGTACGGAGTAACCCTTGCTCAGGTTGGCGTTGAAACATCGAATATCTTGTCTGATGAATGAGGCAGGGGATTCCTTGCTGTTCCAGCATCTCAATAGCACGTGCTGCCAGCTCATCCGGGTAATTTGAAATACCGATATACAGAGCTTTCCCCTGACGAACAATGTCGGCCAGGGCCCCGACAGTTTCACTGAGAGGGGTATTGGTATCCGGACGGTGATGGTAGAAAATATCCACATAATCCAGCCCCATACGTTTCAGGCTTTGATTGAGGCTGGCTATCAGATATTTGCGGGAACCCCAGTCACCGTACGGGCCTGGCCACATGGTATAGCCGGCTTTGGTGGAGATAATCAGTTCATCACGCCAGGCATGTAAATCCTGTTTCAGAATCCGGCCAAAACAGCTTTCTGCCGCGCCCGGTGGAGGACCATAATTGTTTGCCAAATCGAAGTGAGTAATCCCTTTGTCAAAGGCATGCAATACTAATTCTCTGCCGCTGTTTCCGGGGGTTTCTTCCCCGAAATTGTGCCACAGTCCCAGAGATACACGCGGCAACAGCAGGCCGCTCACACCACAGCGGGCATAAGTCATGCCTTCGTAGCGTTGATTATCAGGTTGATAGATCATAGCAAGTTCTCCGTCACTTAGGGGGAATAGACGAGCATTGCGGTGAACTTTACCCGCACTCGATCGTAGAGGGGTCAGTTAATCTCCACATCAACACACAGGGCATCATAACGCCAGTATTCATAATCGCAGTCTATCACCTGGCGGTGTTGGTTCTGGTTGATCCGGGTAATGCAAATACCAGGACTGCCGGAAGCGACATTCAGTGCAGGGGCAGAAAATGCCGGTAACGGACCAGGTAATACCGTAAAACGTACCCCGCCATAGCGTATGTTATACAGTTTTTCATACAGTTCGGTCAGTGATCGGGTCAGGTCTTCCTGCAACAGACCAGGAAAAAAGGCCGGATTAAGATAATGTTCAACATACAGGACCGCCCGGCCATCGATACGCCTCAGACGACGGATGCAGTAAAGATTGTCTCCCTGGGCGACTGACAGTTGTTGTGCCAGCAGGGGAGTAGCCGCGGTTTCGCCGGCACTGATGACTTCGGTTTGTGCTTCACGACCTTGCAATGCAGCCATTTCATGGAAGTGACTGCGTAGTAACGGGTTATAAACCAGCCGGGGGGGCGCAATAAACCAGCCACGGCGCAGTTCCCGGTAGATTTTTCCTCGGGCTTCCAGAAGTGCGAGTGCTTCACGTAATGTGATTCGGGTGGTGGAATATTCTTCACTCAACCGTCGTTCCGCAGGCAGTCGGCCCTGACTAAACTCACCACTATTCAACCGGTTAAGTAATGATTCCGCGATCATATCGACAGTTTTTATGCTGCTGGTGGTCACGTGTCAGCCCCATATTGGTGCAAATCTGCACTCACTGAATTCATTGTAGTAACCAAAGTCAGGCGAAAACACCGACATAGTCAGTTAATCCTGCCCGCAGAGTATTGTAAAAATCCAGATATCACAACGCTGTCATAAAATTTTCATACGATGACGCTACATTGGCTTGGATTTTGCTGGACTAGACCAGTGTCCTTTAACCTAATCGCAGGAGCCCGACATGAAAGCCAGTATTTTAACTCTCTTATCCGCTGCCATTTTTGTAGCTCTGCCGGCAGCACATGCGGCAGATACAGACCTTGCCGCGCTGGAAAAAGCAGCACGTAGTGAAGGACAGGTCAACAGTGTGGGGATGCCTGACAGCTGGGCCGACTGGAAAGACACATGGCATGACATCACCACCAAATACGGTATTAAACACACCGATACTGATATGTCGTCTGCTCAGGAACTGGCAAAGTTCGCAGCTGAGAAAGAGAACGCCAGTGCTGATATCGGGGATGTCGGCGCGGCCTTTGGTCCTATAGCTGTTGCGAGAGGACTGGCTCAGCCTTACAAACCCACGCACTGGGACCAGGTGCCTGACTGGGCGAAAGATCAACAGGGTAACTGGATGCTGGCTTACACCGGCACCATTGCGTTTTTAGTTGATAAACAGCAGGTTAAGGATATTCCACATAGCTGGGCCGATCTGAAAAAAGGTAAGTATGTGGTCACTATCGGCGATGTAGGTGTGGCTGCTCAGGCTGCTAACGGCGTGCTGGCGGCAAACTATGCGCTGGGAGGCACCGAAAAAGATCTGACGCCGGCGCTGAAATTCTTTGGGGAACTGGCGAAAGAAGGTCGCCTGGGTCTGACCGATCCTGTTATTGCTAATATCGAAAAAGGCGAGATTCAGGTGGCTGTGGTCTGGGACTTTAATGGTCTGAACTACCGCGATCAGATTGACAAAAATCGTTACGAGGTAGTAATCCCGTCTGACGGTTCAGTAACCTCCGGTTACACCACCATCATTAACAAATATGCCAAACACCCGAATGCCGCCAAACTGGCCCGTGAGTATATTTTCTCTGATGCGGGACAGATCAATCTGGCCCGGGGTTATGCCCGTCCGATTCGTGCTCAGTACATCAAATTACCTGCTGACGTTCAGGCCAAACTGCTGCCGGCCGCTGAATATAAAAATGCTCGTCCAATTAAAGATCAGGCAGCCTGGGATAAATCTTCCAAACAGTTACCTGCGCTGTGGCAGCAGGACGTAATGATCAATATGCAGCAGTAAGTCTTTAGAAGTCATGAGGTAAACGATGAAAACAATCCTGGTGGTACTTGATGGTCTGAGTGATGTGGTGGCTGAGCATGCTATGGGATATCTGCATGCTGAATGTGCGCAGGGTCATGGGCAGTATTATCCCATGATCTGTGAATTACCCTCACTGTCGCGGCCATTGTACGAGTGTATTCTGACCGGTGTTCCGCCGGTGCTTAGCGGGATAATTCATAACGGGGTGAACCGCCTGAGCAACCAGCGTAGCATCTTCCATTATGCACGGGCAGCCGGTTTGCGTACTGCGGCTGCGGCCTACCACTGGGTGAGTGAGCTTTACAACCGCAGTCCTTATGATGCGGTTCGTGATCGTCATACCCGGGACGAAGCGTTGCCGATTCAGTTCGGCCATTTCTATTCCGACGATGGTTATCCGGATTCTCATCTGTTTGAAGATGCCGAGAGCCTGCGCCGGTTGCATAATCCTGATTTTCTTCTGATTCATCCAATGAATGTCGATGATGCCGGGCATAAATTCGGCCTCAATTCCTCTCAGTATCGTAACCGTGCACGGATGGCAGATGGCTATTTATCGCACTGGATGCCCGGCTGGTTACAGGAAGGCTACCAGGTCATCGTGACAGCTGATCATGGTATGAATGATGACCGTTCACATGGTGGCAACTTACAGGAAGAAGTCCGTGTTCCGTTATTCGTGTTTGGCGATGCATTTTCTAAACAGAGCGGACTAAAGCCACGCCAGACAGAACTCTGCGGATCAGTCTGTGAGATTCTTGGAATAGTGCATGATAAACCGGTGTGCCAGGCGCTGTTGTCAACAGCCGCGGGGGCGGGGGAATGAAAGCTAAATGGATAGCTCTGTTATGGTTACTGCCTTTTGCGGTGTTTTATATTGCCTTTCAGGTGGCCCCACTGGTGTGGGTCGCCGGCAACAGTTTCTGGAGTGATGTTAACAGCCGCTGGGGTTTGGATAACTACCATGACATTTTGACTTCACCCTTTTATCAGCAGGCACTGCGGTTCTCGCTGGATATCTCTTTCTGGTCAAGCTGTTACGGTTTAATTATTTCGCTGGTGGCAGGGTATTCATTGCATCAGTTGGGTAACGGGCGTTTCCATCGTTTTATGATGTCGTTCACTAATATGACCAGTAACTTTGCCGGAGTCCCTCTGGCATTTGCCTTTATTATTTTACTGGGGCTTAACGGTTGCCTGACGCTGTTAATGCGGCACTTCGGAATGGGCAACGGATTTCGGTTGTTCTCGCGTGACGGGATGATCCTGATATATACCTGGTTTCAGATTCCTCTCGGAGTATTACTGCTGTTTCCGGCCTTTGAAGGCCTGAAAAAAGACTGGCAGGAATCTGCCGCCTTGCTCGGTGCCGGACGCTGGAGTTACTGGCGTTTAATTGCCTTGCCGGTACTTTCTCCGGCATTACTCGGCACCTTTGTGATCCTGCTGGCAAATGCTTTAGGGGCATATGCCACTATCTACGCGCTGACCAGCGGCAACTTTAATGTGGTTCCGGTAAGGATTGCGGCGCTGGTTTCCGGCGATATCTCCCTCGATCCGTATATGGGTAGCGCGTTAGCTATGTTGCTGGTAGTGCTGCTGACGGTAATCACTGTGGTACAGCAGTACCTGGTTCGCCGTAGTTACTTAACCGCTAAACGTTCCTGAAGGGAGTCACTATGTCCCGGGCCGAAAATATTTATCATCGGGTTATCAGCAGCTTGTTACTGATAATCCTTGCTCTGCCACTGGTTGCAACCCTGCTGTATGCCCTGTCACGTGAATGGAGCGATACGGTGTTGCCGCAGGGGCTGACACTTTCCTGGTTTATCCAGCTATGGCAAGACCCGCGCTTTATTGCTGCGCTGGAGCACTCATTACTAATCTGTATCGGAGCATTACTGGTTTCATTACTACTGGTACTGCCTGCAATGTTTGTGATTGCTTACTACTACCCAAAGCTGGACGGGGTTATGAATGTACTGATCCTGATGCCATTTGCTGTTCCGCCGGTGGTCTCTTCTGTCGGATTACTGCAACTTTACTCCTCTGAACCGTTGATGCTGACCGGTTCACCGTGGATTCTGATTGGCTGCTATTTCACGATTGCACTGCCGTTTATCTACCGGGCGATATCTAACAATATTCAGTCGGTGAATCTGAAAGAACTGATTGATGCCGCTCACTTATTAGGTGCAGGAACCAGTAAAGCAGCGCTGTTTGTGGTGCTGCCTAACCTGCGCAAAGGCGTGCTGGTGGCCGTACTGCTGTCGTTCTCATTTCTGATTGGTGAGTTTGTATTTGCTAACCTGCTGGTCGGCAGCCGCTATGAGACGTTACAGGTTTATCTCTACAATATGCGCAATGGCAGTGGCCATTTTACCAGCGCATTAGTGATCTCTTACTTTATTGTCATCCTGGTGGTTACCTGGCTGGCCAATCTGCTTAACCGTAAATGAGGCGCAATATGGCCACTCTGAATGTCAGAAAACTGAACAAAAGCTATGGCACGACCCCGGTATTCCACGATATTGACTTTACTGCCAGTGAGGGGGAATTCGTCACTTTGCTGGGGCCCAGCGGTTGCGGTAAATCCACACTATTACGTTGTCTGGCGGGACTGACAGAGGTCGATAGTGGAGAGATCCTGCTGGAAAATAACAACATCGTGAATGTTCCTGTCCAGCAACGCGGTGTCGGCATGGTGTTTCAGAGCTACGCGTTGTTCCCAAATATGACCGTTGAAAAGAACGTAGCATTTGGCCTGAAGATGCAGAAACTACCCACCGGCGAAATCCGCCAGCGGGTAGCAGAAGTACTGGCGCTGGTGGAACTGAATGAGTTTGCCTCGCGTTATCCTCATCAGCTCTCCGGTGGACAGTGCCAGCGTGTGGCTCTGGCCCGTTCTCTGGTGACCCGGCCAAAGCTGTTGTTACTGGATGAACCTCTGTCGGCGCTGGATGCCCGCATCCGCCGCCATCTGCGTGATCAAATTCGTCTGATACAACAGGAACTGAAGCTGACTACGATCTTCGTGACACATGATCAGGAAGAAGCACTGACCCTGTCAGACCGTATCGTTCTGATGAATAAAGGTAAGATTGTGCAAAACGGAGCGGCGGAAGATCTGTATACTCAGCCGGCAGATTTGTTTGCCGCAGGCTTTATCGGCAACTACAATTTATTAACAGCCGAACAGGCTAAGCAACTGACCGGACAATCATTCAGTTCTCATGTAGCGATTCGCCCCGAGACACTTCGGTTTTGCCAGACTGGCCAGGGATTATCCGCACGCATCCTTAGCAGCAGCCTGCTGGGGAATGTGATTCGTTACCGCGTCGAGTGCCAGGGAGTTGATCTTTCTGTGGATATCCTCAACCACAGTCACAAGGATCTCTATCCTGCAGGCCAGCTGTTGGGGCTGCAACTGGATCTCTCCGCAGTACGCCAGGTCGCCTGAACAGGAAACAGTGAAGGTTTCACTTTGCGATGCCGAAGTTAAGGTGTCATCACCCGATTGTCCGGTACGGCTGGCAGATATGATGAAGTATCGCTGGCCGGAGGAGGAAGAGTACGGACTTTCTGCTAACAGGATGGAGAGTGTGATGGAGAAGGAGCAACCTTAACGTGTTAACTTTACTTAATTTATTATCGGCCGTCGCCTTGCTGGTCTGGGGGACACATATTGTCCGTACCGGGATTATGCGGGTGTATGGTGCCGATCTCCGACGCGTCATCAGTCGCAGTGTTGAAAAAAAACCATTGGCTTTTCTGGCCGGTATTGGTGTGACTGCACTGGTACAAAGCAGTAACGCAACGACCTTACTGGTCACCTCATTTGTTTCTCAGAATCTGATGAGCCTCACCCCGGCACTGGTCGTGGTACTGGGCGCAGATGTCGGGACCGCATTGATGGCCCGGATTCTGACGTATGATCTCTCCTGGTTGTCGCCACTGTTTATTTTCGTCGGAGTGATTTTTTTCCTCAGCCGTAAACAGACAAGGCTGGGCCAGATAGGTCGTACCGGAATTGGCCTGGGATTGATTCTGCTGGCGCTGCAACTGATTGTACAGGCTTCACACCCTATCACTCAGGCTGCCGGGGTACAGGTACTGTTCTCCTCCCTGACTGGTGATATTATTCTGGATGCGCTGGTGGGAGCCGTATTTGCGATTATCAGTTATTCCAGCCTGGCCGCAGTGCTTATCACAGCAACATTGACGGCCACTGATGTGATTTCGTTCAAAGTTGCACTCTGTCTGGTGATTGGTGCCAACTTTGGCAGTGGACTGCTGGCAATGATCAACAACAGCCGGTCAAACGCCGCCGGTAAACGGGTTGCCCTGGGTAGCCTATTGTTTAAGCTGATCGGCTGCGTGATTATTCTGCCGTTTGTGAATCTGATTGCCAGCGGACTGGCTCATGTTCCCATGAGTGATGCAGAACTGGTGATCTCGTTCCACGTTTTTTACAACGTGATTCGCTGTATTGCTCTGGTACCGTTCAGCGGGACAATGGCGAAACTGTGTACGCGGCTGATCAGTGATGATGTGGAAACTGACCAGCGTCTGAAGCCCAAACATCTGGACTACACTGCTCTGGATACGCCTGCTCTGGCACTGGTGAATGCTGCCCGTGAAACCCTGCGAATAGGGGATGTCATCGAACAGATGCTGGAAACACTGACCAAAGTACTGCACGGAGAAGTGCGTGAAGATCGAAATATCCGCAGACTGGATGATGATGTCGACGTGTTATATACCGCCATCAAACTCTATCTGGCACAGATGCCAAAAGAAGACCTGGCGGAGCAGGAATCACGTCGTTGGGCGGAAATTATCGATCTGGCACTGAATCTTGAACAGGCTGGCGATATTATTGAAAGAATGTCTGCGGATGTGGCAGCGAAATCGCTGGCGGCACACCGGCCATTCTCTGCCGACGGAGTACAGGAACTGGAGACCCTTCAGGAGCAGTTGTTAAACAATTTACATCTGAGTTTGTCGGTGTTCATTTCGCGGGATATGCCTACCGCAAAACGGCTGCGTCGGGCGAAACACCGTTTCCGGATACTTAATCAGCGCTATTCGCTGGCGCATGTTAATCGTCTTCATCAGCAAAATGTACAGAGCATCGAAACCAGCTCATTACATCTTGGTTTGTTAGGGGATATGAAACGTCTGAATTCGCTGTTCTGTGCGGTGGCTTACAGTGTACTGGAACAACCGCAAGAGGATGAGCATCGTGATTAATGCCACAGGAGATGCCGGATCACCGGCATCTCTTCATCAACGATTATTTCTTTTTAATCGGCTTACCTGACCAGTAGCCCGAAAGCAGTGAACCCGACAGGTTATGCCATACTGAGAACAGAGCACCCGGCAGGGCTGCCAGTGGGGTAAAATAAATTTTCCCCAGGGTGGCAGCCAGACCGGAGTTTTGCATCCCGACTTCCAGCGCCAGTGTCCGGCAGGTCGATTCATCAAAGCCGAACAGTTTGCCCCCCCAGTAGCCGCCCAGTAACCCGATAGCGTTATGCATAATAACCGCGACAATGACCATCAGTCCCACCGAACCGATAAACGACTGACTGCCTGCCACCACGGCACTGATAATCAGCAAAATGCACAGCATCGAAAACGCCGGCAGGTAAGGCTCGACCTTTTTCACCAGTGAGGTCAGGCTGTGGTGAACAATCAGTCCAAGTCCGATTGGGATCAGCACTATTTTTACAATACTCCACAGCATACCAGCGACATCCACCTGGATGTGGGTATCAACGTACAGACGGGTCAGCAGTGGGGTAGCGAACACACCGACCAGAGCAGACACTGATGAAATAGTGACTGATAATGCGACATCACCTTTAGCCAGATAAATCATTACGTTAGAAGCGGTACCGCTGGCCACACTCCCAACCAGAATCATCCCGGCGGCCAAATCAGGGGGCATGTGAAACAGTTTTGCCAAACCCCAGGCAGCCAGCGGCATCACGAAATAGTGCAGAAATGTACCGGCAATCACGGGGGCCGGGCGGGTAAGTACCCGCTTAAAATCATCGATATTCAGCGTCACGCCCATTCCGAACATGATAAGCATCAGTAACTCACTGACCCAGGGGCCGACAGGCAGAAATGTGCCCGGAGAGTAGTAGGCTGCAACGGACAACAGGATCGCCCAAAGCGGGAACAGGCGGGTGATTTTGGCGAGCATAGCCAGAATTCCTTATTATTTTAACTAAAGGGTATACGCATGATTGCCACAGAAAACATGCTACAAGGGTACTTACAGATGAAAATTTATCATAACATTTCGATCTGGTGACAACAGAGGGCAGGCAAAACTTCAGCGTATGTGCTTTGAATAGCGGGAAAAGCAGTGAATTATCAGGCGAATGCCGGAAAGGGCAGCGTATGGTCCAGTGAACGATGCAGGCCGCAGAGTATCCCCACGGCCTGCCGGTGATGAATTATTCGAAAATATGCTGATGCAGGGTACGAACGGCAAACTCGGCGTCGTTACCCGGAACCAGGAAGCACAGATTATAGCTACTGGCGCCGTAACAGATCATCCGCAGATTGAACTGCTCCATGACTCCGAACACAGCTTTGCCAATACCGCGGGCATGGGCCAGATGGTTGCCAATCAGCGCGACCAGCGCCAGATTTTCTTCCACTTCTACCCGACACAGTGAAGACAACTCCGTCAGCAATCCCTGAGTCAGCAGGCTGCCCTGATGAGTGGATGAGCCGGTGGTATCCAGGGTCAAAGCGACACTGACTTCCGAGGTGGTAATCAGATCTACCGAAATATTATGCCGCGCCAGGATGGCAAACACCTCTGCCAGAAAGCCGCGCGCATGTAACATGTTCAGGCTATGCAGAGTCAGCAGAGTCTGGTTACGGCGCAGTGTGACTGCACGGAATAGCGGCTGCTGTTTGGTCTGATTGTAAACGATGGTGCCACCTGCATCCGGGGCTTTACTGGACCCGACAAACACAGGAATACCGTTTCTGACCGCAGGCAACAAGGTCGCGGGATGCAGAACTTTGGCACCGAAAGTGGCCATTTCGGCGGCTTCTTCGAAGGTAATTTCGTCGATCCGTCTGGCAGCGGGCACAATGCGCGGGTCGGTGGTATAAATGCCCTGAACATCGGTCCAGATATCAATGCGCTGAGCTTTTAAGGCTTCACCCAGTAACGCCGCAGTATAGTCGCTGCCGCCACGGCCAAGAGTGGTGGTCAGACCGCGCTCTTCACGACCGATAAAGCCCTGGGTAATCACCAGCGACTGGCTAACCAGTGGAAGCAGTGATGCCTGAGACAACTCTGCGACTGCCGCCACATCCGGTTCGGCATGGCCAAAACGGTCACTGGTGCGCATGACTTTGCGTACATCAAACCACTGTACCGGGACATCCCGTTCACGGACGATCTCGGTAAACAGCAAGGTGGATAACAGTTCACCGTGACTGACTAATTCATCGGTCAGTTCGGCAGAAGGGCTGAGGGCTGCTTTATCTGCCAGCAGCGAAACATTGTCCAGAATCCGCGCAATTTCTTCACGGATGACTGTGGCTGCACGAAGTTTATCCACAATGGCATACTGAATATGGCCGAGCTTTTCCAGTAATTGCTGACGTCCTTCGGCTGGCTGACCTTCAGCCAGCGAAACCAGCAAATTGGTCACGCCGGCAGATGCAGAAAGCACCACCAGTTTAACGTCAGAACGGGATAATACGATATCAGCGCTACGGTTCATTGCTTCGAAATCAGCAACGCTGGTTCCGCCAAATTTAGCAACGATTAATGCGGATTGGGACATTCAAAACAGCCTCGTGTCAGGATCTTTAATTCAGCCTTAGCACAAGGGAGAGCGGAAACAGGCAGACTGGTGTGACAGAACAACGAGTCAGCCAGAAGCGCCCCACCTTGATAAACGTTCATTATAAACGCTACGACAGTGACAACCCAGAGGATTCAGCCCCTGTAGTCGACAGACAAACACACCGCATGTTTGCAGCCTCGGCGTCACTCCCCATGGTATGTCGTCAATGGATACGGTTCCTCTGACATACTGCCTGGGTGACGCGCCTCTTCTGGTCTACGTAAAATACGTAAGAACTTCTTTAGAAATAGCCGTTAATCCGCTGGCTGTCAACGGCTATCGGCCTCCCTGGCGTCATTTTGTACTAAAGCAATCAGGGTGCAGGGAAGCTGCGGTGGCTGACCACTGTTGACAGGATATAATTTTTTCTCTTCGTCCAGACTAAAAAGTGGGATAGCTCCCTGATTTTTCTCCAGATAATCATCCCAGCCAAAGTTTTCCCCAAGCCTGGTCGCTTTAATGGTCGCTCCCGAGGAAATTAAGCGGCTCAGATGGCCGAAAGTATATTCCGGACTGAACAGGGTTTCCTGACGACGGAAGCGGGGGCTTTCACGGTCATTTGTACCCCGGCTGGTTATGCCACTTCCCGAGCGTATGGCGGTGACCTTATTTTTTCCCAGAATATGGCTGAAATGATACGCGGCCAGGGCATTCTGATGCCGGTTAGAAGACATCGCCAGTACCCTGGAGGTGGTATTCAGGTCCAGATAGTTTTCTGCATGTTCCGACCAGGCATAACCAAAATAAGCCGGCAGGCCATCCATCCGCGCCTGACGATAGTTTTCCCAGCTGTTATCAGTCACCTGTACCGGAAGGTCCTGCTTTTGTAGCGCCAGTGCCAATGCGCGGGCGACAGCATTTGCTCCGACAATCAGTACGCCGCGCGGCTGTTTTTTCTGTACCCGTAACCAACGGGCCATCGGCAGGCTGGTCAGGCTCTGCAATACCACCGTACCGATAATGATAGCGAACACGACGCTCACCAGTCTCTCCGCTCCGGGATAGCCATTTTTCGCCAGCGTCAAGGCAAACAGCGAACTGACTGCCGCGGCCACGATACCGCGTGGCGCAATCCAGCACAGTAACAATCTGTCACGCCAGTGTAGTGAGGAACCCAGAGTCGATGCCGCAATACATAACGGACGGGCTACAAACTGAATCACTAACAGCACGCCGACCAGCGGCCAGCCCATGGCGAACAGCCCTCCGATATCGACCCTTGCGGCCAGAATAATAAACAGTCCTGAGATCAGCAGTGCCGACAGCTGTTCCTTAAACTCGATGATATCAGTCAGGTCCAGGTCTCGCATGTTCGCGAGCCAGATACCCATGACGGTTACGGTGAGCAGCCCGGACTCATCTGCCAGCAGATTAGAGAGACCAAATACCCCGAGCATAATGGCCAGCACCGCGAAGTTTTGCAGATAGCCCGGTAACCAGACTCTGCGTAACGCAATTCCGGTGACCCAGCCGGCAATTGCGCCAATGGCCAAACCTACCCCAACCGTTTTACCCAGGGTCATAAACAGATGGAAGTAGGACTCTGACTTCTGGTGTAATACGATAAATTCAAAGACCAGCAGCGTAAAGATTGCCCCGACCGGGTCAATAATTATCCCTTCCCAGCGCAGTACCTGATTGATGGTGTTTTTCGGGCGCACGACCCGCATCAGGGGGGCAATCACCGTTGGGCCGGTCACCACGGTGACGGCACCGACCAATGCTGACAAACCCGCCGGCAGATGTAACAAAAACAGGCAGGCAAGGCTAATCACCAGGAAGGTAATCAACATTCCGATGGTGACCAGATTACGTACCACTCCGCCCAGACCACGAATTTCTTCAAAACGCAGGGTAAGCGCACCTTCAAACAAGATTATCGCTACAGATAGTGATACCAAAGGGAACAGTAAATTTCCAAATAACAGGTCCGGTTGTAAAACGTGAGTCACAGGCCCGAGCAAAATACCGAAGACTAACAACGGTAAAATGGCCGGTAAACGCAGCAACCATGCCAGCCACTGGGCAGCCAGCGAACTGATGCCAATAATGACTAATAATATCGGGGCCGATAACGCCATAAATTTTTTTCCTTTCAACAGCAAGAGTCGTCATACTGAGTCTAATTTTACGCCGGGGTGGCCGCTGACTTCAGCCACGTCGGGGGTAATTGTTTAATCATAGCTTCACTTTGTGGCAATGTATGACTGCGGTCAGCATATCCTGAAGTGAATTTATGCTGAAGCCAGATTCACAGTTCATTAATCAATAAGAGTGTTGTTATGAAAAATATTAATCCGACACAAACTGATGCATGGAAGGCGCTGCAACAGCATTTCTCCACTATGAAAGATGTGAGCATTGCTGAACACTTCGCTCAGGACCCTCAACGATTCTCCAAATTCTCCGCCACTTTCGATGATCAAATCCTCATCGATTATTCTAAAAACCGTATCAATGCCGAAACTCTGGAAAAACTGCTGGCACTGGCGGAAGAAACCGATCTGAGTGGATCGATTGCTTCGATGTTCTCTGGTGAGAAGATCAACCGTACCGAAGATCGCGCGGTGTTGCATGTTGCGTTACGTAACCGTAGTAATACCCCGATCCTTGTGGATGGCAAAGATGTTATGCCGGAAGTTAATGCGGTGCTGGAGAAGATGAAAAGCTTCTCTGAACGTATTATCAGTGGGGAATGGAAAGGCTATACCGGCAAACCGATTACTGATGTCGTTAATATCGGCATCGGTGGCTCAGACTTAGGGCCGTTTATGGTCACAGAAGCTCTGCGTCCCTATAAAAACCATCTGAATATGCATTTCGTTTCCAATGTCGACGGCACTCATATTGCTGAAACATTGCGGGATCTGAGCCCCGAAACCACTCTGTTCCTGGTGGCTTCAAAAACCTTCACTACCCAGGAAACCATGACCAACGCGCACAGTGCCCGCGACTGGTTCCTGGCCAGTGCCGGTGATGAAAAGCACGTTGCCAGCCATTTTGCGGCTCTGTCGACCAATGCTAAAGCGGTATCCGAATTTGGTATTGATACCGACAACATGTTTGAATTCTGGGACTGGGTGGGTGGTCGCTACTCATTATGGTCAGCGATTGGCCTGTCAATTATTCTGTCGGTAGGTTTTGAGAATTTTGAACAGTTGCTGAGCGGTGCCCACGCGATGGACCAGCACTTTGCCAATACACCGGCAGAAAAAAACCTGCCAGTACTGCTGGCCCTGATTGGTATCTGGTATAACAACTTCTACGGTACAGAAACAGAAGCCATTCTGCCTTACGACCAGTATATGCACCGTTTCGCAGCCTATTTCCAGCAAGGTAATATGGAGTCTAACGGTAAATATGTTGACCGTACCGGCAAGGCTGTCGATTATCAGACCGGACCAATTATCTGGGGTGAACCTGGCACGAACGGTCAGCATGCGTTCTACCAACTGATCCATCAGGGCACCAAAATTATCCCTTGTGATTTTATTGCTCCGGCCATCACTCACAATGCACTTAGCGATCATCACCCGAAACTTTTGTCTAACTTCTTTGCTCAGACCGAAGCTTTGGCGTTTGGTAAATCACGTGAAGTGGTAGAGAAAGAGTTTACTGACGCTGGTAAAACTGTCGCCGAAGTCGCACACATTGTACCGTTCAAAGTGTTTGAAGGTGATCGTCCCACTAACTCAATCCTGCTGCGTGAGATAACGCCTTTCTCACTGGGTGCATTGATTGCTCTGTATGAGCATAAAATCTTCACCCAGGGTTCTATTCTTAACATCTTCACGTTTGATCAGTGGGGGGTTGAACTCGGCAAACAACTGGCTAACCGAATCCTGCCTGAACTGGGTGGTGATGAAAAAGTCAGCAGCCATGACAGTTCTACTAATGGTCTGATTAACCGTTATAAAGAATGGCGTTAACAGCTAATTAACGCTTTAAAAACAAAGCGGCAGCAGTGCCGCTTTTTTTTGTGTGCTCGCCAAAGGAATACTGCAAGCCGTACCAGGATACGCTATTGTGCGGATCGACAGTTTGGTAGTTTTTGCAGGTTTATTTTTTGGGGGGCATTATGTCAACATCAGAGAAGGCAGATAAGAGATCGTTAGGCGGGATTATCGCTTCTGTTTTACAGTGGATACTCAATATTGGCCTGATTGCGCTGGCAATTATTTTAGTCATCTTTCTCGGTAAAGAAACGCTGCATCTGGCTAACGTGTTGTTTCATACCGGAGAGGAGTCTTCATCCTATTTGCTGATAGAAGGAATTGTCATTTACTTCCTGTATTTTGAGTTTATTGCTTTGATTGTGAAGTATTTTCAGTCCGGATTTCATTTCCCGCTACGTTATTTTATCTATATTGGTGTGACGGCCATCATCCGTTTAATTATTGTTGACCATAAAAACCCTTTTGATACGTTATGCTACTCCGCTGCGCTGCTGATTCTGGTCGGAACCCTGTGGCTGGCGAATTCCAAACGACTGAAAAGAGAGTAGTCAACCCATCGAATTCAGATTATGCAGACTCACCTGAGCTTTATGCACAGAAGATCCTGCTCAGCAGGTGTGAGTCTGATATAGTGCCGCAGTGAAATACTCTGTGGTACTGTCAGCAGTATACCTTAGCGACAATAACTGATTTTCCGGGAACCCGAATGTCTGTACAGGAACTTCTCAAACTCTACCAGCTTCAATGGCTGCCACTGAGCATGCCTGAGTTGCCTCCCCGGGCCAGAAGCTGGCTGTTTGAGGAAGATTCGATGACTGTCAGGCTGGAGTCATATTGCCAGACGTTGACTGTTGATGTGCTGCGGGAGGGATTTATCGACAGTCAGTTATTACTGCCCCATGAAGCTGAGGTTTCCGTATTTGACCACGAACAACGTTACTGGCTGCGTGAAGTCGTACTCAGCGGCGATAATAATCCGTGGCTGATGGGGCGAACTGTTCTGCCGGAATCTACTCTGACAGGACGGGAGGTCGCACTGACCTCACTCGGGGAGTCTCCGTTAGGTCGTTACTTATTTTCTTCGCCATTACTAAGTCGTGATTTTATTCATCCCGGAAAAAATGATGATTTGTGGGGCAGATATTCACTACTTCGTCTTTCAGGAAAACCTCTGATGTTAACCGAGATTTTTTTACCGTCATCTCCCATGTATCAGGACGGAATTAAAGGATGACAGGAACTGTGCAGGACACCGTAAAAGTAACCAAATTCCAGGCGTATAAACGTCTGATGCGTATCGACAATCCTATCGGGACTCTGTTGTTATTGTGGCCGACCCTCTGGGCGCTATGGTTGGCTGGGCTGACATTTCCACCGTTGTCTGTGCTGGTGGTCTTTGTGCTGGGCGTTATCGTGATGCGTGCTGCCGGATGTGTCATCAACGATTATGCCGACAGAAAGGTCGATGGCCATGTCAGGCGCACCAAACTACGGCCATTACCGGCCGGACTGGTGACGGAAAAAGAAGCAAAAATTTTATTTATCAGCCTGGTGCTGATAGCCTTTTTGCTGGTACTGACCATGGGCAGCAAAACCGTATTGTTATCTGTCGGGGGACTCTTACTGGCCAGTGCTTATCCGTTTATGAAACGTTATACGCATCTGCCCCAGGTAGTGCTGGGGGCGGCTTTTGGCTGGGCTATTCCCATGGCGTGGATGGCCGTCAGTGGGTACTTACCTTTAGCCTGCTGGCTGGTATTTCTGGCCAATGTTTGCTGGACAGTGGCGTATGACACACTGTACGCAATGGTGGATCGCGATGATGACCTGAAGATTGGTGTCAAATCGACGGCAATTCTGTTTGGCCGGCATGACAAACTGATTATTGGTCTGTTACAGATAGCCACCCTCATCCTGCTGGTGATTGCTGGCCGCCTGCTGGGACTCAATGGCTGGTTTTATCTTTCACTGGTGGTGGCTGCCGGTTTCTTTGTATATCAGCAACGTCTGGCTGCCGGACGTGACAGAGATGCCTGCTTCCGGGCTTTTCTGAATAATAATTATGTCGGGCTGGTAATTTTTGGCGGTATCGCTCTGAGTACTTTGCCGTTTATTAATCTGATGTAGCAGCTAGCCTGGATAGGCTAAAAAAAAGGGCGCTCCTGTCACGGGGCGCCCTTTTTACTGGCAGCAGAATAACCGGCAGTTATTCGCCGTCGCTGGCAATGCCATTTTCAATGGTCTGACGGACATCGCTGGTGGTCAGGTCCAACAGAATTTCCCGCATCATCCCAGTTTTTTCCTGGTTAGCATCATCTTTATCGCTGATATAGCCTTCGTCTCGCAAAGTGAGTACTAACCCGGTAAATACCGCCTTATCGAAAAACTCCGGGGCATTGATTCCGTGAAGTACTGACAGTCGCTGTGCCAGGGTCCGGCTCTCTTTTTCCAGAGTTCCCCGGTTAATCGATGGTTTGGCATTCAGAATGCCGAAGGTAATCGCATAGCGTTGCAGTGTTTCTCTGACACCGGCAGCCAGCAGACCCAGCACCCGGGCGTTTTCCGGAACGACAGAGAAGTGATCATTGTGGTGGGAAATCAGTTGCTGACTGACCAACTCATTGCACAGACTGTCAATGACCTCAGTTAACTCTTCGGTTTCCCAACGCAGGAACAATTCACTCTTCAGCATCGGATAAATCAGCGTAACCTGATAAAGTAAAGCCTCTCTGCTCAATGTTGTATGCTGATGAATAATCGCAGCAATCAGAGAAGGCATCACCAGCAGATGCAGAATATTATTCCGGTAATAGGTCATCAATACTGCCTGTTCTTTCGGCAGGATGATCATCTCACCAATGTTGTCGTGTTCGATAATGAACTTATTCATGCTCATGGCATGCTCGATTAATGCCTGAGCACTCATCTCCGGAACCGTGGTGCCGCTGGTATAAGGCACGTTCCGCAATAACCGGGTGTAACATTCCAACTGCTCAAGCAGTTGTTCACGGGTCAGTGAACGTTGCGATGAGGCCAGCAGCGCGGTAACACACAGATTCATGGCGTTAGCGGCGCCAGCATTGTTAATCCGCACCATCACCTGGCGGGCAATGTCATTGACGACCGGGGTCATCCATGCAGGACGTTGGGGTTCTATCGGGTCGATGGCTTCGCGCCATTCCGGAACATTATTGTTCAGGTAGTTAACCAGCGGCAGTGGTTCGCCGAAGTTAACATAGCCTTGCCCCAGGTTACGCAGCTTGCGCAATCCGCGCAACATCTGCCACAGGCTCTCTTTCTCTTTGGTCGCGCCGCGCAACTCTTTGGCATAAGTCGCCACTTCCATCACGTGTTCGTAACCAATGTAGATTGGCACTAATGTGATGGGTCGGTTTCCACCGCGCAGCATTGCCTGCAGTGTCATGGTCAGGGTACCCGTTTTCGGCTCAAGTAACCGTCCGGTACGGGAACGACCGCCTTCAACAAAGTACTCTACCGAATAGCCACGGCTGAACAATTCACCGAGGTATTCACGAAATACCGTGGAGTAGAGTTTGTTACCTTTAAAGGTCCGACGGATAAAGAAGGCACCCAGGTGACGGAACACAGGTCCGGCCGGCCAGAAGTTCAGGTTAATCCCGGCGGCAATATGCGGGGGCACCAGACCCTGATGATAGAGTACATAGGAGAGCAGCAGATAATCCATATGGCTGCGATGACAGGGAACATAGACCAGTTCATGGCCATCCTGGGCCAACTGCCGAATACGCTCACCACCGCTGACGTTAATCCCTTTATATAGCCGGCTCCAGAGCCAGCCCATCACGCGATCGGTAATACGGATAGCTTCATAGGTGAAATCGGCGGCAATCTCTTCCATCATGGCCACGGCATTCTTTTGGGCCATATCGTAGGAAATCTTCTTACTGCGAGCCTCGTCTTCCACGGCCTTAGCAATCGCTTTCGATTGCAGCAGTTTATTGAACAGATCCTGACGGGCAGGCAGTCTGGGTCCCACAGCGGCCAGCCGTTGGCGGGCAAAATGGATGTGGGCCACCCGGGATAATTTATGGGCAATGGACTGATCAGTCCCATGTTCATCGGCCATCTGCCGCAGAGAGACTTTTGGCGAGAAGCGCACAAAACTATCCCGGCCAAGCCACAGGATAGCAAAGAATTTCTGTACCCCGTTCAGCTCACGCAGTAACGGGGTATTTTCTCCCTGGGTCTCTTTACCCGGAGCACGACCAAACATCACGGATACCGGAACCAGCTGAACATCCAGTGACGGATTATTGCGGTGCAGATCCAGGTAATCATGGAATATTTTGACCGTTTCCTGATTCGGGGTGAAATAGGGCAGTAACCGTGGCCCGTCATGGATAAACACATGACGTGGCAGGAAATGGCCATCTGTTTCAACGGGCAGCAATGGATCCGGAAGATCATTCTTCAGGCACTGCTCCCGCATCGCCAGGAGATCGGCTTTGGAATCGTACGGAAATACATAGATAATAGGACGTGTGGGATCCAGACCCAGTTCAGAGACAGGGTCTCCCGGTATCACTTTGCTTTTCACCAGCAAAGATAATGGAAAACTCAGTAATTTATAATAAAGTTTACGCCAACCTGACATAGACAAATCTGCAGCCTCTTATGTTAGCAAAGCGGCGCAAGCATACCAGAAACTGCAAAGAATATCTGTGAGGATGCAAGTAAACATGTCT
>Ga0157363_1000872_pt1 | contig 24190 bp, 23 predicted proteins | sample AttsexASBM1_FD_111477 | JGI IMG/M metagenome (GOLD analysis project Ga0157363, IMG submission 111477) | Fungus gardens microbial communities from leaf cutter ant in Ribeirão Preto, State of São Paulo, Brazil - Atta sexdens ASBM1 | ecosystem: Host-associated > Fungi > Mycelium > Unclassified ... | reverse complement strand
TTTTAGAAGGCCAAATGTTAACGCTTTAAAACCACAAAAAGGCGGGAAGATATATAAAATTTAAATTGTTATTTCGGTTGTATCAAATCTAAAGCTCAGAACTTTTTTGTATACCTAATAAATAAAAAGAATAACATGTTCCTAATAAAAAAATCTCTCAAAATATTTGAAGAATCGATACGCGTATCAATCATTTATATAAAAAAATATGTTAATTCTCTCAATCCATACATTTGTGTGCAGATCAATTGTAAGGCAAATTACACAATGTAAGACAGGTTGTTCTACATTACATGTGCGTTCTTGTTACAAAAAAGATATATCAACTTGATTCTTATAAATAAGCTATACATTTATCTATACAGGATCCGCTGCCATCAGAAAGATGGTTCGGCGACAGAGATGCCTCAAAATATGGAAACATCGCTGTTCAAGTTGATTTACTAACACGTGAAATAATAGGTGATGAAGATTGTCTCTACCTAAATGTATATACTATAGATATCGTGAAAAAACGTCCAGTTATGGTGTGGATACATGGTGGCGCTTTTATTTGGGGTTCTGGTAATGCAGCCTGGTATGGTCCCGACTACATTGTTCAGAAGGATGTAGTACTCGTTACGCTAAATTACAGACTAGGAGCTCTAGGTACGTTGTTAGTTAGATATTAGTTAGATATGAAATTATGCAAGATGCATCTCTCAGTATGCTGTTTTTTTTTAAATATTTTACGTATTATAATATATATGTATTATTGTAATGTATATGTACGATATAAAAATATGTAATTATTATACTATACGTATAAATGCTACTTCGTATTGTGTCGAAATTATCTTTAAAAACATTTATAAAAATATTACCATTAATGAATTTTACTTATATGAGATAATATAATACATAGATCATCTATGTATAATACATCTACTTCTAATCTTAGTCATTCGAGTTTGCAAATGAAAGATGTATTAATGACTTCAGGTTTTCTAAACCTCTACGACAAAGTAGTAACGGGTAATCAAGGTTTGAAAGATGTGGTTATGGCGTTAAAATGGATCCTAAAAAATATATCACAATTTGGTGGAGACCCGAATAACGTCACTATCTTTGGCGAAAGTGCTGGTGGAGTTATCGTGCATTATCTAAATCTATCTCCGTTAGGCAAAGGTATAATAATCTACAGATCTATTAATATGTAATGATATAATATTCTCAAATTTATTATTTCCTAATATTTATTATTTCCTATTAAATATTCAAAAAGTTGATCATTTTAAACTAGATTTTTCTTCGACAAAAATCCAAGTTATACTAATAATTGTAAGATTAAAGATGAACGCTGTCCAAATCTTTTTCTCTTTCTTCCTTCTTTCTCCTTCAATAACAAAAGTAAATAATAAATTCATTAAAAAATCCGTCTTAAACAAAATATATATTAGAAGAATTTTTGTGTGAAACATTTGAAATTTTAATTTAAATATTAATGATAAAAACTTAAGCATGTTAAAATTTGAAAAAGTTATAGGGGGAATAATAATTAATAATTTCTTCCGAAATATTTTCTCAAAAATAAAATTGACTCTAAAGTGACTAAAAAAAAACAATAATTGAAAGAATGCTTAGATCTATAGAATAACCTGTATATTATTAAAGAAGAAAACAAGAAAGATATAATGATAATTAATTAATATAACTAAATTCAATTGTAATTTCCAGGTTTATTTCACAAAGCGATCTCGCAAAGCGGCGTCGCCTCGAATCCTTGGAGTTTGACTGAATGGACAAACAAAGCGATGAGCAGAGGTTTTCAACTTGCGGAGAAACTTGGAAAAGTCACATCAGATCCAAAAGTTGCTTATGAGTTTCTTAAGACAATCGATGCAAAAAAACTCATAGAAGTTGGACAGAAATTTCTTGCCACACCAGAAGTAAGTATCTCAATATTTTTAATAATTTTGCAATGATTTTGTGATTGACAACAAATTGCAAACAAATTATAATATTTTCATTGATATAATACGTTTTTGTAGGACCGTCTACAACATGTTTTAATATTTACACCTACTTTGGATTATGAATCACCGAATCCATTCTTTCCGGAACATCCAAACACGTTAATACAACGCGGAGTTAAAGTGCCATGGCTTTTAGGAAATAACAGTTGTGAAGGATCTTTTTTCATATGCAATACATTTTTCGGACGTAAGTGCATATGCTTGTGCGTTCATTCATTAAATATCTGTAACTATTATAGTGTATGAATTCTTACATGATGTGATCTATAAAAAACAACATAAACTTAATATTGTGTGTGTTATGTGTGTGCGCACGTGCACGCGCGTATACATATCAGCGTATACACATACATATACATCAATATGTTGCGTGTACGTATATCAATATTAACAAGCAAACATTTTCTGAATAGACATATTTATGTCAATTTCTGTTATCAATGTAATGTTATAAACATGCTGTGTTTTTTTTAACATTGTGAAAAATAATACGCTATAATATCTATATGCTAATAGATATTCGAAATAAATTATTTTTTAACAAATATGTCCCTTAAATATTATCATATGCCATCTGGCATTTGTAGTCGTTAATAACAATAAAGTTTTTAAAATTGTTTTAGAAATAAGCAAAAAAGCTCTTAAAGAAATTGATTCTGATTTCACGAAAACCATAATTCCTAGAGCTTTATCTACAATGTCAAAAATACCGATCACAGTTGAAGAGTTACGATTTTTATATTTTGGAAATAAAGCAGTATCAGAAGAAACTTTAATGAATTACGCTGATTTTCTTAGCGATGTCATGTTTAATCGTGGTATCATGGAAGCAGTTGATATCCAAATGAGTTCTGACAGTTACACGCCAACATATCTGTATAAATTTTCATATGAAAGTAAAACTTACATCGGAAAGGAAATATTAAAGGTTACGCTGCCAGGTAACGTCACTATTTTACTTAAAACCATATAAAAATCTTTAATCCTTTATTAAGGAATACGAGTGCACTTATATTATATTACATTGTTAAAAAACAAATCTAAATTTTTATAAATCATTATAAGAGATCGAATATGTATCAATATGCATTTAAAAATATTTTACTTTAAAAAATTAAAAATTATATATACATATATGTATATATATATATATATATATATATATATATATATATATGTATATATATGTATATATATGTATATATATATATATATATATATATATATATATATATATATATAATTTTATAGTATATACTATTTATAAACATTAAATATTACTTCAAAATAGAAATCTAGTCTGCGTTTTTAAAATTAATGTATTATATAACAATATTTTTTGTAGGAGTGACTCATGCCGAAGATTTATTGTTTTTATTTTATCCTCATATAATAAAAGAATTCAATTTGTCATCACTTCTAACTAATTTAGATGACTATAAAATGATAGATTGCTTAACCCAAATGTGGACAAATTTTGCTAAAACAGGGTGCGAAGAATTAATTTTTTTAAATTAAAAATTAATTTTTTCATTTAAAAAGTTTTATAATTGTATATTAATAACTAATTTTTAATTTTCAACTAATAGAGATCCAACGCCTATTATTACGAATTTGACTCCTACTAAATGGACTCCACTAAAATCTGGAGATATGTGTGATTATTTAAATATTGATCTTGTTCCTCGCATGGAAAGCATTCGTAAAGGAGAACGACGCTGTGATTGGAAGAATATGAAACACAAACTATGAAATTTTGTGTCTGTTAGAATATTATTTACATTAAAATTATATTTCCAAAGAAGGATACAAATTTTCGAGTTTCCCGACCACGCGGGGATCGTTTTATTTGTATGTTTTCTTATATATTTTTCTTCGTAGAAACCGAAAATAATTATTATAATAACGCCAGATTTAAGGAAAAATTGATACATTGAAATAAAATAAATAAAATTCATATTAGCATCGTTATGAAATCATTGTCAGTTATCCTCAATCTGATTTAGAAATTAATTGAATCAAATGTAAGTAATATTGCACTACAAAACGTTAATTAAATTATATTTCTCATTATATCATATTTGTCGTCTCGATACCGTTTCTCCCACTCCAAGCGTCGCGTGTTTGCCATAAGCTGTATACATTAAGGCTTGAATAGATAAGATTTTGGGGCGCGAAAAACAAGCATATATATATATATATATTCATAGCTTCAAGCTTGTGTGTGAATAAATTGACGTTTGTTTATTGCGCCACAAGGTCGTCCCAGCCCACATAGTCGTTTGGCAGCTTTTGAGTGTCTCGACTTTTTAACTGCTTTTTATCTTATTTTGCGATAAAATTATTAATTTTTTTATAACAAATGTCCTAATGAGAAATATAATCTAATTAACGTTTTGTGATACAATGTTACTCGCATTTAATCCAATTTGGAATTAATTTCTAAATCAGAGACATAACTGATGATTTCATAACGCGAATAAGGATTTTATTCATTTTATTTCAATGTAACCAATTTTTCCTTAAGTCTGGCATTATTGTAATGATTATTTTCTACGAAGAAAAATGCATACGAAAACATACAAATAAAATGATCCCCGATGGTCGAGAAACCCTCGAAAATTTGTACCCTTTTCACGTTTAAGATAAATGTTATTTCATCGCACACATTTTATAAAAATATATCCTTTAAATTGAAATCACATTCATGTAAAAATTTTAATAATTTTGTAAAAAATTTTTTACAAAAAAAGAACAATTAGAATTAATATAACAACTCCTATTTTTCTTGATATTTTTATCTTTACTTTATTGAGGAGTTCTATACAATTTGTTAATCATTTTTTAAATTAATATTGTTATATTTAATATTATTATAAAATTTATAATGTATGTGAAAATATTATTATTATTCTTTTCTATATGAAATTTGAACTCCAACGAATAATTCAACATAAACAAGTAAATAATGTACAATAAAAAGGCTTCAAAATTTAACAATAAAAATTTAAGGAAATTTTCCAATGGGAACTTGCACCAGGTGTTCAACGTGATTATAATGATTTATGTATTCACAAAAATATAATATAATTACAGATGTTTCGACATCAATATTATGTCCTCTTCAAAGTGCAAAAAATGGATAAATTACCAGTAATATTTCATTCTAATATATATAATATATATAATATATATAATAAATATAATATAATATATATAATATATATAATAAATGTAGTATAAAATAAATTGTCTAAAATGTGACGATACTTATGTGGGAAAACCAAACGATTATTAAAAACAAGAATTGATAAACATTGTAAGCATATAATAGAAATACAGGTCAGAATTCGGTAATTACAGAATTACAGATTAGAATGCAATCATGATTTCGATTGGAATAACGTCGAAATTTTAGACGAAGAAAGAGTTCTCAATAGATGTCTTATTTCAGAAACAATATACAGGGCCAAAAGTCTGGACACAAATATTTCATAAAGGATGGAAGAAATGTTTTAGAAAAAAATGTTTCTTACAAAAATTCTAAGGCTTAAAAAAATGCATTCAACGATAGTTATTTAATCTAGGATGGCGTTATCAAGGTTAGATTAAAGTCATCATGAATTTTTTAAATGGAAATTCCCTTTTTCATTACATATTCTTGTAGTTTATCTCGAAAGCTTTCCAAAATTATAATTAAATTCATTTTCATTAAGTTATAATACCGCCGACATTAGCATTTCGCAAAATGTCCAACCGACAGCTAAAACCTCTTGTTCAGAATCATGTTCGAAATAATATTTGTTAAGATCAAGATCACTGAAGACTGTTTCTCTTATTTTCATTTTTACATAAAAATGAATTTTCAGTGCAAAAATGAAAATAAGAGAAACAATCTCTAATAACCTTGATCTTAATGTCAAGAGATTTTAGCCGTCGATTAGATATCTTAAGTAATGCTAATACACGGTATTGTAACTTTCAAGCCTGATAATTTGCAAAATACTTAATAAAAATGAATTTAATTATAGTATTTTGGAAAGCTCTTGAGATAAATTACAAGAATATATAATGAAAAAGAGGGAGTTTTATTTAAAAAATATTGATCTTAACCTGATCTTAACAATGCTATTCTATTACCTATTAGTAAGTCAAATAATTACTATCATTGAATGCGTCTATCTTTTTAAGCCTTACAACTTTTGTAAGAAACATTTTTTTCTAAAATCGTTTATGAGATATTTGGATGTATCCAGACTTTTGGCATACCTTGTATATTAAAAAACAGAGAAACGTTTTATATATACAGAGCGACATGGATCTATTGAGTCCGTTATCATATCATGACATTTGTTTGTGGGTGAATGCTGCTTCCATATTTGTTAATCTTATTTCTGATAAACAAATGAGTTTGTCATTGACCTCTCATAAATAAATTGAACTCAACGTATATATTCAGTTCTCTTATTATATTGTACAGAACATCGTCAATTTGTTTCTCAAGTAAGTAATAGTGCACAATTATTAATTTGGTATTAGTCAACATTCTTTGTTAAAATCTTGTTTTTTATTTTTATTATAGTGACTTTCTTCATAGTCTGAGAATTCGATGAGATACGATAGACGACGATTACAGTCTTGACAAAAATTACAGCTTAATGATATATTTTTGACAACATATTATATATTAAATATGAATAGAATTCAATATTTCTGGAAAATTATATATTTTTTGCACTTTGAAGAGAACATATTGATGTCAAAACGTCTGTAATTATATATTATAGTATGAAATATTTTTTAAAAAACTATTTAAAAAAATTAAATTATTATCACGTGTTCAATGTGATAATAATGAATCATGTATTCACAAAAATATAATATAATTACATACGTTTCGACATCAATTGAACATCTGGTGCAGGCTCTCATTGGCAAATTTTCTTAGTTTTTTGTTGATAAGCAAGTAAAATGCCTTTGAGAGTCTCTGCTCATGAAAGGAGAGGAGAAAGAGAGAGAGAGAGAGAGAGAGAGAGAGAGAGAGAGAGAGAGAGCGTATGGAAATAATTTATATTAAACCTCTCAGATTAAATAATGATAACACTTATTCCTTGAGTACATATGTTTCATCCTGGAGCTTCTTTAACAATTAGAACAAGAATAACAAAGAATCTATGATTACTTAGACATAATATTCTCAGAAGATAAAGAAGAAAAGAGTTGAATTCATATTATCGAAAAAAATATATACAGTGAGTACAAAAAATATTCCAGAAAATATTTTTTAAAAAACTATTTAAAAAAATTAAATTATTATTTAATGAGAAATGAGTTATCGAATTGATATCGATCGATATCGATACAATGATTTCAACCAATTCGACGTTTAATTGATGATCATTTTTTACTGGGTAATTAAGAATTTATTTATAAAGTATAAAATAGACTATATGTTTCTTAAAATTATATATACCAAAAAGATGTGTATTAATTATAGAAAATGTATCATCTAAGCAAAAAATTAAAGCAAACAAAGCAAAATAAGCAAAAATAAGCAAAAATTAAAAGTTCCGTTGTTTGGATGCTCAAAAAGTATTCATACAATCGAGAAATTTAGCTTATTATATCAGAAATATATGCGAAGCTCATTTGTATATGTTAGAATAGAATATATATTCATTGTATAAAATTGCTAATTAATGTTTATTTTCTACAAATAACTTTTTATAAAAAATTTCCTTGTACTTTTTACTCTCACTGTAAATTTGACTTTCGAAACAACAGATCATCACCTTTCCTCATTTTTAATGCAATTAATGTAAGTCCAAAATTATTAATTGATGTGTTGTTTCGAAGGTCAAATTTACAATGAAAGCAAAAAGTACAAGGAAATTTTTTATAAATATTAAAGTCAAATGTGTTACATTAATTTTGCAGATAAATATAAAAATATGGAGAGAGATAACACTTGCAAAATTGATACATTTAACTTTCAATAAGATATCATAGTGCAGACATTATCTCTTCCCATGTTATATAATGTATTAGATAAAATATAATGTATTAGATAAAAAAGTGAAGAGGATTCATATTTAAGATCGAAACATGTATATGTATTCGAAATAAATTTCATCACTATTTTATTTGAGAGGTTTAATTTAAATTATTTCTATACGCTCTTTTAAAGCGAAGGCTCGCAAAAGTATTTTACTTAGTTATATGTTAAAAAACGAAAAATCTCGATTTTTTTTTAAATGTAATTTTAATTCATAAAAATAATATATACCGTGTATTTATTTTTCGCTCATTTTAAAATATACATATATTTTCAAAAATGCTATTCTTCTTTTTCAAAATCTGTCAAAAATAAAAATTATAAATTCTTTATTGTGTGTATATATATATATATATATATATATATATATATATATATATATATACATACACTGTTAAATGATTTCATCTTTGTTATAAACTTTATTATAAACTTTTTATTATATAATGTTATACAGATATCAATTCTGTATCAATGAAATAGAATTCATCTTTTCTTTAATTATATTTATATAATTTCATTCGATTGATTTATATTTACAGTGCATCGAGGAGCATTTCCTCATATTTCTTACAAATCACGAATAGATGTAACAAGACCTAAAAAGTTGTTCTAGTTGTTCATTGAGAAATGTAACAAGAAAAATAATTCAAGTTTATTTACGCATTAAATCTATAGATAAGATATATATAATAAACGATAATTATAATCATAATCATAAAATTTTATTGGATCTAATCTGACTTATAAAAAAATCATATTTATCTTTCTTAGAATACACATACACATGCAATATAAATTGATAACTTACTCGAATACTTACTTTTCTCTCGTCATCCATAACTATCCACAGCTATTTACTGATCCATCAGACCTATTCCTTCAGTTTCCAAGACTTCTCACTAGAGTTAATTTTATTTAAAACTTCTATCTCTCTCCAGTTATCCTGGATATTTAACAAAATAATAAAAAACTAGCCAATTTCTAGCGAGTGATCATTTTTCAGATATTTTTTTACTTAGATACTGTATCCATTATGGATAACAGAATCGAAATACACGTGCAGGAAGGAAAGTTAATTGGCATCATAGAAAAAGGTGTTTATGATGATTATTACATAGCTTTTCGAGGAATACCATATGCGAAACCACCGATTGGAGAACTTAGATTCAAAGTAAGTAAATACAATTCATAATAACAAATCCATTTTTATAAAAGTTAACTCTTTGAAAAATTACGATTAATCAATCATAAAACTGTTCATTATTTATAATTATTATATAATCTGCTTTTCATTTATTAATATATATCATCAAAAAATCCAGAGCACTAAAATATCTCGAAGACGATCGACTAGCAAAGAATAGTAAGAAGCAAATTTGTAAGGCTAAATAAAATATCGTTAACAGAGTTTGCAATCGCATATGGAAGTCAAATTGAATTTTTTTGGAATGGAATCTCCCATTTTTATTGCACATTCTTTGAAGCTTATTTTAAAAGCTTTTTAAAATACTACAATAAAGCTTATATGAAAAAGAAATAATAAAATGGACATCGTCAAATTTATGCGAAACTTAGAGCACTCATTCGTTAGCTTTAAACGTTAATTGTTCATTTAAGAATTACTTAAATACAATTTTGCATACAAAAAAATTATTTCTTAACACAGAGAATCACATGCGATTTTTAGGATCCGGTACCAGCAGAACCATGGTCCGGTAAAAGAGACGCTTCAAAATATGGAAACATCTCCGTTCAAATAAATAATCTTACACATGAAATTAAGGGCAGTGAAGATTGCCTTTATTTAAACGTGTACACCACGAATATTAAACCTTCGAAGAAACGTGCAGTAATGGTGTGGATACATGGTGGTGCTTTTTATCAGGGTTCTGGTGATGCAATCATGTACGGTCCCGATTATATAATGCAGAAAGATGTAATTTTGGTTACCTTGAATTATAGACTAGGCGTTCTAGGTACGTTATTCGTTTCAATATATATCATTGTACACATATCATTTATGTTTAACATTTTAATATAGTAATTGTTTAGATGTCTTCTGTTTGAAATAAGTAGACATAGTCCAAATAAGTTAATACAAAAAGTTTATAATTCACATTTTGTTTATAGTATGTCATTACAAAAATCTATGTTTGTGTTTATTATTTATTTTTTACATATAAGATTATTTAAATTTGCTGATTAATATTATAAAAACTATAATTTTAACACGATTTGCTTTAAACATAAAGTAATCATCTATTTTTAACTAAGATAAATCAACTTTAGAAAAATTCATTAATGATTTTAGGTTTCCTGAATCTCTACGATAAAGTGGCGACAGGTAATCAAGGTCTGAAGGATGTGATCATGGCGTTACGATGGGTGCAGAAAAATATATCAGAGTTCGGAGGAAATCCAGATAATGTCACTATTTTCGGCGAAAGCGCTGGCGGAGCCATCGTACATTATTTAACTCTGTCTCCGTTAGCTAAAGGTACAAGGCATTTTGTCGATAAAGATTTATCGATACATTTAATAATTTAGAAATCCAAACCCCGTTGCATTTAATCATGAATTTATTCATAAGTCTGCGATGCTTTATTTCAAAATTCTAATACATTTGTAAATAAAAAATAAAAAGCTCTGCGAATATATTAAACAGATAATAAATTTATATTTTTCTCTCTCTTTTAATCAGTTTTTAATAAAACATACTCCTCGAAATTTTTTTGTAAGTTTGGAATATTTAATTTAAATTATAAAATCTATAAATACTAATGAAATGTAAAATTTATAAAACAACTAACTTTCCTACAGACTATATATATATATAAAATAATGTGTTAATAATTACTAATGGCCAAAGCATTTCTTCCATTGTGAAACTAAACGGATGACTCTGTTTATAAAATTCTTTGGGCTAGGATTGAATCCACTCACAAATACCTTCCTGTTATGCTGCGTCCGAAATTTCCTGTCTTTCAAATTCTTCATCAGTATTTCTGTTATTTCTGACGTCAATTCGATATTGTCGTTATATACCTTTTTGATTACGTATAATATCAATACAATATAAGAATATCGACACTGTCGTTGAAAGTTGACAGACTTGCTATATAAGTTTCCAAAGATGTGGAAATCGCATAGCGACAGTTCCGATGAGAAATACTGAAGCACCCGGCCTACAACCTGGACATGTCAACATGCGACATATCTTTGGAGACTCGAACTAGAATCTGAAAAGCAAAAAATTTCTGTTGAACGTAATAGTGATTGAGAGATTGTTTGCGGGTAGGTACGATCCCAGAAGTTTTATGAACAGAGCATCCGTCGACTGGTTTTACAATAGAAGAAATGCCTTATCAGTATGGCAATTATTAACATGTTGATTTTATATTTGAATTTTTCATCTGTTACGTTTTATTTGATTGCCCTAACAAATATATATGAGAGAGAGAGAGAGAGAGAGAGAGAGAGAGAGAGAGAGAAAGATTTTTAATAATGTAAAGTCGATCACAAAATCATTATTGGAATCGATTACAAGCGATTACAAGAACTCTCAAACATTAGTTTATACATTACAAAGAAAAGAAAATAAGAATGTTATGTAATAATTGTATGAAACTAATTTGTTATTATTATTTATTAGGTCTATTTCATAAAGCGATATCACAAAGTGGTGTCGCAACATGTCCTTGGGGTTTAATTGAACGACAATCTCATTCGACGAATAAAGGTTTTCGACTCGTGAAGATACTCGGAAAAACTACTACGGATCCAAAAGTCGCTTATGAATTTCTCAAAACAATTGATGCTAAAAAACTGATAGAAACTGAACAAAAGTCTCTCTTGACGGAAACTGTAATTATCTGAATATATGATTGTAATTATATAAGTTCGATAAATGCAGTATGCAGGCTACAGATTGTGCGAATAAAATATTATTTCAATAATATCTTCTTCGCAGGAGAATCTACAATATAGTTTAATATGTTCACCGACTTTAGATCACGAATCATCGAATCCAGTTTTTCCGGAAGATCCAAAAACGTTTAAATACCGCGGTGTTAAGGTACCATTCCTTCTAGGTTTTACCAGTTGCGAAGGATCTTTTCTTCCATGCAGTAACTGGAAAGGACGTGAGTTTTATTTTTGACTTCGTTAAATACATTTTTAATGTTTCAAATTTTTTTATGGAATAGCATATCTATCATATGTCGCATTCTTTTTAATGGACACATCTCATTGTATAAAAAATTTAAATAATGTTTTAACAAAAGATTTTCTTTCTGTTTGACAAATGTACAGAAATTAATTATTTTTTAATTTAAAAAGAAAAGCTGTAAAAACATCTATTATTTATCATATGATCTATAGCGGACAGAACTAAAATGTTTTTAAAATTTCAGATATAAGCAAAGAAAAGCTTAGGAAAATCGATTCTAATTTCAAAAATGCTATATTGCCTGAAACTTTATCTACGTTACCAATTACAGTCGAGGAATTACGATCTTTATATTTTGGTGACAAAGCAATTTCAGAAGAAACTCTAACAAATTATGTTGATTTTCTCAGCGATGAATTCTTTTATCGTGGTATAATGGAAGCAGTGGATATTCAGACAAAGCTGAATAATAATGACAAGAAAGCGACGTATCTGTATAAATTTTCATACGAGAATGACTCTTCTTTTATAAGAAAAATATACAATATTCAATTTCCAGGTATTATTAATTAATTAAGACTATCTAAAAATCTATCTTTATTTATAAAATATATCTGCTTATATTGTAATTACAAAAATTGATTTTAATGTTTCTAAATTTTTATGCGATTTTAAAACAACACAATCTGTTTTATAGATTTAATTTAAACAATAAATCGTTTTTTAAAATATTTATAAAGTTATGTAATTTAAAGATTTAATTAAAAGTGAACGAAAATAATTGACAGGTGTGTCACATGCTGAAGAACTGGTCTACCTGTTTTATTTTAATATGTTAAAAGATTTCGGCATGTCATCACCTGCAATTGATTCAGAAGACTATAAGATGATAAAATGCTTAACACAAATGTGGACGGATTTTGCTAAAACAGGGTATGAGAAATTTAATTTTTTGTAAATATATTCTTCTAAAGTAAATATATTCTTCTAAAAACATATGATATTTTAATTTCATTAATTTCGTATTTATAATTAATTCTCAATTAAATGATTTAGAAATCCAACGCCTGTTACAAATATGTGGTTACCCGTGAGCGATTCACAAGATGGAAAATACAATTACCTAAATATCGATACAATCTTGCAAATGAAATTTTTCCGTAAAGGAGAAGAAAGATGGGATTGGGAAAAGAAAAAAAATAAGTTATAGTTCAAACTTTATATTAAGTACTTTATATTAAATACTTTATATTAAGTAACTCTATATTAAATTGAGTTTCTCTGTATTTTTTGAATTTATAATAACTATACTTGTAACTTTTTAAACATATTTTTTAATGATAGACATATTATTGTTATTCTCTCTGAGGTCAGGATCGGTTTTGATTTATAGGAATAGAAAATTACATAATAATTTAGTCTCCAAACTATGACTTACTGGGAACAGAAATTTTTTGCAAATTCAAATTAAGAAGTGTTAGTTAAGCATTTAGTACTATTTGTCGTTGAATTTCAAGTAATTTTAGTTAAATTCTGACTGAGAATTATTCGCACGCGTAAAATTAACTATGAAATTGTAATATGGATAAAAATTAAAATGAATAATAAAATATTACATTTATAATATTACTGTATTAAATTTGAATGTTTTACGTGTTTCATGTGGTATCACATTCAGTACATTTTCTACATCTCGTATTAAATTTTTCATATGCTATCACTACTAATACATTTATTTTTTATATTCTAGATGGATTGCAGGTTATCCAGTTACTTTTATGTTTTGTAATATATACATATAAGCAACTTCTTTTAATTTAAAAACAATTTCGACTAATTGTTACACAGAATTATCTTTCTCTCTAAATTTTAAAACTTTAAGAAATTCATGTTATAATAACGCTTTTTAAGCTTTTACGCATTATCTTCAAAGATAAGATACCAAAAGGTTGCAAGTTATTGCCGTATTTAATATTTATTATTAACAATGGATAAAAACATAGCGATGACCCACAAATTTTCTAGTATTCATGTTATAATTTTCTTGGAATAACTCGTTTTTATTCACTCTTACAGTTAATATTTTCAAAGAAAAATGGAACTCTTAGGCTGGAACTCTTGTTCTATCCTTTCGATAAACTTCAGCTCCTGTTTTACTCTCTTATTCTCTTATGCTCTTAATGTTTTGTATTCTTTTATTTATGCAGTAGGTAAATGAATACCAGCATAGGCTGGTATTCATAGTCAGTTCTTATTTAAGATCGTCTAAAGTACAGTCTTATATGTCACAAACCAATCAGAGAATCATATTAGCATTTTAAGATATTATTTAAGACTTTAAAAAAGAATAGACTATGAATATCGATCATAGTTTATCCAAAGATGGAACAACCTAAATTTGATTAAAATATTCCTTTTTTTTTTCATCTCATTGCCGTATGATCAAAATCTCTCGCTATAAATAAATTTTAAATACTTTAAAGCGTTTAATTGACCAATTAGAACAAAGAATTTTGCGAACTGATCAAAAAATGCTTTAAAGCATTTGCATCGCGTTGATCGTACCTTATGTCATATAATATGGTCATAGATTTTTTAACGAACAAAAAAATAAACTAATTCTATGCATTACAGGGCAATTAACTTCTAAAGTCCTAACAATGATATATATATATATATCATTTTAACACATACATGTCGACATGTCAACACAAAACACGCAGGCATCTCTTGTATGAAACTGTCGCTCCTGATCTCAGGTTTCGTACTGTCTTCGGAAAAATTCAATCACACCTCTGATCGATCTTTCGTGAAACGGATCGATATAGACAGATCGAAAAAAATCACACAAGCCACGTATGTGTAAAATTCGCAGAAGAGATCGTTAAGAAACATTGTGGAAGCGATCGGAATTCGATAAGAATTTAATTTAAACATCGCTAGTCGAACGTGCGTGAAATTGAGCATGCGATAATCAATTAATGCGTGCGGGTAATAATTGTGATTAGTTGAGTACGAACGGTAATCAAATTGCACTGCCAAAGAAAAAGTTGTACTTCGTAGTACTGTAACTGGCGAAAAACAGTTTGCTATTTTTTGTCATAATTTGATCTTGCTTGTGTTTCGCGCATTGTCCATTTCGGAAAAAAATTTTTAAATTTGTAGCAATCGTCGTATTTCTTCATTCAAATTAACGAAAATTATTCGTTATCAAGACATTCGCTGCGAGCATCGAGATTCGGTATCGATTTTATCTTGAAATAAGATTTTATCTCAAAACAAGATCTTTGTTTAGATTTATTTGCGAGCAAAGGTATAATCTCGCCGATAACATAAAAGGTAAGAAGCGAAAATTCGAATATGCTATTTACTGGCTGTACAAAAAATATTCGTACTAAGAACATATTTTCCCAAAAACTTTATTTTTCAAAAGTAAACATTATTAGCAATTTATTAACAAAGAATAAAACAGATCATACAATATATTTCTGAAAAATTATTTTTTACCTAAAAAGAAATATTGTAATAATTAAAATATATTATTTTAAAAATAAGTGAAAATAAAAGATTTTATTGTTCAGCACAAGAAATATACTATATTCAAGAAATTTAAATTCTAAATAGGTTCTAATTTTATTTTTCAAAGATATACATGTAACCGTGAAACGTTTATCCGTTACATTCACTTTCAGAAAAACATTTACTTGTAAATTTACATATATAATTAGCATATCCGTTTATTAGAAACGAATATGCTAATTATATATTAATATTTGTTCCAAATATATGTATTTTAAGTCAAGATCTGTTTTAAGTGAAGTCTGGTATTATATATTTAAATGAGAATACATTTACACGTATATTTAGCATTTCTATAAAATTCATCTTGAGAAATATTTTAATGTCTTTTTTATAAAATTAAAAATCGATTTTATTTTTTTTTTTTGCTTTTCTTTTCTTATAGTTTAACATTTTAAAATGCACTTTAAAACCAACGTAAAGATTTACTCGTAGAAATATTAGTTTATTAGAAAACGTTTGTCCGAATACACTGTTTTGAATACAATGTTATTTTATGTACATATTTTTTCCGGTTTTACTGTACTCAAACATTTTTTTTACACTCAAAAAAAATTTTCGATTTTTCCAATCCCTCATATTAAGATGATTCCATAATAAAAGGATAAACATTTATTATAAAAACGTGAAAATGTTCAAAAAGACATTTTTCATAGATGAACATCTAAATATACGTGTAAATGTATTTTCGTTTAGTAGCACACGTATAGTAGCAAGCTCTACTTAAAACACGTATATTCGAAAAAACGTTTCTAATAAATGGATATATTAATTATATATGTAAACGTGTTTTCGTTTAAGTTAGTAATAGTAATATATGTATAATAGCAAACTCTACTTCTAAGACCATTAGCATGTTATTTTTTTGTATTCACTATATATATATATAGAAAAATATAATTTGATTTCATTCATTCGTTTGTTTTCAAGCACCACGATGTTTTTCTTCTTCCATGCTACGATACGGCCAATAGCAAAAGCACCACGATGGATTGCAAAATACCTGTCGACTTGTCGATGTCTTATTTGCGAACGATTCAAAAGATACCGAGAGATACAGCCGGTGAGAAGTTTAGTTGGATAGGAAGATTGGCTTTGCATCAAATCAGCGAAGATATTGAACAATTTCCGTCAGAATTGCTATCTCTACTTCATGGAAACCGTCGTCAAGAAAAAGAGGTATAAGGACATAACGTCAGCGCTCAAATGTGACGACTTGACAATAATAAACCGGGCTTTTAAGACCACTTGATTTTTCAATGGCAGCTACAAAGGGATCGTCAACATCGCATACTTCTGCGAACATCTCTTTCCTTACATTTCGTAAAGACGAGAACGCGTATCGTGAAGACACTCGAATATAGATTAAAGGATCCGAGTTTTGCACAACAAATGTTCATACTGTAGTCTATTTATGAACTGCTTACCCATTGTTCCTGGCTTGTGATACGACTTTTGCTTATAACACGATCGTAAAAAAAGAACTCGTGCTGCCTGCATATTTTATTAAACAGATATTCCGCAAAAATCTGGATTTGGCAGTGCGTTTTCTCAAATTATTGAAGATTATTTATATATTGAAGAATATTATACGATACACATTCCATTTGCGATTGGCATCAGTAAATAGCAATCTTTACTGCCCAAATTAATAAAGAAGCGACCGGAAGATTTCATAGAACTATATGAGGTTCATGAATTGGATATTATAGGATTTATCTTGAGCAATACACGTGCTGAAATATTCTCTGAAAAAAAGGCTAAGCAACATTAAAAAAAGCCGCGTATATACATCCACATATTATCACTCAAACAGATCAACGAGCATTTAATAGAAAAAATATTTCTGGATTTATTCCAAAGAAGAACTTTCCTTCAACACAGACAACACGCTCAAATATTTAATATATTATCCACATAATAAAAAATACGAACTACTCTATGAATCATACGAATCCAAATATGATAAATATCTTTTCTTTGAAACAAAAAATATAACGGAAAGCTTGTTAAAATTGTTACCTATCGAGGAGCGGATGAAATGAGTTAGACTTATGTTCGAGAAAGTGAGTTCGCATTCTTACGAGGCAAATTGCATTTCTTATTTATCTGTTAACGAAGACATCATATTTCAAGGAACAAATAAATAAAACTGAAAATGAAAACAAAAAAAATTTAAGTTAATTGAAAAAAAGATAGAAAGTTTAAAACGAATAATAAGGTTGACGATTATCTGATGATGACCTTGATATACTTCTTGAAGAGACATAAGAACGAAAACGTAATGTATTTCAAAATCTGTTCAATTTTCTTAATAGATACTATTCATGTGATTTTAATGAAAAGCTTTCCCTTATAATAGAAATTATCCAATTGTTTTATGTAAATAAAATGTATATAAAAAATGAATTTGTACCGAAAAATATGTTCCAGTTTATGATGTATTTCAGACTTAAATACAATATGCCAATGAAAGAATTGATCGACATATGTATAGAAAAAAATCACCAAGCTATAACTTCTCCAAAAACTTCTATATATACGACTTGGAGTCACAAGACAATGAAAGACAATGGCTTATAACATTCTTAAATACAATTCAAAAAAAAAATTTTAAAGATTTCAATGAAAAAAAAACATATTTTTCAAAATTGTCCAGACAGTCACAGTCAATAATATTCATTCATTCAATCGCATGTGAATAAAGTCAATGTAGAAAAACTGACAATTAGAGACTATCCTTGGTTAATGGATGCCGTTTTCGAAATATTATGTTTGAAGAACGTTCTAAAAAACGTTCTCAAGAATATCGGAATGATTACTCGGATGATCCTAAAAAATGTTCTAAAAAAACGTTCTTTATATAAGAATTCTCGTTTTTTATGTAATAATGATATGCACATCTATTACAATCGCATGAACCAAAATTATGTTGCAGTTGGTTTTCATTTGAAAAAAATATCACATTTGTAAGCTTGAAAACACTTGCTTTAAAACCAGATCCACAAAATATATAGGAGAATTAGGAAAAATATTTAAAAGTCAGCATGAAAAATCTATCTTACTATCGCAAATAGATGCATCATTTCATTAAGAGTACTTCATTAGGAGTTGATACAAAGACCTCCTCATTAAATTTGCCGAACATTGCATGAATTATATACACGACAAATGCGAAGATAAAATATCGTCTACTATATTATTAGCATTACTATCTTAGCCATTTTACTTCACGATGAGGCAATGACAAAGTTAAGCGATTCTTTCGCATCCGGAAATGAAAGTAGATATTAGTCATCCAAACGCTAAAGATAATTACAAGATAGTGAAAAATTTACCATTGAACATGAGACTTTCCAAACCGCCAATTCATCTTGATCTTAATTAGATTGTGCGTAGGAGATTACTTGTCAATAGCTATGATGATACTAACGAACATAAGTAGACAAACTCCTATGCTCAAAATAATATCATGCGTAAAAAAATTGACGAATATGCGCGTGAGTGTACAAAAGCATAGGATTAGGCTAATATTATGTTTGGCTTAATATCTGTCGTGCAACAACTTGATCTCTATCAAAAAATGTTGTCGCCTGAGAACCATTATTCAATATAACAAGTTTTGTTCAAAGCAACCCAACAATTGTTCTTTTCATATCCAAAACCCGAAACTTGGTCCTTATATTATCTGTGTCATCGGTGAATCCTACCTCTATTGAAAAAAACACAAATACATTACTTGTTCTAGATATAATGTTAGAAATGATAAATGATGTATTTGAATGTATCATAATGCGTTACATATAGAACCATTTTATCGTTATATAAAAAATCACTGCAAGTTCATATTCATTCCCAATGAATACATTAAGAAATATTTCGATCTGTGATTAAAAAAAAAATAGACAAGTTTTGAAATGGAACCGAATAAGATAAAAAATATTACCCGGTTGTTGACAAAATAAATATTTTCAATGTTTTATCCGAAGAATTGCTCAAAAGCATAATTCAAAGATATTTATTTCATTGTAATTTTGATGTGCGTGAAACAGCGTCTTTTATAGTGTCTTTTATAATATCATGTCTTTTGTAGAGTAAAGATGAATACATAAAACATACTTCAAAGTACTCATGTCTTTTATGAAGCAAACACAGCAACCACTTATTGTACTTATTGTGACAAATTTCAATCTCTTAAAAAATATAACTATCGACAAAATTATGCGTTCATTCAAAGATATTTTCGTTATTCGTGTTTGCAAGTATATTCACTCTAATACATCTATTAATCCACAAGTCATCGATAGTTTGTAAATTTTATTTTCATCTGTCTTGTCACCTGAACAAGATGCAACGTCTTATTTGCTATTAGTATATAGAAGAATAGGATATACAAAGAAATTTCAAGAAGTTTGCAACGAATTTTTAAGGACGAAAGGACATTGGCTTGAAAATTAGCTTGAAAATTGGTCAGCACTTGTCCGAATTAATCAATATTTTCTCGCCACTATTAATCTCGTTAATGACCGAAATTCTCCAGCGTTTTGTTTGCAAGATATCCGATGATGAATATGTAAACTGTATTATTAGCGTCATAGAATTTCTTGTTGAAATTGGTAATACAGATTCCTATTTTAACTGTGAAAATGTTACTGTCGCTGAAATATCGAAGAATAAACATATGACAAGATACTGTCAACTCATTAAGAAATTCCAAGAAATGCTGCAACTCCAAGGAGCTGTCGAGACTGTTTTATATTAACATTTCTTTAATATTAATTTTTTCAACATTAATTAAACAAATCAAAGAAAATAGCGAGTGAATTTATATATGTATTTCCAGCAATATTATCAATGTTTTGTTATTGTTTATTTAATTTATTGTTTATAATTAATTGATCATTGAATTACAAGTGTAGTTTTATATATTGTACGTTAAATTATTAATGCGCAAAGTCTTTTTTAATGAAATAGTCGCGAATTCTTATAAATATTTTATACCTTTTATTTAGAGGGATGCCTAAAAAGTTTTTTTCAATAAACATTTAAAATATTTCTCGAAGTAAAATAAATGCATATTAAAAGTCATACGAAGTAGATATTGTATAAAGATATGCGCATATAATTTTTTTGTAGCGATTATATATATCTATATATATATATATATATATATATAAGTAAAAGCGCAACATGAGTTGCATGATAAAGGTTTTTTTTAAGCAGTTTAAACATATGTCATCATCATTTATCTCAAATCTTATTTAATATGATTATGTTATCTATTATCAATATTTTTTAAGCAAGCAAACAAATAATGGATATATTCTTCGCAGCATACGATAACTTTTTTCACACAAATCCTCTAATATCTTTCCTGGAATACTTTTTTTAAGCGATTTAAAGATTTCAAAGGAAATAAAGAAAAAGTAATAGAAGTTCTTTTTACTGTACAATAGATGATTTTCGAAAACTAATTTCTAATAAATCGGACGATATTTGTGTTCCTATACTAGCATCGAAAAAATAATACACTATTAAATCAAAAAATTAAATATATCAATTGATTCATCAATTGATTTTCCTCGATTTATATCAATTGATGTATTAATGAACATGAGGGCAAAATTCTATTGTAAATTCTTCTACAAATTATAAACTGTACTGATTTTTATAAAACGAAATGAAGAGAAATTGATATTAAGTAAGTAAACTGAAAATAATTAAGTAAGTAAACTGAAATAAATATTTTATCTTTACTAAGACAAAATTATCAAATCATAAAGTGTAAATCATTATTATGAAATCATAAAGTGAGTGTGCAAGTCATTCATTATTGTAGTTAATGTAATAGAGGGAGATGAGGAAAAAAATAAGAGAAAAGAGATTTAAGATCCTAAGGTATGTAATTTTGAATGTGGAAGAATATGAAAAATAGTTGCGACGTGTTAGAATTATATAAATAAGACTTATTTTACTGACGCAATAGTGTTTCAATTGCAAAAATAACACTAGTCATTATATCAGTAATAATGACCAATTATTCATCAAAAGAAAAAAGAACGTTAGCTTAGATGATTATCGTATTTCTGCAGCTACTAAGGTACTTACGTGATGCATCAAAGCCAGTGATAAAGTCAGGACATGATATATAAGCTGTTGATCCTGCTGGAGTGTTCGGCCAACAGGACCATCCATCGAAAGTGAATCGACAATATGGTTCTGAAATAAAAAATTAAACAGGAGATTGTAACAGGATAATAAACCGATGATTTCATAAAACACAATTTGTTAGATAGTATTTAATAGTAATTAACAGATTAAATCGCGATATATAAGAGTGAAGCAATATAATGAATCATAAGAACATCATAAAGAAAATATCATAAATAGCACCACGTAAATTGACTGCGGCAAATTGGATAAATTTTCTCACGCAATATATGACGGTCGTAAAAAAGACAACTCGTAACATATTAGATATGGGTAAAAGTTCGTGGCGTTTTTCCCATTAAATAACATTAAAAAAACGCCACGAACTTTTTCCCATACCTAATATTACTCATCGCTAAAGAACTATAAGCATATATGCCGACAAAAGGCACATTTCTTACATATATTTCTTACATGATATTCACGACATACATAAAATTTTCTCATTTAGGAGGATAGAATAAATTCAAAGCCAATCCGCATTTTTACAAATTGTTATAAGTGCACATAAAATTTGACAATTTTAAAAATATATAGCGTATATTATAAAATAAAACACATTCTATCATATAATATTATATAATTGAAATGGCATATCAAAACATGGAAATATCATATTTTAATACATATTCTTGTTCATTTTCTTTATCATTTTTATATCCGTACGTTTATATACATATAAACAATTCATAAATAAATAAGAAGAGCATAAAACCCTATATATATAAAAGGAGAACTAATTTTAAACTATATTAATGCGAAATCACGTTAAGGGATTCATCGTGGTTATAAGCTCGAGAAAGTTCACATTTGCTCACAAGATCTAAGTTTCGAAGAAACGTTGATAGTATGTATATTTCATCTAAGACCTCTTCCGTCAACTTTTATTGAAAATAAATCACTTTCTTCCTTTCCCCTCGTGTGACTATAGTCTGAGAAAATGGCACATCCGCGATATTACAAAAAGAATGGCTGAAAAAGCTGTATGAAATATTTTCCACAGTTCTACAAACATAGATAACTGCACATTCTGTTTTCTGCTTATCTCGAATGTCGATGTCCGTTAGATTTAATTATAAGTACTTAATTTGTATCTTCTGGTTGAATCTACTAAGAATTCCAATTAATATAATAAAATATTTTTTCAGTGTATGTATACATCAAATTCATAAAAAATTGTCTCGATGTCTTGCAATTTGAAATACAATAAACATAAGTTTTTTAATCTGTTCTGTATAGTAAAATAAAAATATAAAATTTATTTTTTGATTACAAACAAATTTTATTTTAATTTTAAGATTAAATTATTTTATTAAAAAATATATTAAATAATACTAAAAGATAAAAAAAATTTATGACCAATTATTTATCTGTTATTAAATTTTTGTGTTACATCAGAATTCATTCTAAAATTATTAAACAATTTTACTGCACATGAAAAATGTTATTATAATTTTTTAAAATAAAATATATACATATAATATAATTGCAAATAAAAGAATACTCTAAAAATTATTTTTATGTAAAAAATAAAAAATTTATGAAAAATACAATTCAACTAATTCTAAATTCATTTCGCATTATCTATGTAATATCATTCTAATGTATGTACATGTCGATGTTCATGAAAACTTATGGTAAATGGACATTCATATTCTAAGATATATATACATATATATTAGATTTTAGAATGTGATATCCACTTTGTTTCTTATATCTTTATATATAATTTTTGTCTGTATATATTTATGCGCAGTTGCTACTTTAAGTTCATTTTGCATCATATCTATACGCACATAAAGAAATTTGCATGAAAAACAATAATTAAATTTTAAACATTTTATAAAAATATTAGAAAGAAATAAAAATGTTAAGTTCAAACATTTTACGGATTAAACATTAGTACGTAAATTTCAAAAGTTATCACAAAAAAAATGTCAATATTAAAATAGCATAAAACTTATCGTTTAATCTGTTGCATTTTGTTCAATTATATATGATCATAAAGTATTTTAATCTAATGTAAATCTATTTCCTAATAAAAAACTAGTATGCGATAATAATTAGCTGATAATGATGAACATAAATAAAAATACAGTAATTTAACCGGAAAGAACATTCTTATGTACGTGCAAATATTATTATTATATATTTGACATT
>Ga0157363_1000871_pt1 | contig 24194 bp, 20 predicted proteins | sample AttsexASBM1_FD_111477 | JGI IMG/M metagenome (GOLD analysis project Ga0157363, IMG submission 111477) | Fungus gardens microbial communities from leaf cutter ant in Ribeirão Preto, State of São Paulo, Brazil - Atta sexdens ASBM1 | ecosystem: Host-associated > Fungi > Mycelium > Unclassified ... | reverse complement strand
ATTTTTTTGTTTATTAATGTGTTTAAAATAAAAAAAATATAAATATATATATATATATATATATATATATATATATATATATATATATACATACTATATTTATATAATTCAAAAATTCTATTAAATTAAATTGGTTAGTCTTTCTACTTTCGATCTAGTATCCAATAATCATGAAAATGAAAAATCAATCGACTTGAAACTCGCATTAGGAATTCGAGTTACTTTCTTTGTCCTATACATCTATTGTAATTATTGCTACCATTTCATTTATGGAGTTTATCGCAAGCTGGACGATCTCGTTGAGAGGCCATTTTTCTCAACTTATTGCTGTAAATATAGTCACGCGTAGAGAGTAAGTTGAGTAAGAGTTTTTAAGCAGGATTATATATATATATATATATATATATATATATATATATATATATATATATATTTCGCTATTATATAATACAGAAACGAATTTAAAACGAAAAATTGCATGAACTTATCCTATTGTATTTATATGCAGCATTCTACTGCAAGCACAAATCACGGATCGAAATGAGACCAGGAGTGTAATCGCAATATTCTAGTCAATTTTACAAACCGTATCGAAACTGTCAATACGCAAAAGTTAATTCTATATCGAGCAAACGGCCCGAACTAATAATTTTATAAAAAAGAAAAAAAAAAGAAATATATTGCGAATATAAATAATTCCAACATGAGCGGTTAAATTCATTCGTAATCTTTCGAATTTTTCTTATATTCTCGCGCTTTTTCGATTTTCAATCTCTCTTAACCCTTTGCAATCTAAAATAATTTATAAAAGAAATAATGTTCCGTAATAATTTTGAGAGCTACATTTTTATCATCGCAATATTATTATAATATTGATTAACACATAATAACTTATATCCACAGGAGATACATAAGTTATTATATCAGTTATCAAGTCAGAGAAATTAATTATAATAAATTACAACATATTCAGATTATTTTTCCCATTAGTTAAAAAAAAAATTGTATTTATCTATATCGCAAAGGGTTAAAAGAACAAAAATTGATTTTTAATTTGATCTTATTCGATCGTTTGTCGATCACAATTCGACTTGAAAGGGACTGGGCGGGCGGAACGATTGGCAGCAGCCCCATGGAAAATACCACGTGGCTCAGCACCTTGGCGAAAATTTTGGATTTGTAGGACCATGGATGTAACTCCTGAGTTCTTTCGGCGGTTCCGAGCCCAAGTCCGACGCCGTGTCCACATCCGACTTCCGACAGATGATCATACGTATGTCCGTATGCAGATAAATTCGACCTGATTTGCTGGACATAAATCTAGAAGAAAAATTTTTTTGCGTCTGTTATTTCTCCCAGTCTATTTCTAGCACCAAAAGACCACAAAATGTTTCTTAAACATATATCAATTTTTTTAATTCTTTAAAATTTGTAATTGCCGTTTTACGTAACCTATAATTTATACATCGGCCTGCAATGATCTGATTGCTTGTATAATTTATTTTTAAAATTATTTAAATATACAAATGAAACATACCTAAGGTGAACGAGGTAGCGTAGTGTTTTGTCCCGCAGTGTTCTTTGACGTAAAAAAGTATGAGATCGCGGCGGCATATCGGAAAGATCGTACAATACTACGAACATCTTAACGACTGTACCCAATGGATTCAGAAGAGTCACTTGAATGGTGCCACTTCTTGGTACCTGATAACCCTTTTTCTCAAGATTAATATGAGCCTGTAAAATAATTACATGAATCATTATGAATATGAAAGAAAGATGGAAATCTATAATATCTCTTTATTGAATAATTATTCAGCCATTGGTAATTTGTATCGGTGAATTATTCAAGATACACATTGCAATCGATTGTTTGAAAAAATACGTACAAGGTATGGTGTGGAGACTTTATCGTTGTCACCGAGTGTATAGAAAAACACAGTGACTGGAAGTTTCTGGTGTTTCGGGCAGAAGGAACCACTGGCCCCGAGTTCCGCTGTGAAACCGTGAACCGTGGATACCGGTTCGAGTCTACCGTTCAACGCCGATTCCTCGAAGCTGCCTAGAAGAGCATGACTCTGTGGCCGGTGACGAGAGCTAGACCGTCTTTTGGGTGTCTCTTCGCCTTCACCAGCGATTTCTGCGTCGCGATCAGTTTCTTCCAGCGAGACTGCACCCGGACTCGGCGGTGTATTTAATTCAAACAACGCGCTAAAAACGTGAAATGTCACTTTAGAGAAAAAAATTGTACCGATATCAACTTCAGAGGGCTTCAGTAAAAAGTATTGCACCCTAATCTTGGATATTTTCAATTACAATTACTTTCCATTTTATATATTATTATTACTAATGTAACCAGACAAAAAATTTTTAAAAAGAAAATTATTGCACAAATAATTTTCCTAAATTAAATTCATAATTTTATAATATTATAAATTATAATGCTATTCATTCATGCCGCTTAACCATATCGTTTTTCGACTACGTACTTTCTTTTAGAGGAGACGGAATTCAAACTGCTGTCGTAATCGAAACAACAGCTGCCTCTTCTCAACGGCGCTGGACTAGAGGTCAACGGCAAGCCAGTCCTGCTATGGAATACCATCGATGCCGCGTTTTCCAAGGATCTGCGGAATCTCTCCTGTTCGAGTGCAGACGGCACGTTCTTATCGACAGCCTCGTCGTCTCCTATCTCCGCGATATTATCATTGTAATTGTTGCTTCGTAGCTTGGAAGACGAATATCCGCTCTGCGGAATAGTTGGAGTTATCAAATTACTCTTCTGAAGAGCAGCTATGTCCTTTGTAATCTCGTTCTGCTCTTTATTTTTAAAAGATTCTTCGAGTAGCCGCCTGTCGCAATGATTCTGTTGGTTGTTTAGGCCCTCGGAATCGCATTCGCGATCATTATTATTTGTACTATGTATATTGCGTGGCTTTTGATGTGCGTCTTTTGTACTGAATATCGCAGCATCCTCTTTCTCCTCGGTAGTCTCCGGAAAATTAGTGAAATCGATTCGCCGTTTTGTTTTGTTGTACCTTGCACTATGTAGATTCGGTTGTTCGTTGTTATAGCGAAATGATGTCGTAGTAAAGCGTTGCTTCAGCGTCGAATTCGGCGAGGTCTCCGATGAGGAACTCTCGTCCACTATCAAAGGAATTGTTTTATCCACTGTGTCTTTCTTGAATATCTGCCGAAACCGATGGAATCTTTTCAGCGGCAACGATTTCTCGTCATTGGACGAAATGGTTCTATGGTCCTGATCAAGCTTTTCAATGCTCGAAAAGTGAGAATCGTCGTCACTACTGTCATCGTCAATATTAGTCGTCGACCTCGGTCTGGTCCCGTTTGATGAAATATCTGACAGCTCCTTTCGGTCCTTACTGGTTCGCAGAATGGCTCCGAGCAACACGTCAGCTTTAGTGGAAACATTTCGTAAACGATTCACATCCTCGTTCGTATGTATTTTCGCTTTCGAATCCTCATTTAATTTGTTGGTACCTTCGGCAAGTTTTGAGTGTGCAGATTGATAAACATTTTTATCGTAATAGACTCGGTCTAGAGGGCTTGAATGCTCTTTTGGTACCTGATGATTTATCTTTTTACACAACTCACGGCTGCAATCCTCGCAAGATTTAAGTGTACAAACTGGAACTGTTCCAGGATTTATCGAATTACTGTGAACTATCCCTTCTTCCCAACATTTTGTTGTAATTTTCTCTGTCACATCATCATTGATCCTTTCAGATCGCTCTCCGCGTTTTCTCACATTCTTAACAGTAGCTCTTCTACGTCCCGATGGTGTTCTCGCTCGCAATACAGCTAACACTTCATCGACCTCCCGTTGACTCAATTCGAGATTGCAATTCTTGAACTTGATCTCGTTTGTACCTTGCTGCCCGATTGAATGTTCCGACTTACTTTCATTCTTCATTTTGTTGTTATCAACATAGTTCTTCGTTGCCGCAACACCCAAGACTCTTCCAGGTACTTTGCTGAACCAATCCAGAAATCCTCCTTCTTCTTTTTTTTCTTTCTCGTCTGACACCGATAGTTTCCACATTAATTGATTTAAGTCTGGCTTTCCAGTTTTTCTCTGATTACTCTTAATGATATTTTCTTCTTTATTAATCTCTAATGCATCTTGACCGGCCGATACTTGCGCCTCCTCGATAATTTTATTTTTTGGATAACTTTGATGTACGATGCAAGCGGAATTATCTAATGTTTTTTGCATCCATTTATGCGTCGAAGGTCCCGGATTTGATTCATGGAAGGGATTGGGTTGAGCGTAGGGTTTGATTACAGCATGATTGGATGTAACAGCTGGCGGTTTGTAATTTTTTTCGGAATCATTAAAACGAGTCTCTTTCGCACTGCGAAAACTTTGGAACTTACTATTCATATTGCTATTCTGCCAAGAGGAGACGAAGGACCAACTCGTGGGAGCGAAAGGACTAAGATTGTGTAATATCCCACTACTCTTTGTCGCGGATATGATATCCGAAGAGCTACTGGGCCCTCTTCCAAGATTAGAGTTCTTAACGGAATTGTTATAGCCTTCTTCGATCCGATCAGTGTTCTTTGAATTGGCAATCTCTGAAACTTCTGTCATTGTATGCTTGTAATATTTCCCCAAATCATGTTCAAGATCCTCGATCTTTAGATGTACTTTGAAGCAACGTTCGAGATCCGAGTTTCGATTATTGTGAGTTTTCACCTCATTCTTATTTTCTACTTCTCTATTCTGGAGAATCCTCATGATGTTACGGTTGTTTATTAACTCGGCAGAATTCCTCAATAAGTTCGAGCTGGTGTTGTCCTTTACCTCCTGCACATATTCTTGAACGGACGGTAACGGTGCTGGTTGCGAGTTCACACAAGGACTCTCCGCCGGACCACAAGGAAGCGATCGACGACGCTTTCGTTCGCCATTAGATCTAATAGTAGGCGATAGAGGGGATACGTCCTCTTCTTCACAACGACAGTCATGCTTGCCAGACTTGTTACAAGTGGTTTGTAGTCTGTCGTCCACTAGAACTATTAAAAAAAAGTGACTTATATTTAATTTTTGTTCGAATAAATATTGTTAAGACAATTATGAATTTCCACACATCAATATATTTATAGTTTATTACCAGGTAAGACGAGACCCTCTGGATTTTGCGCGCTGCCAGATCCTATCGGGACACTCTTGGTGGGCGTTAACGCCCTCGCGATATCCTCTTCGTCTTTTTCTTTTTTCGGGTGTAACGAACACGTGAGTATGGGTACCTCTTCCATCCGCGGCAGTGCCCACATAGTCACCTAAAACAAAAATATGATGCCAATTATTACATTGATTTTAATCTTATCGATTTGTATTGTATTATATATAACATAATCTTTGTAACATAATCTTATAATGTTACGTACCTTGATGGAATTTCCATCACCATTACCAGCCAAAGGAAAGGTATGCTCCACTGACGTTTCTCGAAATTTACTGAGATTATCCTCATTGTGCGATACGATCCGTGTGGCTATGTAGCTCGGCTCCGCACCGTTGCTGCGCGACCACCACGCTGCAACCTGGCTGAAGTGTAATCGTGAACGCACTGCTTGGTATAATCCTTGAAAATTCATTGGTTCCTGACTCCTAAAAGCAACCGGATATATGATATTTAAAAAATACTTTTAATAAATTTAGAAATATTACTAGAGCTTAAAGACTTGAAAAATCAAATTGAAGAAATAAAGATAATTCAATGAATAAATATTATTACGTTAAAAATGATCTGATATCAAAATTAAAATATTCCGTCGTCCTCAACATGTATAACTTTTTAGATTCATATTTAGGCTGATCAGTTGACACTACTATTTATAATTCATACTTGTCTTTATTTCTTCAATTTTCTTTTGTAATTATTTATTTTGCAGCACAAAATGAAATAAAGCGCGACTTACTTGCTCGGGACAACGCAGATACACCAGTACTCCAGTAACATTTCCGAAGCGCATTTTTGCCATGGTGAAATGGATAAGGACGGCACGGGATATACAGGATATTTGCAAGTGGACTTTGCCAAACCACACGGACAATCGCTGCACAAAAGCACCTCCACGCACAGGTACGATCCAGTAGCGAGGCGTTCCGTGATCTCCTGAATTAGTACTCGATATCGATTGCACTTGAAAAATTAAAGAAAAAAATGTAGACAAAAAAGTTTTTATAAGAAATAAAAAGATAAATCGTCTTTATTGTGTATTATAGTCGATCATGTCTGTACTTTCTGAAAATATATTTTAACGTAATAAAATAAGTAATAAATATACAGTTTTTTTCGAAAATAATTTCCAAATTTTTTCTGATAAAGAAAGTTTTACAATTTGTATCTTTGCATTTATAATTTGTTCATTTTTTTATAGGTCTTAATTTTTAAAACTATTATACGTTAACGATTATTTTTATTATTTAATCATTAAAAAGCATTAAGAAGTTTGCAACAAATACATATGTTATTTTCCTTTGTATAGCATTTGAATATTTTTAACAGTAAAAATTACAATTGTTCCATTTAATTGGTAAACGAACGAATTTCTTCGACGGCTTTTATATTTCTCTGGCAAAGCTGCACTAAGTAGGTCGCCTAGGAACAACGGAGAGTAACGGGGACACCATATGTTACGTACCAGATAGTTGTTCTCCTCGCACACGTGGTCGTTTGGAAGCGCCTGCATAGGCGGTGCGCAGTGTGGGCCCTCTTTGTAGCCACGCGGAGGGCCCTGGATTCTCCCTTCGCACACAAGGACTCCAAGGGCTCGAAACACACTAAGAATACCACCCCGACCGCCAGCCCCATTCGGGCTGGAGGTGCCTCCTCCCGTCACCGCACCTAGGCAGTGCATGCCTGTAACGTAAGAAGCACCGATGTTGATTGTTAATCCGTGAAAGAAAGTCTCTATAAGTTTTTCAATAGATACCCATACAGCACAGAATATCGCTACAACATGTAACGTTGCTGTAATGTTGCTGCAATGTTGCAGCAGTGTTGCTGCAATGTTGCAGCAGTGTTGCTGCAACTTTTGTGCAACTTAATTTGTGCTGTAGGGGTATTGAATGCAATAAATTGAAAAAATAATAAAAAAAGGAATTTGAGAGATTAAAAATACACACAAATTTAATAAAAGTACAGATTAGGAATTTAGCGGTAAAAGAATATAACATTTGTTACAAAATACAATATATTGTATTTTTTTTGAAAGTATTGGAGTCATCTATATATTGCCACTTGCAACCAATTTCTTCACTGTTTTCTCCCAATTAGGCTGAGTTAATTAAATCTCCTTTTTCTATCTGTACTATTCAAGAATAGCCTTTGTTCAAGCAGAATTTTAATTCGAACGTAGATGAATGAAGTATCCAAAATAAAAATTAAGCAATTTACACACTAAAAAAAATATAGTCAATTTTAATAAATATTTAGTTGAATATTGCTAAATATTTATTATAATAAAAATATAAAGATATATTTATTTGATACAAGTAATGTTAATTTGATTTAACAATCTTTTATTTTACTGAACAAATATTTATTTAAATAAATATTTAGTAATTTATTTATTTTGTAAATAAATATTTAGTTGGCAGTATTAAACTAAATATTTATTAAAATTGACTATATTTTTTTCTCAGTGCAGAAAAAGATGACAATTCCTCTGACAAAAAATCCATTTCAGGTTGCACAAAAGAACTAACTAAAGGAATAGAAAATCGAGTGATAAAAGTTACTCTTATTATAGTATTTATGTAACATTTGAAGAGAGGAGTATCATCCCGATGTTCATCAATATATTGAGATCATTTGTAATCAAAATGCGAAAAAAAGGAAAATGATAAATTGAAATGTCAAATAAGTGTGCCAGTAAAGTGTGAGCGACAATAAAAAATGGCACTCTTACAAAATGGAGTATAAGCACAACAACCTCTATCGAATTTCCAAATGATCTTGGAAGCTTATCGCCGAGCGATCGAGATCGCTTTCCGATCTCGAAGCACGCGTCGTGCGGGCCAATGTGCTCGAGACGGCTCGTAGGAGCCTTCTGGATTTTTGTCGTCCCTTTAAATTTGTTGTTGTGTCACGTCCGCAGGACTGGTTATAGCCACACTGCGCGTAGTGCACGTGATGAAAGAAAACAAGGTGCAGTTCGCGGCCTGCCACAGCGGGTTACAGGTTTCCTGAATGGTTAGTACAATACTAGTAGGGCCAATGCGACTCGCATATCGCCGATTCACGAGTTTTGCTAACGATCGAGTGTAGACGTTTAACGCCTTTTTAAGCGACACGTTAAATTACAGGAATAAAAACTACAAACTCAATGAGTTCGAATGCTGGCATATACGAAAAAACGAGATGAGTTGTTGTTATTCTAAATCCATCTCTTTATTTTACGAGATTGGTAACTAAAGTAAAAAGAAATAATACTGATTTCGATAATGTAACACGCTATTAAATGGACAGAAATCTTTTAATTTATGAGATAACGTAGTTGCATAAATTACGAGTCGAACGACTCGTAGACGTCTCTTTAAGTAGTAGTGTCCTAAATATCACTATCTCGGTTTCGATTCATTATCGCAATAAGTGACGATTAAGTAGTCAAGTTCATCAATAATTAATTATCAATTAATGTTTTCACATCGTTTTCTATCGACAAGTAAGATAAGATATATTTCGTTGCAATAATATTTGGGAAAATGTATTAACATACAATCAGATTTCATGTTTAGAAAAAAGTACAATGAGAAAAGAACAAAAAAGCATGAGAACGGAATAATTCTCCCTCCCCTTCCCCCCTCGAATTAATCTCTAGCTACGTCCCTGCGCAGTTAGCGCGTACACGAGAAATTGTTAACTGAAGCGACAGAAGCCGCCTTCGATTTTCGACGAGCCGTACGTTGTCGGGGAGGCGGACGAAAGGCGATGTCTCGAGCGGGTGAAAGAAAATTATTCAGCGTATCGTGAATGCACGCGATCGAACGGGTCGCGAGAGCGCTTAACGTCACGTTACATAAACGGAAAGCTAACACACGAGCGGAAACTCGAGGTCTCTTAATATCCACTCTCGCTGCCCACGTTACGTCAGCGAAACACCAGCCAGTCGCTTGTCGTCCGGTTGTCTCGCCGTGATTTTTCGTCTTTTCAGTCTTATCGAATGAAAGATGACACATGTGGAACGTGTATCCCAACTACACACTATAAAGTTCCCCACGAATAATCGAAAAGCTCACCTGGGAATTCGCTTGGAAACGAAATCCGAATATTTACATTTATTTCACAATTGGGAGAAAACTTTAATTTGTTGATATATCACTCTCTAAATTTTTTGAAGTGGAATCGTTCTATAAAGAGTGAAAATTAAGTCTTGCAAAAAGAGTGAGATTTCACTCTTCAAAATGAGGTTCAATCTAATCCAAGAACAATAAGTCACGATAACATTATTAATAACATTGTTAAAATGACATTAAAATGAATCAGAAATGATTGAAAAATTACTTTTAGTGATCATTTTGGAATCATTTTGACATCATTTTGATATAATGACTTGTTGTTCTGCTTGGGTAAAGTTTTAGAGAGCATGTTGTACGTATTTAACGTTTGCGCAATGCAATAATGAATATGAATATCGATGAGGCAGGTCGTATTAGTATAAATATGGTGAATAAAAATAATTTCGCTATCTCATTAATTTGCAAAAAGGCTTATCTCGGGAGTTAATGGTGAACAATGGACAGACGTGGGCGACATGACATCCACATCCGTTCCTGAGGACGGAGGAGGGAGACTTGATGGAGTAGGAGGGGGAACGACGGCGTGTATCGATGGCGGCGTCAGCTGAGCGCACCGCTCACAGCTGGGCGCGAGCGACGCTGTCGCCGAACAGCTGATCGCATCGTCGCGCTGTCAGAACATGGCGAGCCAGCGCGTATTGCGGATCGCCACGGCTACGACAAGCACATCCCGTCCATTTTCAGCTCGCGCTGATCACGGGCCCATGCGATCTCAGGGCCGTACGGGCGACGAGGATACGTTTCACGCCAGTCGAGGAATTAATATACATCCACAGATGCTACGAGTTCAACCTCGTTTATGAGTCAGAAGTCTATATGAATCATTCGCGAGTTAGGTCTTACTTCTGATTTAGGAAGCCTATGTAAATCTTCTCCGAAGACGATTATTCAGCTATGAGAAATGGAACTATGAGAAATGGAGGCTTGCCTTATGATACTTCGACTAAATTCCCCTTCTTCGAATTGGGATACAACTATTAGATGCAGACATGACTAGAAAAAAAAATGTAAAGGAAGGATACAAAAACATTATAAATGTAAGATTAATTCTTAAGATACATCTGTTGATCGTGTTCTTATTTAAATTGAAACTAATTTTCTCCGTGTTTCTCAGAGGTAGGGATTATCCTTTGAACTATTACCTATTTTGAACGTGTAAGCGATGTTCACGCTTGCAGATGCGACTAACGAAGGCGTTAAAGGTTCTCTCGGCTTTATACGAAGACACGTCATACATAATCATCCTGTTATCTTCATTTATTTCTCCCTGGTCTGCCTGAATGAATAAAGGGTAAAATACAAAGTTTGAAAAAAAATAGAAAACACGACAAAGAGATTTTTGTTGCAAATACGTTACGACGTGTATACGAAATTCCTTTCCGATTATTTGCTCGCAAAATTTATATTAATTTAATTTTTTCTTTCGATAGAAAAGAAACCAAGTGTGTTAGGTTTTGCTTGAAGTAACACGCGGCGTCTACGTCGATCTTGTCCGTTCTTCGACTGGCAAAGGAACGCTTTCAAGACTGCCCAGAAATAAACTCGCTCTTCCGGTAGGTTTGTCGGCATTTACGATGGCGAAACACAGCACTATCGACAAGAATATCGTGCGTATTCGCGGCGCCCACATTTAACCCTTGAAGATATAAAAAAAACTTTGTCATTATCGCGTTTCCTAAGTTTTGATCTTCGATATCATATTACAAGAGGAGAACGTTGAAAAATTTTTCAAACAGTTTCAACAAAATTTTTCAGATCAAATATTTGGATTTGTAATGACTCGTGATATTTTCAAGATCAAATGTTTTTATGAAGTAATACGCGAAAGAAGATCTCCATGTAAGAAAAATGTATTAATCGCCGTTGGCTTGACCTTTAGCTTTAATATCTACGCATGCGGTAGTCAATTAATCGTATTTGTTCACAGCTGCGTTCTACAGCCAGTTTCCTGCTACGGAATTCAAGTAAAATCGATGTCTTTCAGCTAGGTCACCTAAAAAAAAATCCAGAGCGCCTATCTACCGGGCGTTCTGCATTTTACGAGCACACGAGAGCTCGAAACTAGGTCGACTGGCCCAAGTAAGGGAGCATAGTTTCCGGACGAATCTATGTCTCGATTGTCAGAAAGACAAATCTTCAGTGATACTAATAATTCAGTGATGATAGTAATTTTTCTTGAAACCTGCAAGGTTTTAGAATTCCAAATGAAATTTCCAATTCTCTTGAGGATTACTGAGGATAATGTTATTATCGCACGAAAACTGAGACGATTGTAAAAATTGAATAAAATACAAACTCGTTTGCGAAAGATCTAAAATATTCAGAAATATTCAGGCCAATATAAGATTACAAAATGGAGATTCATATTGGCTCGAGTAGCTTTATTTAGTAAAAAATTACAGCGATATACGGCATCCATAATATAAATACATAAGTATGTAAGTGACGTGTTGAATTTGAACGCGAAATTTGAAGTAGACATTGTTGATTTCGACTGTTTAGCAATGCAGTGACTTAATAAAAACAAAACACTAGTGCACTGGTGAAAGCGAGTTTCAATGGTTCGGGGGAGAGAAAGGAATCATTGATCTGATTTCTTTCGTAAGAGCAGCTAGATGGTATATTTATAAGACAATTCACCTTCCGTGAAACATTGCTTTTTATACAAAATCAGCTGTATTGAACATAAATTTTACATTAACGAGTAGATACACAACAAGAAGATACATAGATTTTATTCTGCATTTACTTCTATCTTAAGCTTTACGTCACGTATACTAAAAAGATTAAACATTCCTTCTTTATGTTTCAGTTCTACTATCTTTCCTAATTAAGCTCGCGGATGTGGAGAACATCTTCGGCTTCAAATAAAGGTTTCTGCCTGTGAAGGCAGGGCAAATCGAGACCGGGGAAGGTAACGAGGTCAACTGGTGGGAAGCAGTGGGTGCAGATCTAGGTTACCTGTATATTATGCAACCAACACTACTATAATTTCATGATTGCGCGTGGTAACACATGCCTACGTGCGCAGAGTGCGCAGCACGACTACGAAAGTAATTGTATGCATTTCGATGATGCGACGATTATATTATATATTTGACAACAGAAATATTCACGTCGTCTTAAATCAACCTTTTGCAAAAAGCTCTCCGGCGATCTCTTACTATTTATCGGAGTCATGAAATGTACTACTTATCGGAGTCATGAAATGTATTGCAGAATTACAAAGGAGAACGGTAATGATCTACAGTTGAATTATCTAATCTGCAAAGTCCTAGAATTGATCGATGTTCTCTCGACAGCGTCGATTCGATTGCTCCTTAGTAACACGCCAGAAGCGAACAATCGTATCTCTTCAATATTTCACATTGCACAGCATCTCTTTCTCTCTTTACACAGTTAAATGTTATACTTGAAATCTATCAACGTTCTTCTTGTAATTTCACTTGTCAGGCAAAGACTTCCGCATTTGCACTCGGCACAATTATTCGACAATTACAAATGCTCCGATATGTTTTCATGAAAATTTGAAGTTGCCAAGTGGTCCATAGTGAAAGCAATAACATCGCGAAAGGAGGCCAGTGTTTTTGAGGGAGTGCTTTTGGAATATCTAATACGTGTATATTTCTGTTCGCTTCCGCGCGCCTCCTGATATCGCGAGCCTTACGTAATGTGTAAAAGACAGAAAACAAGAGAGAGACAGAGAGACCGTTTCCTAGCGCGTGCAGCCTTGTCGAGGGACGACGACAACGACGACGACGACGTGACGGTGCAACGCGCTGCACCTTCAGGCCGCGGATCGCCTATAAGCGAACCTCGTATTTATAGGTACTCGCTACCAAGGCCGATTCGCAATTTTAACTCACGTGGACACGCGCGAGACCTCGCGTGACGCTTTTTTTTCTTCAACGCCCTGAGAACCAACCATTACTTTTATCGACGCTTCAGAAAGGCTCTCCTTTCAGAAGCAGAAAGTGGTACGCCTTATCTACAGTAAGAATATCTGTCGCGTTTATACATTCAGAATACATCAAAGTAGAATAACGTTAATTGAGCAAAAAGACACGTCGACCATCAATCAGAATTTACAAACGAAATCAGTAGCGCTAGTCGAATGTATTCACATCCATATATTTATACACTGGAAAAAATATACTGAGTTTTAATAATTTATTTGAATAATGTCAACTAAATATTTATTAAATATAAAAATATATCTATCTATTTGTACAAGAACCAATAATTTGATTTAATTATTATTTCTTTTTATTAAATATTTAAATAGTGTAAGTAAACGTTTAGTTGACATTATTTAAATATTTATTAAAATTACAGAATTGTCACAAATTCTTAAAATTATATAATTTTTCCCGATTTCCAGATAAAATTTTCTTGATTTTTCTTGATGCTTTCAATAATATTTAAAAATTTTTTGTATTTTTATTCTGACTTAAAAACCGTCTAATACTTTACTAAGTGTAACAATTTAACATAGCAATGTTAATTACTATTAATATTGTTAATACTGCTTGCATTTAATTATTAAGTTAGTAATCCAAAATTGCGTAAGTGTAATGTACGCATATTAAACTTCTCTAAAGCCAAGAATTTAATTATCAGAAAATTTTGCAAAAATCCCTGAACTTTTTCCTAATTTCTCTGATTTTCAGTTTTGTAACAACCTTGATTTAGTATACTTTTTTCTCAATGTACAGCTATACAGTTATAAAGCTATAAAATTGCTGATGATACATTATTCACGCATAACTTTGCACTCCACGCAGAGACGTGTGTGAATTTTCGAATGTTTACATAAGTCATCTGATATCTCTCGAATACACGAAGCAAGATAATAATTCGATATATACGTAAATTTATTTTTTAAAGCTGAGGACAATCCAGACTTAAAAATGGCAAGATATAACGGATCTCATCTTGCGCTCGATCCTGCCGAATCCTCTTCTCTCTTTCGTGAGGCCGACACTCCACCTTGGGTGAAGAACGATCGGGAGAAGCCGAACCGACGGGCGTCACCTTGAATTTTTTTTTTGGGTAGACATCCAAAACAGCTGGGTTCAACGAACGGCTGAGACGACGCCCCCGTTGTTTTGACACGGTTCGCTCCGGGAGAGAGAAAAAGATGCACATTTCTCCTCGACTGCGTAGCCATAAAAGCTCAAGAAGCATAAACGCACTCGGCTGGACTTCGCAGCGAACTCCCGAATTGCAATTTATTTATTTATATATCAAACAGCTCAGTAAACGATTGCAATTTGAACTTTTTCCATTTGGCTATAGCATGTCGAAAACAAAGAGATCAATTGATGTATACGTTTAAAAATTCTAACTTAAAATCGTAATATTTTATTCTCTTACATAATAAATATTTAGAAGGTATCGTTGATTTATAACACGAATAAATAAAGCAGACTTTTTCCTACAGTCGATTACAATATACGTACTGTTAAATGTATAATAAAATCAAATTATATCTAATTGGAGTTATTATTCTTATAGATTGTCATAATGCTTTTTTACTCAATATATTGTTAATTATTAATTGAAAAATGGAATTAAATAGTGAAGTCAAACAATAGATTTAAACAATTTAACTAAAGAAATCTATTAATTTGACTTAGATTTAGTGATTATTTACTAAGAACATACATCAAGATAAATACTATTTATTTTGAAAACAATTTGAACAAAGAAATGGAAGCAATTTAAACAAAGAAATGGATTGATTAGACATAATTGTTTTTTTTAACTACACATTTAGTATTAGAATAATACATTTTAACACACATGGATATGTCATATGTTTAACTCGAGAGGAATTGGTTTAATGGTAAATTAGATCCTTTAATATTTAACATACTTTAATATTTAACATACTTCGTAAAATATCATCTCGAATGTACGTTAATTTTATCAAAACGCAATTCTTTATCACGTCCCAAAAAGTAATTCGATTTCAGTCGACCAAAATAAAATCGTCAATGAATTATTATTAATCAAATTGTATTTAGAATAAATTTATTTCTCTGAATACTTGTTTAATCAAATCTTGTTTTTCAAATAATTCCTTCAATCTACGTAAACGATATGTAAAATTTAAAACACCCGAAAAGAGGAACAGATTTACGTTAATTAATTTTCAGGTGTCAGCAAACAAAATCAACTTGAAACACTTACAAAATTTATTCTAGATACCAATTATTCCTTTTATATCGAGAAGCATACAAGAGCCGTTTGGAAAATTCCATTAAGGACAAAAGGGAAGTAACGAATAAAGCTCTGTTTGAGCGTCGATATACAAATGTTCTAATTCTTCAAAAGCCTCTACTAAATTCAATTCTGAACGTAATACAAAAAAGAATCGAAGTGTAAGTATTGGAACTGTTGACGCAAGTACGTTTCATATTCTTCTCACGCTAGAAAAGTACTATCGTAAGGGTGGAAGGGTTAAAATATACTCTCTCTCTCTCTCTCTCTCTCTCTCTCTCTCTCTCTCTGCCTCTCTCGTTCATTTCTCTATTCGTCATATGAAATCCAGTAGAGAAACCAAAGCCGGAGGAGGGCACTGCCGAGGGGACAAATAACAATCAGCCGTCAGGCTAGAACGACGAGCGGACAAAGGTACCCCCCACCTAACTGTCACGAACAGCTGGAACACGACGCTGTGGCATGTCTGGAAATGTTCAAGAAACTCAACGCTACGTCTGTATTTGTTAGACATTGCGAGAAATACATGATTATTTTTTTCTTTGCAACAACTAATAAATCAAGATAATAAAGTCTTTAGAAAAGATCAGAAAGAAACGGAAATCGAAGAGAAAGTCTTTTGTGTAGATTATCTCATTCTCTTGGAGTTTTTAAAACTTCTCGGAGAGAATGAAGAAAAAAAAGACACGCGTGCGCTTTGAATTTGAAAGAATTTAAGAGAGTGTCGTTGGACAAATCTCCCTGATTCGAATGACGAAATCCATCGCATGGGAAGTGACGCAAGGGAGAAGGAGCGTGTTGATTGGCATAAATTCCACGAACGATACGTCGACTAGTGTGCCTGTAATGGAACGTCTCAGCCTTGATCGAGGCACTCGCACGTCAAAGTTCTTTGCGTCAATCTCACGTCACGAATACAGCTTCTCAGGGCGATACAGCTGCGTTAAACGCGATCGAATCCGAGGGTAATCGACGACGATTTCGCGAGGAAACGCTTTCTCTTAGGAGAGCGCCCTCGCTCGTGTCGTGGAATGGGGACGAATGGGTGAAACAACGAGCGCGCTGTCACACGTACACGCGCGAGAGGGAGAAAGAGAGAGAGAGAGAGAGAGAGAGAGAACAGATGGGAGAATCGCACGACGACAAGCACGACGACATCGACAATGACAACGGTAACGAAGACAACAAAGACGATGACGATGACAATGACAAAGGAAAAATGTTCAAGCTCGTTTACCAATTCGTAGCGCTCACGCGAGTCTGCTCACGATCCCACCGACGAGCCTGGAGTCGTTCCCGTGGGTCAAATGATTCCGTCGACAGGCCCCATGGCAGCCGACCGTCGACGCAGCGTCGCGTGGATGATGACAACAATGACAGCCGATCTCTTTCTCCTCCACGCGGAGAGACGCGCTACTCAACTCGACTGTCGCGACAATCGCTGTGAGCTGCGATACGCGAAAGACACGCCAGACGAGAAAACGTTCAGCTCAGAAACACACGGAGCGGCCGAGTTGGAGCCGAGGTAGGGGAAGAACAGAGAACGCGGCCGCCAGCCGTTGACTGGCGCAAGCGACCCGCTCGATGGTCTGTTGCCAACTGGCTTGGCTTGACCCCGCGAGTTGCGACTGCGAGACTAGACGCGCAGAGACCCCGCCGTCAGCGGCGTCAGCGACGTGCAGTATCGCCTATCGTTGCGCCGCGGATGCGCGACTGATCTGATAGTTGCCAACCTATCAGCTATCGGCGGCGCTCCACAGCGATTTGGAATCTGCGTCATCCGCGTGTCGCTCTGTACCACTTTCTCTTCGTAGACAGGATTTCAGTTCGACATGGACGGATCGTCCGAGATGCGCACGTGAAAACGAACAAATCTATACGTGATTGCACGAATATTCTCCGTTAGAATTACAGCGCATAGGGAATAAAACCAAGTACCATCAGCTGATACAACTTTGGCAACCGGAATTGTTTCAAATGAAAAGATTGTGGGAAGGAGTAAACGCGAGGCAGCTGGGTTACATCCCAAAGGGACAGACGAAAGGAAGGGGGAGCTCGCAGTCGGAACTGACCTGGACAATCGATTGCAGTGTCCACTAGTTTCGATGTTGTATTATTAAATTTCTCGTTACATAATTATTCAGATTTCATTGTAATGTAATGTGCATACCATTAAAAACTCTATGTTAAATACCTTCTACCCAATTTGTCATCTAACCTAACTTAACCTAATTTAACCTAACTTAACCTAACTTAACCTATTTGATGAAAATGCGCCTCGTAAGAAATAATTAAGAACTATTAAATCAAATTCGCATCACTTCTTTGTTTTAATTTGAGATAAGAATAATTAAGTATCACATTTGTTCGAAGGATCAATGATAATTAGATATTTGCAATCGATGGAGTATGTGATCCTTAAATAAATTACATTATAACGTAATCTTACAGAATAAGATCATCATTGACAAAGATTTGAAGATAAAAAAAAACAAGGTAAATTCAGATAAAGTCGAAATGGAAATTCGAAATTATGTAGAAACTACACAGAAATGTCATGACTTAACCTTATTTGGGTCATCACGCTGACCGTCACGCCATGCCGTGGCTGGTTGCGGCGCTTTTTGGAACTACTCGGCACGCTAAACGATGATTGGCCGAGCCGGGCGGCCATCGCAGCGCCGCGGATGCGCGCGACTGTGGCGGACCGCGTTTAATTTCTGACGTATTTATCGGCTGCGTGGGAACCGCGAAGAAAAATTGAGGGAAAAGGATGATGCGTCGCATGGCGAGACGCGTACGACAGGCGCGTCGGCCGCGCATGGCGATTTTGTCCGCATTTCTCCAGCGAGCGTTCTCTGCGTTCGCGGAAACGCAGCGCGAGCCGCGAGAAACGGCGGCGCGGCCTCCCGTCGCGGCGCCCCGCGGATTTTTCCTGGACCCGCGCGCGAGATTTTATTCTGCGCATGGAAAGCAATTTTGCCCAATCATAAATAGGGCTATTGTGGGGGGATGGTTGTATGCCCGTGGCGCATTTCATACATCCGAGTGTAATGGTAACCAGATAGAAAGGCGCCGCGCGCGGGGACCATCGGCCGGCGTTAACACCCGGTAAATACCAAAAATTCAAGTCGTACATCGTGGAAACGGGGGTATTCGCGTCACGCGAAAAATCCTGACGATTGCACGTGGTCATCCGCATCTGAAAGTCCTGTCCTTGGTCTCCACATTAATGGATATTCACATTCCCGCCTTCTCTCCTTATTGCCGTCTCCGCAATCTCTCGTCTCTCTCTTTATCTTTCTCTCTCTCTCTCTCTCTCTCGTCCCCCGTAGAGAATTACCCTTTTTTTCTTTCTCTTTCACGCGGCGTGACGTGCCGAACGTGACGAGTGTCGACTGTGTGTCGACGGTGCACCAGTGGTGTATGCGAGTGTGAGACACGGCTCCCCGACCTTACACCACGTCGCGTAGCCGCTGAGATTCGCGAATAGTCGTGTCTGTGCGTGTGCGTGCATGCGACGCGCGAGCGCGCGCGCGCGCGCGCGCTCGCTCGCTCGCTCGCTCGGCCAAGTGATCTGTGACGTCAGTGGTCCGATCGGTTGTCACCTGTCAAGCCAATGCCGACGTGTCCCTCCTCCCTCACCCTGCTACCTCCAGTACTCTCTCGCTCTTCCCTTTTCTCTCCCTTCCTTCATCCTCCTATCCCCCTCTTACTCTTTCTTCGACTATCTCTGTCACCACCCCCGATGCACCACCACCCGCGGATGCAATCCGATCCGCGCTGTTCCCTCCCTCTTCCATCCTCGCGCAGAGTCTCCTCTCGATTTAACCCACGCGATCGCCCTCCTTCTCCTCCTTCTCTTCCTCCTCTCCTAACTTCTCTCTTCGCCCTTTCCCTCGCAGGGATTTTCTCCCTTCTTCCGCACCCACCCTCGTTCGTTTCCTCCTCCTCATTGTACCAGCTTCCATCCTCTCAACCCTCTCTCGTTTCATCTCTTTTCCGCGGCTATCCCAATGGCGTGATCTCATCCCTTTTTTTCGCGGTCGGTTTCGGATTCCTCAATGCAGGAGTCACGTCACACTCGACGAGGACCATTTCTCGTCGCTTAGTCGAGCGATAGTTTTAAGCAGAAGCAATTAAGGGATGGGTTAAAGTTTCTAGCGCAATTCCGCACGTGGTTGAGATTTTTCGATTTTTCCTGTCCCACGCTGGCTACGCCACTGATCGGAATCGCGCGTATCTATCCCTTTTCTCTTTCTCTCTCTCTCTCTCTCTTTCTCTTTTCACGAGTTCCCTTGCGATTCTCTCCCGCTTCCCCTTTCCACCCTTCCCAGCAGCAGCAGCAGCAGCTTATTCACCCTGGTCGCCTCTCTGCCGGCCCGAAAACCGAAGCCGAGGCTTCGAAGCTCGAGCGCGACCACCACTACCACCACCATCACTACTACTACCACCACCAACAGCAATGGCAGCAGCAGCACCATCAGCATCAGCATCAACATCAGCCGTAGCTGTACCAGCAGCAGCAGCACCACCGGCACCGGCAACCCCACCCCTCCCATTCGCCCATCCACCCCTCGATATAACCCCGCTCCATCCGCCGCGACGACCGCAGACACAAAAACAATAACAAATCGATTCGCGGCAACGATGAGGACGGGAAGGAGGGCGGAAGGGGTCAGCGCGAGGGGTAGGACGAATGCTGAGGCCCCCGGCACGATGCAAGGGAGAGGGCACGCGCGTGTGAGAGAGAGAAAGAGAGAAAGGGCGAAGCCGCCGTGGGGGGTAGGGTGACGAGGAGGAACCGTCCTGTCCTCCCCTCGGCGGTACTCCTCCTACCCCCGTCCCCCTATATCTCTTTCCCTCTTTCTGGATATTGTATAGAGAACGTTATGCTAAAGTATGCATGCACGAGGGTCGGTCCAATGGTCAGGAATCTCGCGAGTTCGTTCGCTCTACAGCGGCACGTATCCGGACCCGGTTTACGGGGTTTCTTCTCGTCTCCGTACTCGCGAATTTCGTCGTCACATCCTTTTTCGCGTTATCGTTATCCCCATCGTCATCGTCATCTCATCGTCTTCGTCTTCGTCTTTTACATCGTCAACGTAATCGTCATGAGTGTAGCGTGGGAGGCGATGCTGAGCCGCTACGAGCGTGAACTTTCATCATTCGATCGGTAAGGTGGAGATCGGCCCGGTCTTGCGGCGACGAGAGGGAGCACTAACGGGGGATGATTCCAGCGTAATGACGATCGGCCCGAATTGTTGCGGTAGGCCACCATAGGGGCGCCCCTCCTATCCAAGAGAAGGGGGAACCTCCTTGCGATTTTCGCACGACCGTCCTCCTCTTTTGTGAGACGTGATCTTTTTTGCCAATCTGTTACGTCTTACGGCATCACGGCATTTGAGGCTCATTTCAGCTTTCACCTTCACCTTCTTCTCCATTTTTTGAATGACTGAAAAATTATATTAACGGATCAGAGTCATCTACTTTATTACTGCATTCTCGAGATGCTATTATGTACATGTAAAAAGATTTTAATGTGGAGAAAATTAATTTATGAACAATACAAAAGTCGCTCACAGGATAGATAGGAATTGAGGATAGAATGGACGGAGTCGATTTCCTGTCAGAATTTATTATTTTGATCATATTTAATATTTTGATCTAATCTAAAGGGATCTAGATGGTTCTAATCACTAAATTTCTGATGGACACACGTGATGTCTAGGACTAGATGTCTTCGTTTGCCTAATTCGAAATTGGAGGAAGACGAAAGTTAGAAATAATCGTAAAAGAATTCCCTATTTCGTAACATCAGATACTTCGATACTTTAGATACTCCTTTTACGTGAAATCTTTCTTCTTCCAACCGATATGTAAGAGCTTTATCTTTGCCCTCGTTTTATCAGGATAGACAGAGCTTTTGACAATTATGAATAAAACGATCCACGAGCTGAAGAACATATAAATCCGTCAGTTTCATATTTGAAGAAATAGAGATGAAACGTTGAGTTATTTTCTGACGATTTGAGTGGAATGGATCCGCATGGAAACAACTTTGCGAAAATGTAATTATAGCATTTCAATCGCGACACAAAGAACGATATGAAATATTTTAGAACGAGAAGAACCGGTACGGAACATTCCGACTCGCGTTCAAAGATCATTTTCGGAAGGGTGCTAAGAGAGGGAAATTGAGTTTCTTGAGGAGGAAGAGAATTTTAGAGAGATAATCTTTCGCATGACACTTTTCTCTCGCATCGTTATCTCCATTTTCGAGCACACTTCGAAACGTTTGACCTCGTAACTCGAGATCGAATTACTACCGATACTCTATTGCCCAACTCCTCTTGATGTATTTCTTGATGTGTCCTTTACGGTGACACTCGACAGAATAACTAAAAAATACGAAAAACACATTTATTATTTAAAGAAATCACTTGATTTAAAGAGATCACTTGACAAAGTGATCATCATACATTATTTGCAAATAGGCTTAATTGATGCACATTGATTTATACACGTTTAAACATTTCTTAACGATTTAATTAAATGCACGCGATTTGATAAAAAGCATTAGGTATAAATAAAATGATTTTATATATAAGTAACAAATACTCGGCTCGCTTGAAAATTGCACGTAAGTATTGATTCGAGGGCCACCACTAATCTCTCTCTCTCTTCTCGCTCCCTACCCTTCACCCTTTTTATACCGTGCAATCCATACAAACATAATGAGTACTCGAGCACCATTTCCAAGTGATTCAATCTTTATTAGGTTCAGGATATATTTCTAATTTTATATTCGAATCGTCTGCACGTGATAGCTGATATTACCGATTTCATAAATATACCAAGTACTAGGGAAAAAATTGAAGACTTAGGTATCAGATTTATATTTTCTATAACAGATTATATATATATATATATATCTAAAAAACTGAATCTCAAAAGATGAATTTATTTCATTTTAATCACAAACTCTCGATGTAGCAGTTAATTTTGTCGAAAAGATATACATTTATACAGTGCATAGTGAATAAAAATAGTATTTGCACATCTCATCTTTTTTGGGAGTTATTCTATCCGAAAAAAGATATATTGCTTTTATCATAAAGCATGTTTTTTATGTGCGTATTAGCTAAAGCAACTTTATATAGTAACATTCTTTTTCATATCGTCATATTATCTCAATTCTCAAAGCAATGCATGTACGTGTTTGTGTGCGAATACTTTTTTTACTCACTGCAATCGGATTTAGATGCAATTTTCCGTTGAACCGATTTCGTGGATCCCATCAACGAATGATCGTAACGCACATTCTAGATGGAATATGGGATCTGGAGTCTTCACGTCGCGGGTGAACTTTGGGGTGACCCGCGTCTCGCCCGAAGGCATCCGATTCTGCCTTCTAGCGCGACGCAGATCCTGCCAAGGGCCGCGTTCGCCCTGAGCGCACTGCACCGGCCCGACATGCTGCCACTGCCGTTAACGGCGGCGGGGCCACCTTACGTCCCGATGGAACTGGTCACGAAACCAGCCTCGGTCGCGTCCACCAATGCCGAAGACGCTGAGGATGGGGAGAAGAGCACGAACGGCGAAGATGAAGATCCTCAGCAGCGCGACGACAACGAAGGTAACATCGAAAAGGCTGATCAAAACGAAAATCAGGTAAGACCATCTTATTATTGTATAACACAATATTAAATTGATATCTCTTAAATAGCTAATAATCTTTAAATTAATTTTTTTTTATCTCTACTGGACAAAAAAAGAAGTATTATGTAATATAAAAATTTATAATTTCAAAATACTGATAAATGATTTTGAACTATTGTAAAATCTCTTGTCAAAGTATAGGGATATAACTTAAAACTTTTAATTATAAATACAAACACAGGGTATCTTATTTTTTACATATATCAATCAGACTTGTGTGCTAAACGAAAATAATGACAACGAAGATGTCGGTGACGAGAGCGATACTGGTAGCACGAACAGTTCACATCAATCGGCAAACAACAATCTATCAATCGCAAAGCTTCCCGATCCGATGTCATGCCTGGCCCTCGACAAGGTCGGTTTGTGTTATATATTTTTCGATGAATTTAATTATTTGGCACGTACCTGAAACTGATTCATTGATGATTTTTTAACATAATATAATTATACACGGATTTTTTAGTTGATATTATATTAATATTCTATCTATTAATATTTTATCATTAATCAACTACAATAAAATCAATAAACGAACAATCATATTTTTCTTTCTTTTTTCTCTTTATTTGAAGCCGAACATTTTTATACTTATTATAACACAGTTAACTTTATAACGTGGCCTCTTAAGTATTTTTTAATTATTCGATTGACAAAATGTGTAATTCGATTTTTTATACTTAATTATTAATTCGAATTAATCTCATAGTTTTATGGTGTAGTCCAATCGATTTTATTTTTACATTGTAAAAATGTCTGAAAACAACTAATTGTAAGTCAATCGAAACGTCTGATTGTTATACTATTAACTTTAATTAAATTGATATGTCGTTTATTAGCTTCATATGTATAGTTTATTGATTTTATTTTTTAATTGCTTAAGTTTACACGAACTTTATTTAATTTTTATTTT
>Ga0157363_1000870_pt1 | contig 24210 bp, 17 predicted proteins | sample AttsexASBM1_FD_111477 | JGI IMG/M metagenome (GOLD analysis project Ga0157363, IMG submission 111477) | Fungus gardens microbial communities from leaf cutter ant in Ribeirão Preto, State of São Paulo, Brazil - Atta sexdens ASBM1 | ecosystem: Host-associated > Fungi > Mycelium > Unclassified ... | reverse complement strand
TGCCTGTTATTTGCCAAGTATTAGTTTTTACATCGGTCTAACTTATCGTCCTCGTAAAGTAGTGCACAATTACCTGTCTCTACCATGCGAGTGCCAACGCAGGAGCTCACAACGATCTCTCGTATCACTTCCGAGAGAGTTTTTCCGTGAAATTACAGTCGCTATAAAACGACGATAAGATAAATGATGAGATCAAGGAAGAGAATCACTTGAAGGAATCAAGTATATAATTGCTCATATAGTAGTTTTAATTTCAAAGTCGCAGCAAACACATACACATATACGCGCACGCAGACACACATATAGTTACTGCTTTATTAATTTTTTTTTCTTTAAATATTAAATTTGAAGAAATTGCTATTTTAAGTACTACTAAAGAAAAAAAATTGCTTGATATCATCTTTAATAATTCATAAATTTATATATAATTTATAAACTTCTCTATAGAAGCGCTGGTCAATGCACAGTAATGTATGTGCCGCAATATTGCATCACTTGGATTAGTAGCCGATCAATTGATTGATGATCTCTTATTACGTCTCATTGTAAATTTTTGGCATATCATAAATTTTTAATAATTCACATAATAACGATCAATAAAATATACTCCGATATATTTATATCATAATGAATAATAAGGAACCGAATTTTATTAATGTTAAACTTATTGAAACGAATGTCATAAATAATTCAGAAATCGAAAAAGTTATCATTGACATTAAGAATATTAATTATTACATATATATCTAACAATATGCGGGTCTATTCAAATGCAAAAATATTTACACAGATAATAAAAATCAAATTATTCAAAAATTTAAATTAATATCTGTGGTAATTTTTGGAAACTTTATCTCTATACGTAAAAAATAATATGTTAAGCGTATTTATACAAAATTATATTATGTTACAAATAATTTCCAATATAAATAATAAATTAAATTAAATAAGATAAAAGACGCGATGATATTATATAATTATATTATATTAAATATTTACACTTATTTATAATATAATATGTATTTATTTAATATGTATTAGAATAATAAATTATAAAATAATATTAAAGATAATTAAAGTTAAATTAAAATTTTATAATTAATTTTTTAAAATTATTTCCAATATACCAGTTTCAGTTATGTTGTTTCAATAATCTTAAAATAAATTGAACTGTTACTTATCAAAATCAATAAAATTAAACAACAATTAGGTTACATTATGTAACTGCATTATTAATACTATACTTAATACTACGTAAATAGTTATCTCATTTATATGTATAGTAACTTTTGTTTTTCCAATCCTAAATTTAAAAAATCATTTAAATCATCATTAAAATCCTTTGAGAAGAAATCATTGAGACCGTGAAATAGTGCATTTCTCGTTATCGACTTAACAGATCGGCCTTTAACGGGAAATGACGATCTCATCGGTGGGTTTTGTTCAGACTTACGAGTTGTCTTTCGTCTCCTCATTTTCCATTTCTCTTCTCCTCTCTCTTTTTCTTCTACATTTATGTGTAACCATTTAGAATCCACGATATTTCCGGTTATGGAGTAGCCGCCGTTACGGATAATGAGTCGATAAGGCCGATCGCCGAAAAAGCGGTCGGAACATTTATACATGTACTTATGGTTGGTCCAATTAAGACGAACCGGTAGCAAAACGATCACAAAGTATTAACAATTTTTCAAAGATTTATCCGTAATCATTTGATGATCACACATCAAATCAAATAATAAATTAACAAATCTTATTCCAATTCTATACGGATTATTCAATTGTATACGATTTTCTAGGAATGGTATGAATGTTAAGTTAATGGATGCGATTTTATGGATTTAATATTATTTAGAAAAAAAACATTAGAATATATTGCATTTAAATATAATCCTTATTAATTTCATATTAATTAATAATGTATTAATTCTTTCACGTAAGTAATTATATTCAAATATACGTAAAGGCATACTGCATGAGCAAGATGCAGAGTATGTCTTTTATTCAAATAAAAATATGATTTAAATTATTAAATATATTAAAGAAAATTAATTATAAATAATTAATTCTTAAATTATATGACGTACGGAGCAATTTATTTATTCATTATTATACAGCCTTCTGAGAGATCGTATTTTAAAATTATAACTGTGTATTTAATTCTTTTACTTACTATAGGTTATTGTATTTGAAAAATTATTTTATTTGCGAAAGAACATTAATATTAATATATACATTATGATGTATTCTTTTGTACACTATAGCGGCGCTAGCGAAAAAAAATAAAAATATTCGCAATATATATTCAAAATCTTCAGAGATCCCTTGTGAATGAAATTTGAAACATATTTGAGGACGATGTCTATAGGTATATAACAAAGGATCTCACGCAGGCACGAATAACCGTTCATTCGGATCATCCAAAGAGTCGAATGCTAGTCGCATTTACCGGGTGAGAACCGGGCGAACCTAAGGGTGAAAAAACCGAGAGAAAGTCCACCTGGTGCTTCCGTTGCTTGTGTGAGCGAAGGAAGGGGCGTAACGCGCGAAAAATCGACATGGAATTTCCTCGATTTTTTCCGAAGGGCGTTACGTGACCACCCGGCAGGTTTGCACATAAATTCTACCACGATACAATCCGTAAAGAACAGTCAAGTTTCTACAATACTGCTGTCCGTCGAATATTTACCGAGGTCAGCTCTTCATTGTCAGAGCAACTATGAGTTAACCAGCTCTTCTCCCTCGATTCTTCATATTTTTTTCATATCTTTCATATTTTTTCTTCATATTTTCTTCATATTTGACTTCCTCGTATAGACACAGAATATAAGAAAAATATATCAGTGCGAAAATGCGCAAACATTGGACTAAAGATCTTGCATGGAAATATTTTAATGTTTTTAAGAAGTTTATCATCTATTTAAATTTCATAATAGAAATTCTATGTAAGTACAGAAAGGAAGATTTTATGAAGTATCTAAAAATTCGCTGCTTTTATAAAGTATCTAAAAGCTAAGTGCAGATTTGAAAATAATTTTGTTGAACCATTAAAATAATTAAGAATCTCAAGTATGATAAGTGATGTCGTGTTTTAACATTCTAGAGCAATCAATTTAAGCATGTAAAAAAGTACACGATAAGATGTATTTAAAAATTTGTACAAACGCGATTATGCATGATTGAATGTTCAAAAAGTGTATTAAACTGTTCTGCAACATGAGTTAAATTAAAGAAACATGATTGTAGACGTTTTAAAATTTTGATTGCATAACATGCTCTTTGTAAGAAACTATCAAGATAGTCTAAGTATGGAAAACAGAAATCTTTTCTCTCTCCGCTTCTCTTTTTGCGAGTTTAGTCTTTTCGCATTCTCTACTCTCCACTCTTGGATTATTCACTGTTCTTTCGGAATTGTCAGACTTTATCCTACCAGTGCCACAGCAACCAATTTACTGAATGGACGTCTCCAAGTCACTCCTCTTTGAAAGACCAGAACAACTGCCTTTTAGAACTTTTTTAAATGGAGACGTTTCAAAAGAAAACCACATGTAAAAGAAATATAAAACCGGAAATCACAATTTTTGTTCCATATCATGCAACAAAGAATTTGCAAGCAAATCAACAGAATTGTATCTGTATATCACTATCGATTTTAATTAATATTTATTAAATATATATACGCCCTATCAATAAATAAAATCACATTTACTACATCCAATTTAAATTTAAATGGTACGTAAAATAGCAATTAAATCTTAAGTACACGATATAATTACGTGCAATAATTTCATTTAAGTGCTCGGAAAAGTAATGTGCAACGCTTATTCCCGCCGTAATAATGTGTCAGATTATATTCACATTCTCGTCGATTAAATCGACTAGGAATAACCAATACTTCGAAGTCTAATGAACATTTAACGCGCGGAATAATTAAGCATAAAACGCGCGTTTAATTGCGAAGATATATCCAAGAGCACGGCGGCATATCTAGCAGATCTGGCTCTCCGTGAAACCACTTACAAAATAGTACGAGCTCACACTGGTGGCAATCAAAGAGGGAGAACGATCGTACGATAGAATCTCCTCTGAAATGAATCGCGTCGACTTAATATTCTCTTGGCGCAGCGATACTCGATTTAACAAGGGCGGCTGCGAGCCACAAAGTGTGTGCAGGTGAAGCAACGCTCGGAAAATAGTCCGATCGACCGACCGTTCGATCCAGGACTGGTCCAGGGAACCGGGAACCTGTCCAGGCCAGTAGATAAGCAATAGCAAGATAAGATACGCTAATTGAGAGATCTTAATTGGAGACCGCTAGACCTTCTTCACGCGCGGGTGTACGCCATTCGTGAGTCTACGGACTATTCAAGATGTTTTAACATTTTCATGCATGGATATTATTATAAGATATATAAGATATATAATGTGTTCCAGAGAACCGTTGGAAACTGAAAATACTAACAGTTTATCTAATTTAATATTGAATTGATTAATCTTTGGATTATAAAAATTTTTAAATCTATCTAACTTTCAAATATTGTAAAAATAATGAATTAATTCTTGATAATGCATATGTAATATGAATGGCTAATAATTAGTAATTAGTTTAACAATAATTACTTATTTCAAGTATTTCAAAAATATATATATCCGCAAGTCTATCATAAGTTCAAGCATCAAATTTATTCAAGATATTATTCTATATCTATAATAAATGCAATACTTTAATCACAAGATTATTAATTTGAAACAAATTAAATTTGCTTATTATATAAAGTCTCTTTTCCGATTAATTTTATAAGTCATCAAAAAAAAAAAAAATTCTTGTTTTGAATACATAATAATGAGTTTTTCTAAAATTTTTATAATATTTAAGTATATTTTAAAATTATTAAAATTATTTAAAAAATATTCTTTATTCAAAATAATCGTTACTTAAAAGAATGACAATAAATTGAGTAATTATTTTTCTTAGAATTAGAATAATATTTCTCTGTATATGACATCTATATTTCCACTTAAACGAAATAGTTTAAATTCTTCGTATGAATAATTGTAACATAAACAATCGATTAATAAATGAATGAAATAATTACCGCTTAAAAAAATTGAGAAGCAATGACATTTAAATTTCATATTAAATCATATGAATCTCGTTATATAGATCTTAAAAGTCTCATTTATTTACACGGTTGACTGGTGTGTGTGTTTCGTGTGAAACTCTGGGATACCAAAACGAAAGCGGATTACAGGCATTATCCGGTAAGATAGAGTTTCCGATGGGGAAGCACGAAAGCCGCACGCCGAAGAAGATAATCTTGGGATCTAGATGCGGGAACTTATGCACCCTGGAACATCAACCTACCTGATGATGCGTACATTGATGTAGAGGGATCCGAGAAAGGAAGGAAAAGGGGTATGCGACGATTCGGAAGAGAGCAGGCATTTTGTGTAAGGATAAGGAGGGTGCAACTCGGTTTCAACGGGCCGATTTCAAGTTAAACACTTGAATGGAAGATAGTAGAGATGTAGAACGCACGATTTGTGAGAAATAACTCGAGATTTTTGGGTAAGCGAGTACGAGATTCACATCTTTCTTTCTCTCTTCCTCTTTCTTTTTTTTCTGCCTTCTTCCTCTTTTTCCGAAAGAAAAAAATCCTGATTCTTTCTTCACCATCGCTGCAAATAGAGAGTCTTTCGGTTTGACCGTTGCCGGCATCGCTCACCTTCAGGATGTGTTTGATGTGTTTGATGTGTTTTTTGGCTTTCGGCTCCAGACAGTTCAAGTGGACGGTTAAGTACATTGACAGTCTCTCACAAATCCATCACGTAGTAGAAATTCGGCGCTATATCTATGAAGTTTTGAGATCTTTTTCACGATGGAATCTCCTTTTTCAAAGCTGTTATTTAAAACTTCTATTGCAATAATATTTACCATGTTGTGATAGTAAATTTAGAGTAATCTCGATACAATACATTTATCATACTATTGTAAATAAATTTTGCACTTTCTGAAAAAAGTTTAATTTAACAGTAAATACTATTCATTACTTTTAAATTTCGAATAAATAAGAGTAACAAAGTTACGAGCATTATAAGATATTAGGCGCAAGACAAACCCGTCTCGTTCGATTTTCTTTTTCGTTCTTTTTTTTTTGTAAATGTTTCTGCAGTTTGCATAACTCGTTGGACCAAATCGTATGTCCGCTACTTTATCGCTTCGAAGACTGGTTTAGCTACTGTTTCTTCACATCGTCGTTTTGCGGACTCGCGATTATGGCCATTAGAGGGATAAGAAGTTGGTATGATAATAAATACGATGAATAGCAGTGTATGAGCGTGTATTTGACAGTGTTTTTTTTTCTTTCTCGTATGGCGGCACACATTATTAGAATTCGCAGTACATATGCGATTTAAGTTGGAATGTTATATTATTGCTAGTTGCTGCCGGACGTGCTATGCTCGTTTGTAATAGGCTGCTGCACATCGTAAACAGGGCAAGTGTGTGTGCGTGTGCGTGTGCGTGCGTGTGCGTGTGCGTGCGTGCGTGTGTGTGTGTGTGTGTGTGTGTGTGTGTGTGTGTGCGTGTGTGTGTGTGTGTGTGTGTGTGTGTGTGTGTGAGCGCGCGCGCGCGCGCGCGCGTGTGTGTTTTGTGTGTGTAGCTTTCGCGCTACGATGATTAATGCCGCGCAGCGCGAAGGCGCGATCGAAACCTAATTTCCCGAATGCGACAGTCGTTGAACGTCGGCCAGTTACGAAAGTGGCTCCCAGTTCTTCTCGTAGAAAAATCTCAGTTCGGCTGATTGGCCGTCGTCCAAAGCGCGACGCACCTGCAAAGTCTGATCTCTCCCTCTCAGTCATCCCTTTCGAAATGCACACACGAGCAGAGCACGGCCGGGGATACATTGACACATCGATTTAGTGGATAACGGGTGGGCCTCTATATTACAACGCGAATTACAGTGTAGAATATCATCATCGTCGTCATTCGTTATACAACAATCATCGTAATAATTATTATCATCGTTTCATTGTTATCGATCGTCATCGGGTGTGCCTAAGACAAGTCGGTATTAAATATCTTACAATACACATCTTTCATATATTTTTATTTATATATATAATATTTATATTTTACCTTTCTTTTTTTTATTTAGTATGTATACTATCTATCTATAGGAAAGGGGAAAGGGTAGTCAGATTCTTTTCTTGTGTTCTATTCGTTTCATTTGCCGTTTTTCTGGTTCGTCGATGGTGAGAAAGTAAAAAAAAGGAGAGGGTGTAAGATTATGGGACGGGCGGTGTGATGGTCTGCTCGTAATCGAGTCACGCGGTGATAAGGTGACCGCAACATCATGTGCGACGCTAACAGAGCTTAAATACCGAACAAAAATTTTCGCCAATATAAAAATATACAAACTAGACGACAACAAACAATCGACGAAATTTTCTTCGAAAATAACTCCGAGATGGCTCGATTACGAGTAGTTCGATGAGGTCGCGAGAGTGACGCTGGTCGGAATCGCATGCGTTTTTCTTTTTTTTTTACACATATATATGTAGAACGACAGAGTCAGTGACACATCTCGCTTTCGAGGAGACTCGCATACTCCATAAAAATTATTCCGTCATTTTTCTTCGCATCGCCGTGAACGCCGCGGTGATTCTCGCTACGTTACGACGCTATGCTTACACATACAAAACGAGTTGGTTAATTTTTAGAGGCGGAGTTATATAATACTCATATTACAATACAATACATATACACGTTAGATTAGTTATCTGTTATTAAATTATAAGCGTCGGATTTTATGCCTTTCTCATGGTCATCTGCTGGCGTTTAATTTTTGTTTACACGCGACATCTTATCGTGCTTAGCTTGCACTCGCCACGTGCCGATAACGAATCACCAAAAAAAATCGAACTTTAACATAATTAATGAATGATTCACAGTAAAAACCAAGTAAAAAAAGATTTTCATTATGTAAAAAAATGCCGCTTCGTAAACGAAATTATTCAATCGGTATAAAATGCGTTGTAAAATTAAATTTTTGATTCGTCGCACGAAACGTGGCGTTACTACGTGCATATTGCTCCCTACATTTTTTAACACACATACAAATATCATCCGTAGGAATAAGCTTTCTTATGCACTGCCACTCGTATGCAATTAAATTAATCAGGTATTGAGTATTTTCAGACTTTGTGTAAAAAGCGTGAATTTTAATAATTTAAACGAAATGAAGGGACGCGGAGTAACAAAAAATATGTTGTTAAGTAAATTAAGTTTATTAAGTAATTAGGATCTTTGAAATGCATGATTTGGATATTATTCCATATTACAGCGATATGATGGAACATTAAACGTAAATGTAAAACACTACTAACCATTCTTTATGAAGAATTTGTAACGCGTAGAAAATGTGTTTTCACGAAGAAGATATAAATTATAAATAAGCTAAAAGCTGATGAATTAATAATTAGTGACATCGTACGACCTGCAGTTGTGACATGATGTTGAGCGAAATGATAATTAAGAAATGTGATTGATAAAGAAGGAAGGAGATGGAAAAAGGATAATGGTAATGAAAACGATGAAAAGAGAGCAGCGCATATCTTCATATACATATATATACGTACAAGGGGGAAACGAAGGGAATCTCGGGCATTTCGGCTTTCGTAGTACCTAAACGTGATTCAATAAATAAGCTACCTAGGGAGCGATTTCTTTCTTTCTTTTTGGAAAGGAGGGGAGAAGGGGAAAAAGGGCAGGCGCTCCTTACGTGGCGAGTCTACGAAAATGAACCGCTCCGGGGTGCCTTCCTTGTGCCTGTGAAAAGTTAAAACGGCACGAGAGGTCGATGCTCGGTCGAGAGCTCGATCTCAGAGAATAGAAGCGAAAAATAAGACTGGCACAAGACGTCTTTGCGTAGTAACGAAGAACTCGGCGCCCCTGATCTCCTTCGTCGAGTCGCCACCGCGTCATATATTCATATACCTAGCCTAATAATACAGTCTGCGATAGCGTTCTAAGGATTAAGTTTATTAACGATAATGCATTATATTACACGCACTCACACGCTTTCCGGAGGCGAAATACGTATGCACGCAAATGCACACAAGTCCAATATACTCGCGTACGCAGACACGCAGTTCTGACCGATTGCCATCAAATAAAAGAAGAAATATTTTAAGATTTTCGCGTAAAATCGTTAGAAAAAATATTGTCGACAAAATTTGTATATCGATCGATGTCATCTTGTATTTGAGAGATAGAGGAACACAGACGAACACTGGAAAAAGTACAAAAATGAAAAACTACATTTTATTCATTTGAAAAAGTATAGAAAAAATACTCTTTATCTCTTGACATCTCGTAAGAATCTTCTCAAAAATTACATGTACAGCTTTTTGCTGTATCTTTAGTGTAGAGAGCTCTTCTATAAATACAAAAGTAATTTTTTTAAATACATGGCACTTCCAGCCTTATTTATATCAAACCTTCAAATGTCCCGCATCTGAAACATTTTGTTCCTCCTATTTCCAAAGTTACACAATGACATCGTGTTAATTTTCAGAGGTTCCGAATAAAGAATTATCCCGAATTAAGAATTATAAATTTATTAAAGAAAAAAAACTAAAGAGAATTGTCGGTCGGTTGTAAGACTCGGCACGTTCGCAATCGATCGCGCCGCGAGTTTGTGCGTCGGCGGCGGTAAGGCCTGCGTGTACATCGCGAGCACGCACGTACGCACGCAGGCAGGCACGCACACATTATTCATACACGCGAGCAGGCACGCACGCACGCACGCTACGTTAGGCGGCGTAATTAGCACAGCGAGCGAGAGAGTCTTGCGCGGCGAGAGCTCTAAGTGCGTAGGCGAGCGTAAGAGTGGCGACGTACGAGCGTCCGCGACGTGACAAATATTTCCTCGCTGGACCAGCGCCGACAGTGTTCCCGCTTTTATTCGCCGAGGATCAAATTCTGATCGTATACTTTGTATACGATCTTGATTTTTGTGCACAACACAAGTGTCAACACTAATTATATTTTCGATAATGCGTAATTTATTATCGAAAAGAGAGTTTGATCAAGCCAAATGAATGAACTGACTTGTTCAAAAGTAACACGAATGATCTGTCAATTTCTTGCAATAATTTTGCAAAGATATAATATTGAATTGAAGATTAAGATTTTATAGTAGGAACAAATGAGAGATACACAATAAACGTTCCTTTTAAGATTTAATCTAATTGTGTCAATCACCTTGATCAAATTTTTTATATAAATATTGTTTAAGCGAATTATGTTAATATCTCAAAATTATGTTAGTAATTCTGTATCCAAAAGACGAATTATTTTTGCCAAATAAATTAGGAAACAGCATGTCTGTCGGCGTGCGCCGTTCGCGCGGCTCTTTGCGCTACCATCGCGGGCCGGTGACCGCGCTCGAAGCACAGCAGCCGTTCGGTTGCGCTATGATTTCTACGCGATGTGAATTCCTTTGCGTCGCTCCAAACGACGCTCCAATCGACCAAGCAATAACGGCTTGAATGAATTTCCATAGCCAGCGCGGTATCGCGCGTTTACCACGACACGCAATATCGAAAGAAAGATATTTTTTACTAATTGGCCACGCTTCGTCACGAGATTAAGAAAAGAGAAAGAGATATAGATAGACAGAAAGAGAAAAAGAGTAAAAAAGAGACAGAAAATAACGAGCGATATTCGTCGCGCGCGCGAATTAAATTCACGAGGAATCAACGATGAGAAAGAAAACGCTCTTATACGTTACGAGGTACATACTTGCCTGAAGAGAGATCAGTCGGGGCAAGTGTAAATCGAACTTAACCGCGTGAAATTGAGATAGCTTCGCCGGCGAGTGTCCACCGTCGATCTTGGACGCTAATCTCGACGACGACACTCGTCCTCGCCGCGGGAACATTGCTTCGCTCCGGCGGAAACGGAAACTAAACGGGCGCAGCTTAAGGCGTGTGTGCTCGGAGCGAGCCGCACCCGCGCTCTTGATTCGCCGACCGATCGAACGAATACGTGGTGCTTCGAGTCGCGACACACGAGGCGCCACGCCGTTAAGTGGGCTCCTGACATCCCGACCGTGCGATCCACCAGCGTATTTGGCAGTTCTGATCTCAGGTTCTCACGGAGTATAGAGGAGGCAGTCTTGATCGGCGAGCTCGCACGTGGCTCAATACTTGCTGGCCTCGACGAGGAGGCGGCTCTCATGCCGTCTCCGAGGTCCCGAGTCTGCCCCGTCCTGCCGATGCTTCCAACGATTCGAATGTCGATGGCGATGCGTGGACGTGTGGACGTGCTCCCTCGCACTGTCGGCCTGCAATAGGGAGTTCTTCGTAGCCCTCATCACCGGCGACGGTTTCCTCGAGACGACGTACGGCTCCCGCGGCTCCATACCACCCATCTCCGCGTTCACCAGGCTGTTGTGATGGTTTATGTCGGCATGAGGATTGTACTTGATGAAGTTGAAACACTCTTGCCTGCCATGGGGATTCTTCATCGGCTTGCCGAACTTGTTGAACCCGATATACCGCGTCCCGTCGACGGCGCTCCTATACCTCAGATAGGAGCCATTGTACACCTCGTAAAACTGGCACATCGGTCCCTTCTGTTTTTTCGGCTGCAATAAATAGTCGACGGTTCACTACTCGCTATTTCGACATTAATCTTTTGCAGCTCGAAATAATATTACACATGAATTAATATTAAATATTTACCGTAATAATAACATTACAATTAAATATTTATTTAAAAAATTCGCAATTATTGTAAAGTTTATATATTACAATTTAAAATATATAAGACTGCAAAAGATTAAAAGATCCATTCAAATCTCTATTATATGAGAGAATAACACTTTTTCAGAATTCAGACTTAGTGCAAGAATACATGATAAATAAAGTGTTAGCCGATTGTGTTTTTTAAAAATTGCGTGATTAACATACATAGCAATGTAACCGCGCTTAATGGATGACACAATTTTAATTGTTTTCCATAAACGACGCAATAATCAGCCAACGTTATCATGTGCTCTTATACACTAAATTAAAACACTAAACTTTAATTATGAAAATTTGAAAATTATTGTACGCAATTTTCATTATAGCATTCCAAATAAAAATTATTAAAAAACGGTTAAATGAATTTCAGCAATTTGAACGGTACTTAACACACGATAAATAAAAATCAAATAAAATTGAATCTTGTAATATACATTACAAACGTTGAATCAAAACTGTTAATAACCCAACTTCTAAATTAATTATAGTCTTGAGCGTAGGTGATGAATAGAAATTTACGAAGTGCAATTCGAGGCGTTTACCGGCGCGTGTAAATTTTATACCCGCTCACTTGAGATGATGAAGTATGTCTACTAATTGGAAGGCGAGTAATTACCAGGCCGACGAGTTTCCATCGCTTATTGAAGCAAATGTATCGTTGGCTCTTCTCCGCAAAGATGTATAGCTTCCTACTGAAATCTTCCGATTGTGTGGTGAGCTTCTCTGTAACAGACGAAGAGATAGGAAATTTCATTATGCGTTTGAACAAAATCTAACAAAATTGAACAAAACAGTTGTATATTACATAATAATATTATATAAAAGATTACTCTTATCAATAAAATTTAGCAAACGATTTTAAAATTGTTTATAAAATTATTCTCTCCAAGAAAGTAAAAGTACAGGCAATTTCGCGTAAAATAATACCTATGCACAAATGCAAGAATTACTTGGAAAAACTCAAGAGAAACTCTTGCAGTTTCTACCAACACGAAGCTTCGATCCCAGAGGACAGGCGACAGGATGCACAAAGCGAACCGTTTTGTGCTTTGGTATGCATGCTGGCATATTTCCGAGAAGAGACCTCGTCGAGGTTTATGGCGCGAGTTGTACCTACAACGACGCTGAGCCCCTCTACCCGGCGCTCTCTTCGGCACCGGCAGAAAAGAAGAAAAGACTCGGCTAAGCCTACCGCCGAGGCTAGTTGGTGCTAATGAAGGAGGCACAGACCGTCCGGTGTATGCTTTGCCACTTAGCGGATCCTGTCGTGCCTCGACCCCGAAGTGCACGTTGCACCGTAGCCGGTGCAGCGCCGTCTCTCTGTCTCTTTCTCTGTCCCTCCGTTTCCCTTTATTCTTCCTACTTGGTGTTACGAAATTTTGTCGAGCGAGAAGCAGGCACCCTTTGTCCGCCGAATGAAAAAAAAGGGATCAGGTACAGGTGCGCAACCAATGACTTCCTTTTTTTTCTTTCTTGACACGAGAAATATTCACCAATGTGCTTGTTACTGTAACTCATTGCAAGAACTGAGTCAGTAGCAATTTTTACATTAAATCAATTTCTTTTTTATTTACGAGAGAGATGATGAATGATGCAATATTTGCAATATTTTTATATTCCTTATTTCGTAAAATTTACGACTTTATGTCATAAGTAATTTTAAAGTATTCGTTATATTAAAACGAAAAATAGTTCATAATAGTTTAGGAACCATTGCGCATGCTAATAATGAACTTAATAAAGAAAAAATACAAAAATTTTATCCTTTCGCTGACCGGTTTGTTTAAAGTTGATCGTAATGTTTCTCGGAAATTTTGTGGAAGGCGCAATCTTAAAATCGAATGTTTATCCATAGGTTAGTAGTGCAGTATGAGTTCCAGTAGTATAAAGAAAATAAAGGAGGCGGATCTGCAGGGTGGCCCATTTGCTGTGGAACCTCGTTAAATTCAAGTGGTCCTCGTCGGATTCTCTTCCAACATCGAAATCAAGAATGTCCCCGAACTGCCTCGTAAAACCCTTCTTTAACCCGTCTAATTCTCTCTCTCTCTCTCTCTCTCTCTCTCTCTCTCTCATACACACACACACACACACTCACTCACTCACTCACTCACTCACTCACTCACTCACTCACTCACTCACTCACTCTCTTTCTCTATCCTGTTCTCTTCTACTTGCGCCTCTTTCTCGCCTTGCATGGATCTTCGCCAATAAAAAAAAAGTGAGAAACAGAGAACTTAATCTCAAACTGCTAACTCACTAGCCTATGGTGTGTAGTCCGCGCCAATTAATTTACGCTAATTAATTGGATTTGTCTCGCAATGGGATGTTGAGTCCGATAATATCATTAAAGAGAAACCATTGTTTTTATCTATCATTTGAATCAAAGTAATCCAAGTGAGAAATACATATATAATTACGCACCCTTTAACATGGCGATCGATAGATTTTATGAATATTGATGCATTGATTGATAGATAGCAATTACTAAAATATACATTTCAAGAGCTTATTATTGAATAATTAGCCATAAATTACGCATTTTACAATTTAAATATGCGATAAATACACAACAACATAATATGTATACACAACACACTAACAAAATGTATACATCGCATATATTTCTCAAATAGATTTTGTATAAAAAACTGGGTTATAAATCAGAACACTTCATCATAAAACTTACACTTAGTAATAAATTTCTATATATTTTATATTGCCGAAAAAATTGTTTTATAAAAATTTGATTAATAAATTTTCAACAGCGAAGAATGTAAATCATTCTTTTCAAGCTATTCATCTATTGCATGATATAGATGCTATACATAATAATTTTAAATATTAGATATTTAATCAGAAAATTATAATCTTTCCAGCCAATCAGTTGCGTCTAATCAATCAGTAATTAATTAGCAAAAATAAAGACTCAAAATTATTTTTATTATCGTAAAAACAAATATTAGTTGAAATATTGATAAAGTTGATAACACATTAAAAACTTTCTTTTTTAAAATCTGTTAATCGCTGACAGTTTATCAATTGACAAACGGTAAGAAGTGTTACGAGATAATCGGTGTTATAATAAAAACCAGTTTGAATCATATAACCACGCTATCTTAATATGAACTTTATCGGAGATATTGAGGGAGTTATACGGGATGTGGAAATTCGAACATAGCGAAACTAGCGTATCGATAATGAGACACGGAATGTGCATTACATGATAATATAAGTATCCAACGGTTGCAAATAAATCAGAAACTATCGAGCACGGAATCGATATTCTTTTCCTTCCGGTTTGTGACACCGGAATTTTAAGTATGCGTCGCGCAATATCTGCGGTACAATGGCGGAAAAAGATACGATGATAACAACCGAAGCGATGTTACCGCATTTCACAAAGTCCTCTATACGTGTTTGCTCGCTCCAGTTACCCATTACCGAACTTTCACATTTCCGGTACCTCGTCGCCGTCGACATCGTCGTCGGCGACTGAAGCAATCGCAGCGAAACTCTGTCGCTTCGTCTCGAAGCGATGGTTATCGTTATCAAAGAAAGGAAGTGAGACCGGCGCGCCATTTCGAGTGCTGACGCGTTTGTTAGTAGTTGCTAGACGCATGGAGTTTCGAGACAGGCGTCTACGACGCGTTGATTTCAATCTTCCATTTGACGGATTTCCTCGACCGAAGAATCTTTTCCCCAAAGTATTAGTAAGATATGAACGCAATAAGTATACATTCGATATTGATAAAAATACTTTAAATTCATGTCTTAAAATTGGAGGAATTTGAGAAATATAATAAAGTACTTATGTCGACATCAAAACAAATTATTCTGTGCAAATCTGCGAATTCTTAACTCGGGAATAGTCAGGGAATAGTTACCTGAGGTGCTATTCTGTACAAGTCTACGATTTGTCATTATGTGTTTTGCACAACTTTTTTACCATACAAAATATCTGCGCAATACACATAACGACATTGAGAACTGTCGGTAGGCGTGTATAGAATCACTGGAATATTTTTGCAACCCAGAAAAATGTGATTTATTGTAAAATATTGTATGAACATTGTTTAATATTTTTTTCCTTTTAATAATTACTTTTATGAATTATTAAATATGCACTTCCATCAAAGGTCTATAATAAAAAAGCTACATTAATTAAAATCTTTATTATTTTTTTAAGAAATACTGTCATAATAAATTATTTAATGTGCTTATTCCATCTAATATTTGTTTGATTTCTACTTACTTTCTTCAGAAAATTGTGAATAAATCCATATTGTTTTCAAATATTAACAAATCAAAAAACAATTCATATACAATATATTCTCAATAACAATGATTTTATAATTTGAATATAAACTATTATCTCAGATAATAGTTTTAAAAAATCTGGTAACTGATTAAACCGAGGGTTTAACTTTATGACTGAATTATAAAAAGAGAACAGAATAAAAATGCAATATAAAAAACCAAAATTATTTTTATATCAAACACTATTCTAAAATATAAAATTCTAAAACTTTATATAAGAAGTATTCCAAGAGCTATCTGCAATCGATCGATGTAATATATTTTGCCGAAAGGTGCCACATAGGAATTTATTCATGACGCACTCGCAAGCTCGGCGGCACGTATGAGGATGAAGAGAGGAAGCCACTAAATTTTTCGCTTCAAACCTCTGTCTTCTCCCTCAACTTCCCCCTACTCCTTTCTCCTGACCATCGGCTCGTCGCCCTCACTCTGGTTCCCTCTGATCGGAGCCGCCGCGAGATTAGAGGCTGCCAAATGAATTAAAAGCCAATTTTAATCAAAAGCGGGCACCGGCTTTTAGGCACGATTACTCCGGATAATAACTGGTAGGATGGGCCTGCACGTAAGAGGAAAAGAGCGAGATGGAAGGAGAGAAGAATGGATCCCATATATTACTTCTACGTGCTCCTCGCGATATAGGAACCAATTCGCCGTTCGTTACAGGTTCGCAACTACCCACATTTTTCTATCGCGTGGTGAAGCAAACTATTCAGAAAGTTTTATCCCATGATTGACCAGCAATACAACTTGAAAAATTTATAAGACTTAAAAATTCGACTATCCTTTTGGAGAAACAGAGAAAAGAAAATTGTACGTGATTACCACATAACAAAAAGTACCAATGCGCAGTTATTAGTTGTTGATGTTGGACTTTGGTACAAAGGTGAAATGATGCCGACTTGGACTGAGAACCACTGGAGCGCTACAATTTCGCGGCGTCGGCGTTATGAAAGCTATAATACAACGAGGGAGAGGGTCGGTACCGACCGTGTAAAGCGTAAGAAAAAGTCAAAAGGGAAAGGCAAGAGGCAGGAGAGAACATAGCGTATAGATGCAGCTCTCTTGTTATGAGCGCGCGCGTATAACAGCGACCCTGTCATTAACACCTAAACGCACGATTGGCCGATGCGCGAGGATCATCCTCTCCTTGACGATGCACAGTAGACGAACACCGGTGCAAGACGGACGGGAATGCAATGCGAGGTATGCACGGGATGGATCAAAGGTGCGACAGGTGAAGTCTGGTTTATCGGGCTGACGCGGTAATCACAGCCCCCGCGACTCAAATAATTAAATTCCAGTCCGAACGATTGGTGCTGCCGGCGCAACCGATTCCTCATAAACATAACACGCCCCAGTTCAGATCTCTATCGCTTTCCCTCTTTCACGATGTCGTCGTACCGAAATTCACGCGGATGTCAGTCCGAAGGACACTCAATTCTGAAACATCAAATATCATGACGGAACGGTTCGTAAAGTGTTTGGGGAATCATGTAAGTATGGTATGTCGTGTCACGGTAATTATAAGTACGGTATTACGTAGGTTATATTTGTGTTTGCTCAGTATGCGAATAACGAAAAATTGATAATTATTATTTACCTTGATTGTAAATGATAGTTATTATCATGTTATTAACTGACTCACTCGAATTATGATTTATCATTCCAGCTTGGCTCAGTTACCCCTTGTTCAGAATTCCTGATCTTCTTGTACGTCTCTAATATTACTCTAATATTACTCTAGTTAAATCGCAACTCGGCATATTAAATATATAATTATATTAATGCAACGCATATTAATGCAACGATTAATAGATGCGTTAAGCGCAAAAAATATCTTACTCCATAATTATATAATTCTTTTACTTGTTTATCCGGGTATCGATACGTAAAACGATTCCCGGAAAATCACTATTGCGTATGAGCTTCAACATGCCTTCATACATTATATAATTCTAATTTTATTTAGTAAATATCATATTATCATAGAATTTTTACAATATAATAATGTCTGTTATTTGATAAAAAACAGGCTTTGCGCAGTCGCGACAACTCCAAGCTCCCGAAGATATGTCGTGGCGCGTTCTACCTCAGAGCCTGGTACATGGCTCCTCAAGGACTCTCTCACAGTGTCTCAATCCCTCGTGCAGCAGCACACGCCGAGTCGCGAGAGGGGCTTGAGTAATCGCCGGTCAGGAGAGGCTCGTTGTCGGCAGTTGAGTGCCGTAAGAGGTGAGAGAGCAGAGTAACAGAGGGAAAAGGTGGAGGCAAAAGCAAGAAGACAGGAGGAGGTAAAAGAAGAAGGGCAGGAGATGAAGGAGAAGGAGGTACGCGAAGGTGATGGATCTCGGGGAGGTGCAGACGCGGCGCGCAGCGTGCGGCGCGAAAACTGGCTCCTCTGTTTGCACAAGCGAGCGCCTTCTTCCCTCCTTCCGAACCTTCCTTTCGTCCCCTACCTCGTTGGCAATCGTCTTAAGAGGAACCGCCTCGTACTCACGCCGCGTAGGGCGGACAGCTCGTTCGCTCGTTTTTCGTCCGGGATATCAGGCGCAAAATTCCCGCGAACTCGCGAGTTCGCGAAAGGAACTACCGCGAGAAAAACGTTTCAGCAGTGAAGGACCTTCATATGAACGAAATTGATGAAATTTAAATTATGATGTGGAATTTCTCTATTATATTAGAGGTATCTACAAAATGGTACTGATAAAATTTAAGAATAAAACGACTATACTGTGCCGCGTGTGTAATAAACAAATGATTTATATTCAAATCGTTCTAAATTCGTTTTAATCCACAATTAAATTATATAAAAAATAAAATGATACAAAGTTGAAGAGTTTTCAAATTTCAAAATTTTTTACATTAATATTATTTTATTATTAATTTCAGATTCCAAAATATCCATTTCCGTGTTTGAAAAGATTCGACTTCGGATTGTAAAGTTGACAAATCGTTAAATTGACGGAAACGAACGAATTGCACACAAGAGAGGTGTTTAATCATTATAATTCTATGTCAACGATTTAAGTACATTAATCAAAGACGCGAAATGTTTGACAAATGTTTAATAAATATATCATCTTAACGTCCTGTCCATAAATGAGTATTGCTTTCATAGATTCATGTGATTTATGTGAAGGTAATAAAATGCAAGTGGAAGATAAGCGAACACCCATGTAATTGTCCCATATATTTTGTTGAAGACTTTCAATTGCTTGAAAAATAAAACTAAATTCTCTTTTATTTCTGAATAATATCTGCTCGTAAAACTGATTCCAATAAATAGAAATGAGACAAAATGCACTCGATGCACAATAAAATAAACGATGAGAGTGTCTAGCCGAAAACAATCAAGACGGGGTAAAATTACGTCGTAATTCATCGAGACTCCTCGGTGGTCGTCCTCCAACTTTTACTCCTTTCGTTTCTTCTCCGACGTTTGTACGCCCGACAAACTGTTCACGGAAATAGGACTGCAGTTATTAGTTCGTAAAAATGGAAATTCACTCCGGAAGGCTCCGTAGAGACATTCTATAGCGAAAACGAGAGAGATAAGCTTTCCGACCGACTGAGGTCAATCGATAAGAATCACAGTAAATTAGAATTCTTTAATGCATCGTACTCCCGGATAAAAATCCCTTTCTTATATACAAAACTACACATTGGTGTGATAAAAATGCTGACTAAAATCGATTCCATTAACAGATTTTATTATCTCATTCTAATGATTTTAGATATATTATCATTATGCATATTTTTTAATTTTAAAGATAATTAATGCAAATCATATAAAACAAACATATAAAATGTGTTCAATGTTAATAATCAATTAACAATGCAATCGTGATAAATTTTATCAATTATGTCGAATTAAGTTAAATATTTGGAAATTTTAGAGCGTCTAAGAAAAATCTTCCACAAAAAAAAAATTTATTTTCATAGATTGTAAGAGAAAAAAATACAGGAATGTATCTTTTTCTTAAAAGGTAACAATAAAAAACTATTGGGTTGTCCGGAAAGTGCCAATGTTGAAGGAAAATTGAAACGCAGAAAATTTAAATTTTAGTATACATTTATTAAATTATATAGGTTAGTCGGCACGAACTTTCCGAACAACCCAATACATAATATATAATAAACATAAAAATACTTTTTAAATTATTTCTGCAAATTTAATTAGGAAAAAATTCCGGAAAAATAATAAAATATTATAATAGTCACAAAATAATTTTCTTCGTTAAAAAAAATATTGTGTATCGTATATAAATTAAATTAGCAACAAGTGAGACTTAATAATTTTGCGATCTTACTTACGGTAGGGTGCATTGTAATCGTCGCGTCCCATTGCTTTGATCGAGCGGCCTATTACGGTAACATTGCCGCTGCTGCAAGTTGAGTAGAGACTCACGGAGCGCACCATCGCCGGCACCGCCCCGCACATCACCACCTACAATTACAAGAACCGTACGTATAGTCCAAAATTTCTTAGCTACGTGAATACAAAAATTATCAATTGTTCATTCAAAAGTTGCTTTATCAAATGTTTAAATAACTTCTTCAAACTGAGAAACACTAGAAGTAAATTAATTAGCAAATGACTTATATAGACCGTGGTGCTTGTAATATGTTCAAAATCAATATTTTACGTTTTATAAGAAAATACAAAATTTATAAAAAAGTTCATTTTATTATGGAGTATTTCTTCAAGGAATTAAATCATACTATTTATGACTATTTGATAAATTATTTAAATGCGAATAAAAATATAAGCACATCCATATATATATATATATATTAAATAAAAATGATAAATTATGAAATGTACAAATATTGATTATAAAGAACAAAATGAGCAATTTGGTCCAGAGTTAGAATCGCGCTTAATATTATCTTGTCGTGAATTATCTGATAGTTTATCTTTCGTTGAATGTAATAACAAAGCTTTAGCGGGATAAGAATTCACAGACATGTTTTCAGAACAACGACCGAACTGAAAGTCGTTAAGGAACGTCGAAATTCTTCCACGGCCGCTGAGAAGAACGCTTTTACGGTTCACATATCACGACATCGAGTCATTCGCTGATCTGCCAGTGCAGATTCTTTCCGCGGTGGATGCGCGCGGATAAAAATCCGCCGTCAGACGAAGACAGAGAGTCGTCATGCTGGCCGTTCGGAGATGGTGCACGCTGATGGCAGAGAGCTCGTTAACGAGCGGACACGAGCCATCCATTAATAGTCGCCGAAACTGGCGTTTCGTTTATATCAAAAGTGGCGCCGACAATGTTACGATAGCCGGTGCAACGCGCATTAGTCTAACAAACATCGAAATAGAAAGCTTAGTATGATCGAGCAATCACGACGCTCGAATGACGCATGAATGTGCACGTATAGTAGACGTGAGACATTAGGAGAGTTGTATGTGTGACGCGTTTTTCCTAAATTATAATTTCGTTCATATACTGAAAAAAATTGACTCAATATATATTTCTTCGAATAGTACTAAGTAAACATTTACTTACAATAAATAAATATTTATTCTAAAAAAATCATAGTTAAATCAAATTAATGTTTTTTGTACCAAATATTTATACATGTTATTTAGTAAATATTTACTTCGAACTATTTAAATATTTAAACGAATATTTTAAAGTTTAATATTTTTTTCGGTGTATGCATAAATATCTAAACTATAAATAAATACTGAATAAATTGATGAAATTAAATGATTGAATGAATTGCAACGTCCTTGCAAGTGAATGTTAATATTTCAAAATTGAGATTATTCTGCTCATATTTTTTGCACATTACGTGTCAAAATCAATGCTACATGTTTGCTTTAAAATTTATTCCAAGGAAATATCGCCGAATAATAAATGTATAGTGACGAACAGATTTATGTGTGAATGTGGAGAAGAACAATTAAATTTACATTGCAGGATTTTATTGCAATTTCACGATCCTGTAACACGAGCCTTTTAATGTTAAGATCGTATACCGTTGATAGATCGTATACAGTTCAAGAGACAAATAGAGTTGATAGCACCATGCTTCTCTAATGATTAACATATAAAGTAGATCACAAACATTATAGAAACTGTTTATGACGGAATGACGTTGTCGCACAACATAACAAACTCTGCATTGAATTCTGCGTTGCAACATCATGTGCAGATAATCGCGTTTATCCTGCCGCGCCAATAAAAACTTAACATGGTAATTGATTCGCGTCATCACCGTGATATTTGCATTATCATTTAATCGGCAGAATTTTCAAACAATAAGGATGCGAGTAAATGATGACAATTGTCAATAAATAGTTCTTTGGAATTTTATATTGGTTCTTCATTAAATTCTCACCTAGCAGATCTATCGTTAAGGCGATAGCCTCGAATACATTCATCTCGATTTACCATGCAGTTACTTCAACCATCGACGTCTAAATTTATCGCTCGCAATTCAGTCGACTATCCATTTAATTATTTATTGGACCAGCAAACCGTTTACTGCACCGCTCAAGACCGGTATCGAGGATACATAAATCTCATTTAAATACGATTCGAGTCTCCGCGCGATGAGACTGTCGCGCGAATTGTTCTTATCATCTTGGGAAGTCAAGCATAGATTTCCATCAATTTCAAAAGCATAATAAATAACGAGTGCCATGCAAATCCAATCTCTGCGATATTCAACGATTTATATTGTATGATAGATGTTGAGTTTGAAAAATATTTTGTCAATGACAAAAATTATTTTACTATCAAATCGAGATAATCATAATTTAATAATCTAATTATCCATAAATAATCCATAATCAGTAATTAGTAATGGATCAAATTATTTTTGGCATCATTAGTCAAACATGGACAATCGGTTTATCGTTAACAATTTTATAAATTAAGAATTGATAAGATAAAGTATCTTAAAGTAAATGTTACAACAACATGCAGACAGTTTAGAAACGCGAGAAAGACTTGATCAATGAAGAAAGACTCGATTTATCATGCACGCAGTTAATCAAAACGCGATGGCAAACTAACGGTTCCGCAATGAATGGTGTCGTGGATACTTTAAAAAAATTTAAGCGACGTCAAACTTATAGCGCTTTACGGCGCCCACAGCGGGGAATTAAACGTATGCCGCAATAAGTTAAGGATGAGTTCAAAGCCGGCAGCCGCCTCTCGGCCATATAAATTGTCAGTGCCTGTAAACGCGTAGGAGTGGAAGCGCCGATCATTAATCTATGGCAGGTAAGGTGCGTGCCGCTGTAATCGCCGATTTACTCGAGTCTTGGCACGAGTTTCAGCACGCGATCCTCTCGGGTCTCGACCTCTTCGTGCCGGGGATATCTCAGATCTGACCTAGTCATCCTCGCGATCGCGGCCTCCATATATCTTTACATACATACATTGAGCGAGCTAGGAAGTAGGTGATTTTGCGGCTTCAATGGAACTGTGGCTCACTATACGAATTCTATGCCACTCGTTACCGTTCACGAAACTAGGCCGACTAATCATCAAATTACTTTTATGCAATTGGCTGCTACAAATGTCGGTCGCATTCAAAGAGATAAGATTACAAACCGATTATAACGCGATAAAACGCTGGAACTGAGCTTTCCGTACTTTTACATTTGATTTCTCGATAATCGTTATAATATAAATATTTTCAAATCTCATAAATTACAAAACAAGACGATATTAACTAATTAACTAATTAACTAATTAACTGAAATGTATCGTATAGCCATTCATTTTCTCTAATAATCTTTTCTAATATTTATTATAACATTCTACAAAAATACTATGTATTTGTATCTCGAAATAGAGGAACACAATTTCTATAAATGTTATAAAAAGATTATATGTGGAAATACTCACCATCAGGAGGCACAAAATCTTCGCTAAAACGGCAAGCTGTGGTAACCTAGAAACAACAAAAATACACTCGTTAGTTAAAAATATTGATCGGAACACGAATGAAATATGCAATAAGTTCATTTCGTCCAATTTGCGGCGATTCTAAGCAATTATGTATGCAAATAAATTTCGTGTGATTATATAGTAAACTCGCACAGTGTGT
>Ga0157363_1000869_pt1 | contig 24215 bp, 22 predicted proteins | sample AttsexASBM1_FD_111477 | JGI IMG/M metagenome (GOLD analysis project Ga0157363, IMG submission 111477) | Fungus gardens microbial communities from leaf cutter ant in Ribeirão Preto, State of São Paulo, Brazil - Atta sexdens ASBM1 | ecosystem: Host-associated > Fungi > Mycelium > Unclassified ... | reverse complement strand
CTGAGCATAGGATTAGGGCCGAAGCCACGGATAATAGTGCTTTGTTGTGGTGATATAACACAAAGCGATGACTGGACCGACTGCACACTTCTGCCATAAAGGCGGCAGATTGACTCAGAATTGCGCGACAGGTCACGCCCTCACGCCTGACGGAATGTTAATAAAGTGTTACTTTCTTTCCCAGGTTACATCCCGAACCCACGATTTTCCTTGCCCGTCACTGGCAATGCTGATGGGTCAACTGCACTCATTCGGTGCAGCGCTGCATTTTTCAACACCCGCCATGCCGGCGGCTCACTAGCTCAGCACCAGCCTCAGGAGGCCCGGTAGCCGTACCCTCCTGTCTGAGTTCAATAACGAAAGCTTATCCTGGCATCAACTTTGCTTGATGAGGATATGCGTTCTGTTTGAGGGAAGTGTCCATGAATCTTCGTCGCCTGAAGTACTTTGTTAAAATTGTTGACGTCGGAAGCCTGACGCAAGCTGCCGATATCCTGCATATAGCCCAACCCGCGTTGAGCCAGCAGCTGGCTACGCTGGAAGGTGAAGTCAATCAACAGCTGTTGATTCGCACCAAACGCGGTGTCACGCCTACTGAAGCCGGGAAAACACTCTATTCCCATGCACAGTCCATTTTGCGCCAGTGCGAACAGGCGCAAAGTGCGATTGATCTGGTCGGCGCTGCGCTGAGCGGCAGCGTTTCCGTCGGGCTGGCACCGGGCACAGCGGCGCAAAACCTGGCGCTACCGCTGATGATGGAAGTGCAGCAGCAGCATCCTGGCATCGTGCTCTATTTTAACGAGAACTTTGGCACCACCCTGAGCGAGCTGATCATGAACGGGCGTATGGATATGGCGGTGATTTACGATCATCGCACCATCCATGGCCTGCGCTTCATGCCGCTGATGAAAGAAGATCTGTGCTTCGTTTGCCCGTTCAGCCTGGCAAAACCGGTGAAAGAGATCCCGCTGTCACAGGTCGCGCAATATGATCTGTTCCTGCCACGTATCTACAACATCATGCGCAAAGTGCTGGATGACGCCTTCGTGCAGAACAATCTGCAGTACCGCGTGAAGTGCGAAATTGAGTCGCAAACCACCCTGAATGCGGCGTTGAGTGCCGGTCTGGGCACCACCATCATGCCGGAATCCGCCGCACGCGCGATGCTGAAAAATGGGGATACCTGGATGGCGAAGATCATCGAGCCGGATGTGCAGGCTTCGCTGTCGTTCTGCATGTCAGATCATCTGCCGCTGTCCCAGCCTGCTGAAGCAGTGAAATCGATTCTGCTGTCGCTGATGTCGCGCCGCAACGTGGAGAATCATCCACTGACCCTGGTGGGATAAGACCCGCTTATCACCGCAAAGCGAAACCCTCTTACTGCCCGTCTGACGAACGCGCTAGATTGATTCGGTCTGTTGCCCGCTGCGGCGGGCGTGTTTCGCTTTGACGGGAACCCCATGGAAAAAACTGCGATACCGCTGCCGACGCTGCGTGCGTTGGCGCGCAAGATGCAACGGTCCGGCCTTAACAGCCTGGCGTTAGAGGGCAAACAGTGGTCGGTGCGTCTGACGTTTGACCCGCCCTCCTTCTCATCCCCAACGGCGATCCCGACGCAAGCGTGCCCGCCCGTGACGCATCGCATTGGCGCGCCCCTGCCCGGCACACTGCTGCGTCGCCACCCACACAGCCAGCAAGATTTTGTCCAGCCTGGACAGCAGGTAGAACCTCAGGATCTGCTGGCGATGGTGCAGGTCGGCCTCCTGTACGTGCCGGTGCTCAGTCCCTGCAAAGGGCGGGTGCAGCCATTCCCCTCAGCAACGCGATCTGCGGTTGAATATGATGAAGAAATTCTTATTCTTCAATCGGATAATTAATCATTAATCCGGTTATAAGGGGCTCTTATCGCCTCACAGTTTTTATGTCTTATGCCCTTGCGGCATAACTGCATAAAGTCAAAAAAGACCCATTACGCCGGACACACACCTGGCGAGACGAGGAAACACAAATGCCATTCTCAGATTACAAAACCGCGCTGGTGACCGGCGCATCGGCTGGTATGGGCGAAGCGATTGTTGAGCGCCTGTGCAAAGAAGGGATCACCGTGCACGCGGTGGCACGTCGTAAAGAGCAACTGGCCGCGCTGGCCGATCGCACTGGCTGCATCCCGCATGCCGTGGATGTCAGTGACGTCAATGCGCTGACCGCGCTGTGCAAAGACCTGGAAATCGATATCCTGGTCAACAATGCAGGTCTCTCTCATCCTGGTTCGATTCTTGATGCCGACGAAAACGTGGTAGAAACCCAGGTCGATGTCAATCTGCGTGCCGTGCTGCACCTGTGCCGCTTGCTGGTGCCGGGCATGATGGCGCGTGACCGTGGCCACGTATTCAACATCACCTCGATTGCCGCCATCTACAACTTCAACGGCAACTCGGTGTATCACGCCACCAAAGCCGGGGTGCATGCCCTGTCACGCCAGCTGCGCGTGGACTGCTATGGCAAACGTGTGCGCATCACCGAAATCTGCCCAGGCCGCGTCGCCACTGATATTTTCGGCAACGTTTCAGGCGATCACGATGAGGCGCGTCGCCGCTTTATCGATGGCTTCGAACTGCCGCAAGCCAAAGATATTGCCGACTGCGTGGCCTTTGCGCTGTCTGCGCCAGTCGCCGTCAACATTGGCAACATCGAAATTACCCCGACGCTGCAGGTGCCGGGCGGTCTTTCCACTATGCGACCGGGCGACCGCACCGCGTAATACCGTACAATGAGGTAACTGTATGGCACTTGATTTCAGCAGTGTGATAACCGGCCATTACGGCCAGATGATCGTTGACGGAACGGTGGTCACCCTTGAACTGGCGTTGGGTGCCTGGCTGCTGGCGATGGTTCTCGCCCTGCTATTGGTGGTGGTCCGCCTGACGGAGAATCGTCTTGCCGTTGGGCTGGTTAAGGCGTATGTCTCCTATCACCGCAATGTGCCCACGCTGATTCAGTTGATGATGTGGTACTTCGCGATCCCCACCCTGCTGCCGGAATCGCTGCAGATGATGATCGTTGACTACAACGCCGAGTTTTTATTTTCTCTTATCGCGCTCGGGCTGTGCCAGGCCGCTTACTTCTCTGAAGATATCCGTAGCGGCCTGCGGGCCATTCCAGACGGACAGAATGAGGCCGCCCGCGCGCTTGGCATGAGCTATGTCCGCGCCATGCACTCGGTGATTTTGCCGCAGGGTGTGCGCAATGCGCTGCCATCCGTGGTCAATCACACCGTGCTGCTGTTCAAAAACACCAGTCTGGCAATGGTGATTGGCGTGGCAGACCTCACCTATGTGACGCGTGATATCGAGAACCAAACCTTCCGTACCTTCGAATCCTACTTAGTGGCAACCGTGGGTTACCTGTTCTTCTCCCTGCTGCTGATGGGCTTGGGCGCGCTGCTGGCCCGCCGCTTCCAGCGCGTTTACGCGAGGTAATGGCGATGTTTGAGATCTTCACCATTTTGCATGACAACGGCATGCTGCTGTTAATGGGCCAGTATCCTAACGGTCCGCTGGGCGGCGTACTCTGTACGCTTTTGATCTCCGTGCTGGCAGTATTGCTGGCCTTCCCCATCGGTGTGTTGCTCGGCCTGGCGCGTCTGTCGCCGTGGCGCTGGCTGAGCTGGCCCGCCACCTGTTGGGTGTATCTGCTGCGCGGCATTCCGCTGATGATGGTGGTGTTCTGGACCTACTTCTGCGTCCCGTTGCTGATTGGCCACAACATCAGCGGCTTCGCCACCATGCTGTGTACGCTGGTGATTTACGAAAGCGCCTACATCGCTGAGATCGTGCGTGGCGGCATTCAGGCACTGCCGCACGGCCAGTATGAAGCGTCACGCGCGCTGGGTATGAGCCACCTGAAAACCCTGCGTTTAGTGATTCTGCCGCAGGCGCTGTTTAACACTTTGCCGAGCCTGGTGAGCCAGCTGGTTTCGATCATCAAAGACTCCACGCTCGGCTACGTGATTAACGTGCCGGAGCTGACCTTTGCCGCTAATCAGGTCAGCAATCAACTGCTGACCAAACCGTTCCAGGTGTTCGCCATTGTGGCGCTGAGCTACTACATCATCTGCTTCAGCCTCACCTGGCTGGCTAACAAACTTGAAGCGCATATTGCGCAGAAACGTCGCCAACCGCCGCAGGCGAATCCCAGCGTAGCGCCCGCGGTGATGCTGACTAAAACCTCTTCGCAATAAGGAACCACTATGAGCCCGATGATCATGTTTAACCAGGTCAACAAATGGTACGGCGCGTATCAGGCGCTGACTGACCTGAGCGCCGAAATCAATACCGGTGAAGTGGTGGTGGTGTGCGGTCCTTCCGGGTCGGGGAAATCCACCTTGATCCGCACCGTTAATCGCCTGGAACCGATTGATAATGGCCAGATCGTGTTTGATGGCACCGACATTCACGGCAGCAGTACACGCCTCAACCATCTACGCACCCGCATTGGATTTGTGTTTCAGAGCTTCAACCTGTTCCCCCACGTCTCGGTGGCAGAGAACATCATGATGTCACCCATGAAAGTATTGGGCGTGAAGCGTGCCGAAGCGCGTAAACAAGCGGGTGAGTTGCTGGAGCGCGTTGGCTTATCACACAAAGCAGACGCCTATCCGGCGCAGTTGTCTGGTGGCCAGCAGCAGCGCGTGGCGATTGCACGTGCACTGGCAATGAAGCCGCCGGTGATGCTGTTTGATGAACCGACCTCGGCACTCGATCCTGAAATGGTCGGTGAAGTGTTATCGGTGATGCGCAGCCTGGCGCAGGAAGGGATGACGATGATGTGCGTGACGCATGAGATGAATTTCGCGCGTGAAGTGGCGGACACCATCTGGTTTATGGATCAGGGGCAAATTCTGGAAAAATCGACGCCAGAGAAGTTCTTCACCCAACCGCAGCACCCACGTGCGCAGCGCTTCCTGAGCGATTTACGTTCGCATTGATGCATCCCGGTCGGCAGTGCTGCCGACCGGGATATTCACTTCATCTTAATCAGCAATCCACCCACACTGCACCGGCATCCGCTGACTTCACGCACTGCTCAACCCAGCGCACGCCCATCAATCCGGCATGCACATCCGGATACCAGAAGTCGGCCAAAAACGCCTCATCTCCACGATCGGTGGCATCCATCGCCAACGCAAAACGGCGATAGAGATTCGACCAGGCTTCAAACAACCCTTCCGGATGGCCGCCCCCGATACGGTCATCAGCCAGCGCACTTTTGTGGAGATAGCCCATACCACGCTCCAGAATCTGCAGCGGCTCACCCTGCACTTCATAGCGCAATTGGTTCGGCTGCTCATCCCACCACTCCAGACTGGCCTTCTCACCAATCACTCGCACTTTCTGCCCGTGCATCGAGCCACAGTTCACTGCCGAGGCCCACATGGTGCCGACCGCGCCATTGTCGTATTCCATCATCACAAAGGCGTTATCTTCCAGCGGCGCACGGGTTTTCACGAAACTCTGGCGGCTACACAACAGACGTTTCACCTGCAGTTTCGGCACCATGGTTTCGGCGATAAACAGCGGGTGCGTCGCCAGATCGCCCAGCACATAGCTGGGGCCAACAAAGCGTGGATCAACGCGCCACCTCGTACTTTCGTTTTGCAGTTCGACCGCTTCGTTATGGAAGCCGTGCGCGAACTGCATATTAATAATGCGGATCTCGCCGAGCAGCCCTTCCGCGATCATCTCGCGCGCCTGTTGGATCAGCTGATGGCCGGCATAACCGTAAGTCACACCGATGATCTTCTTCTTCTCGGCGCAGAGTTTTTCCAGCTCGTCCGCTTCTTCGGTGGTGAAGCACAGCGGCTTCTCACACACCACATGCAGACCGGCATTGAGCGCCGCACGGCAAATGGTGAAGTGGGTATTGTTCGGCGTGGCGATGGAAACGGCTTCGATGCCGTCTGCACGCGCCGCTTCCGCCGCAAACATCGTTTCGTAATCCGGATAGCAGCGATCCGCGTCGACGCCCAGTGATACGCCAAACGCACGGCCGCGTTCGGCGTTAAGATCAAATGCGCCCGCCTGCAACACAAAGTTGCCATCACGCAGTGCCGATGAACGATGGATGTAGCCAATCTGACTGGTGCCGCCGCCGCCCACCATGCCCCAGCGCAGTGAACGATCCAGAGCTTTAATGCCGTTAATCATGATGATCTCCTCAGAATCCGACCGATTGCAGGTAGTGAAGGCTGGCAGTAACGTCGCGCAGGCTGGTGTCGGCGTTGCGCGGATCGCGCTCCTGCTCGATGGTGATCCAGCCCTGATAGTTGCGCTCAGCGAGAAACGCCCGCACTGCCGGATAATCAATCGCGCCTTTGCCAATCGGGCACATCACCCCTTCGGCGCAGGCGGCAAAGAAGTCCACGCCACGCGCAATCACATCGCGCCAGACCGCGTCATTCACATCTTTGAAGTGCAGGTAATCGATCCGATCCCAGTAACGGCTCAGATAAGGGATCGGATCCATACCGGAGTAATAAAGATGCCCGGTGTCGAGGCACAAACCGGCTACCTCATGCGGAATGTCCTGCACCAATTGCTCCAGCTCGTCGGCGAACTCAATGCAGCCGCCCGCGTGCGGGTGGATCACCGCGCGCACGCCATACTCATCCCGGGCAATCTGGCTCAGGGTGGTGATGTGCTGCATCATGCGCTGCCACTCTGCACTGGAGAGGCGCGGCGCTTTATCTGACTGCCCGGCAAATCTGGCACGCTCAGGGTTACCGAAATCGATAATCACCAGGTAAGGTGCGGGCAGATTATCCGCGTGGGTTTTTTCGGCAGTAGGAACCTGCGATAGGTTGCGGCAGATGTTGTGTGTCAGTTCAACCATCGCCGGGAAATTGGCTTCGCTGACCAGATCGTCAAAGATCGTGCCCGCCACCAGCGAAAGCTGATGGGCTTCCAGCTGGTGACGCAGTTCAGCGGCATCGGTAGGCAAATAAGTCCATGGACCCAGCTCAATACTTTTGTAGCCCGCCTGAGCCGCTTCCGACAGGACTTTCTGCCAGGGTGGCAGGAAAGGGTTTTTAGGATCGTCGACACCCCAGCTGCAGGGCGCATTAGCAATGTGAATCGTCATGATCGTTCCTTGCGGTGTTGGATAGCGCAAGTATCAAATGAAAATTTCACCCACAGCAATCATGAAACATTCATTTTTTGATAGCGATCATGTTATTTTTCATCATTAAAATGATAGATAATCTATCAAATTCATAACTGGCGCCACTTTCAGGCCAACCACTCAAGTAATGCCAACGCATTCCCGGTCAGCCAGCCTGAGAGCGAATCAGGCTGACGCTTCTCATCGCGTCGCCAGACTTCGGTGCTCAGAGGCTAAAGATTCTCACGCGTAATGATCTCAAACGGCAGCGTGACCTGAGAGAAATGCTCACCTGATTCGACAGTTTGTTGAGTCGTGCGGACAAATTGCCGCACCATTTCCTCAATTTCATGACGAATCATCACGGTGATTGTACCGTCAATCAGTGCCAGTTCGCCCTCTTTCACCGGGCCATGACAGATTAGCGCCACCTCGCGCTGCGGCTGCTGGCGTAACGCATGAATCACGCCTTCAATACCGCCACAGGGCGCGTAGATTAAGGCGAGATCGGCATGATCTTCCAGCAACTGACGCGTGGCGTGATATCCGCCATCAATCGACTCATGGGTTTTCAGCGGCTCTAATACGCGTCGGGTGCTGTCCTGCTCGCGCAGATAGGAGCGGAAGCTGATCTCGCAGCTCTCCTGACAGGTAAAACGATGGTCGCCCACCAGCACGCCCACCGATCCCGGCTGATGCAGCAAATGCGAGGCCACCCAACCGGCAGTGCGTCCGGCTTTATGATTATCCAACCCGAAATAGCCCGCATGTCCGCAGGGCGAGAAGTTGGAGAACAGGGCGTAAACCCGCACGCCCTGGCGTGATATCTGCTCGATGGCATGGCGGATCAGTGGGTGATCCAGCGCGACTAAGCCAATCACATCCACCTCTTGCGCCAGCTTGTGCAGTGAGGCCACCACAGCTGCCACATCATCAATGTCATGCCAGTAAAACCGTGGCTCACTGCCCGCAGGATGCAACGGTTGCGTCTGTTGCCTGAGGGCATCTGTCAGCGAGTGATAGAACGAATACGATTTTGATAGCAGCACAAAACCCATGCGCAGCGTCACGTGCGCGGACTGCGACTCAGCGCTGAAAGGCACAACCGGCGCCATGCGATAACCCAGTCGGTTGGCAGCTTCTAACACCTTCTGCTCGGTGGCCGCTCGAACCGGAGCCCGCCGATTCAGTACCCGATCCACCGTGGCGACGCCAACGCCAGCCGCATTGGCGATAGCGTTCATGGTGATTTTGCTCATCAACAGATTCCAGTTTGATAGTAAGTTATCAAAATAATGCCCGAAATGGACCGGGAGTGCGAAGACATTGCGGAGTAAATCGTCATCAAATCTCAATATTTGATAGAGAATCTCTCAGTAATTTGATCGTTATCGCAAAAATGAAATGATCCATTTCATTAAATTACCTACCGGAATAAATGTTTGATATTTTCCTGTTCGAGGACAGAGGTGAGGGCTGATGGATTTGCATCAGTAAATCCATAGAGGCGGCGGTCGCGCCTTTCTATAGTGAAAGCGATCTGCCTTATCGGCTCCCGGCACATGAACGACTCAATAATAACGGAGATGATATGTTCCCTCAGACCCTACCTGCACCTCGCCGTTACCCTGAAAACCAGATCCCCGCGCTGCGCTGGGGCATTGTTGGACCCGGTTGGATCGCCGACCACTTTGCCAATGCGTTGCGTCATCATACTCAGCAACAGCTGGTAGCCGTATCGTCACGCAGTCTGGAGAAAGCACAAGCTTTTGCCAGCAAATGGGATATCCCGCACGCCGTTGAAGGCCTTGACGCACTGCTGAACCGGAATGACATTGATGTGGTGTATATCGCCACACCGCACAATCATCACTTTCCTGATGGGCTGCGCACGCTGCAAGCGGGCAAGCATGTGCTGATTGAGAAGCCGCTGGCGCTCAATGCACAGCAGGCGTTGCAGTTGCAGCAGGAAGCGCACAAACAACAACGCTTGTGCGTGGAAGCGATGTGGTGTGATTTTGCGCCGAAATACGATGTGATCCGTCAATTACTGGCTGATGGCGCATTAGGAGATGTTCATACATTGATCGCCGATCATGGTGAATATTTCACCCAGGATCACCGCATTTTCAATCTCGATCTGGCGGGCGGGCCGATGCTGGATCTCGGCAGCTATTTGATCGGCTTCAGCGTGCTGGTCGGCGGCGCACCCGACAGCATTGTGGCGCAAGGCCAGCCTGCACCTGGCGGTGTGAATGGGCAAACATCGATGCTGCTGACCCACGGCAACGGCATGCACTCAGTGCTCAACACCACGCTGTTCAGCAACACACCGGGCACTGCCGTGATCGCCGGTCGTGATGCCACGCTTTATCTCGACGGCCAGTTCTATGCGCCGGGCAATTTCCGTCTCACCTCCAGCGATGGCCGCCATACGCTGCGCTGGGAAGAACCGACTAATCGCTATATTCAGCTCTGTCATGAAATCGAACATACCGCCTGGTGTATCCACCAGGGGCTGCTTGATTCGCCTGTCCGTCCGCTGGCCACCTCACTGGCCACGCTGCACGCCATGGATGAAGTCAGGAAGCAGATCGGTGTGGTGTTTAATGAAGAGCGCACCGCTTAACGATCAGGAGAACAACATGAAAATCGCTTTTGATGTGGATGTCATCAGAGAAATGGGCATCACGCGCATGGTGCATCAGGTGGCCGAATGGGGTTACAAGTACATCGAACAATCGCCCCATCCACAGATCAATCCGTTTTATAAACACCCGAAAGCCAGCCGGGAAATCATGCGCGAATACAAAAATGCGCTGAATGCCACTGGCGTGGAAATCTCATCGTTTATCACGGTTTATCGCTGGTCAGGCCCGGACGAGTTGCGTCGTCAGGCGGCGGTGAAGAACTGGAAACGCATGATCGAGATTGCCGTCGAGATGGGGGTGCAGGTGATCAATACCGAACTCTCCGGCAACCCGAACGAGCCGGAGATCTGTGAAGAGATGTTCTATCGCTCGATGGATGAGTTATTACCGATTATCGAACGTGAAGGCATCCGCGTCGAAATTCAGGCACATCCGTGGGATTTCTGCGAACAAAGCAACGAAACGGCAGATATCGTGAAATCGTTCCGTAGCGACAACGTTAAATACATTTACAGCGCGCCTCATACCTTCTATTACGACAAAGGCGTGGGTGATGTGAAAAACATGCTGCACTACGCGGGCGACGATCTGTCGCATATGTTGATTGCCGATACCATGAACCACACCAAGCACTGCCGCTATATCGTCAACCCACCGGGTGTCGATGCTACCATCCACCAGCACGTGGCGGTGGGTGAAGGGGAAGTGAACTTTGATGCGCTGTTTGAAGCGCTGCGCGAGATGGATTTCGCCAACCGCACCTATAAAGTCGGGGGAGAGTCGATTATCTCGGCGGCGTTGTTTGGCTATCCTGAGAAGATGAAATATCAAGCGGTGGAAACACGTGAATTAATTGAGCGTGAACTGCTGAAGTAGCGCGGCCAACGGCTAATAATTTCCCCCTCTTCCGTCGCAAGAGGGGGAATACATCGTGCCAATATTCAATCTATGAGCGGGGAAAACGCTCTGCCCATCGACACGCTCCCCCACCTGCGGGAGAGCGTTGGGATAACGGCATCAAATTGCCACCCACTCCACTTCGACAAATTCACCCCGCGTCAGTGATTGCTGTGCCGCCTCGGCAATCGCCTGCGCGCGCAGACCGTCGATCAATCCCGGCAGCCCCTCAATTTTCTCTCCGCCGATATGACGCACAAACGCATCCAGATGGGTGTAATACGTCTCTTTCACCCGACTAAACCAGTCGGGATACAAGCCGGGCTGAGTGATGCCTTTGCCCTGATAAAGGGTCGCACCGCGCGATGACTGGCTCTCTGAAGCCAGCATCCCTTCACTGCCCATCACGCTGATGCGTTCGTCGTAGCCGTAAGCCGTACGCCGGGTGTTATCCAGCTGCGCCAAAGCGCCCTGCTGCATACGCATGATCAGCACCGAAGTATCGACATCAAAATCACGGATCTCCGGCATCGCCAATGCGGCACCGAGTGCGCCAACGGTGCTGACTTCATCTTCTGTCAGCCAGCGCAGCAGATCAAAAAAGTGGATCGCCTGATCGCGCATTTGGCCGCCAGAAGCTTGCAGATAACTGATCGGCGGTAATTCTGACGCGCGGCACACCATCTGAATCAGCTCAGTGCGGCCAATCAGACCCTGTTTGAGCTGGGATTTAAGTTGCTGATGGCTGTGGTCAAAACGACGGTTAAAGCCGACGGTAACAGGAACCTGCACCGGAGAGATTTTTTCCACGACTTCCCGCGCGCGCTGCAACGACAGGTCGATCGGTTTCTCGCAGTACACCGCTTTGCCCGCCAGCACCGCCTGCTCCAGCAGTTCGGCATGGGTTGGCGTAGCGCTGGCGATCAGCACCGCGTCGATCCCATCACTGCTCAGCGCCTGCTGCACGCTGGCCGCTTTTGCGCCATAGCGCTGTGCCACCGCTTCGGCACGCGACGCATCGATATCACACACCAGCGCCAGCTCAACGCCGGGATGCGCTGCCAGGTTGGCAGCGTGCACCTGGCCGATAAATCCACTGCCAATCAAGGCAAAACGTTGCGAAGTCCGCATTTTAACGCTCCTTTTGTTCACACTTCGGAATAGCCGATGTTGTCAAAATAGCGCTTTCTGGCAGGCTAGCTGTACGCGGTTTTTGATGGAATTACCTCAGATGAAAGCACTGACGCTGGCGGAGCTGGCGAAGCAAGTAGGCGTGGGCGTGGCCACGGTTGATCGGGTACTCAACGATCGCGGTGGCGTGTCCCCGGCGATGACAAAAAAAATTCTGCAGGCGGCGCGGGATGCGGGTTTGAAGCGTATTTTGCCAGAGGAGCATCGCCATAGCTGGCAGATCGAAGTACTGCTCAGCGGCAACGGTTCGTTCTTCTTTCAGCAACTGGCACAGGACTTTGCCCGACTGGCTGATGAGCTGGGCTATCGTCGCCTGCGCCTGCATCGCACGCTGATCCCGGAAAACGCCCCCGAGAAGCTGGCGGCACACATTGCGGCCAGCAGTAAGAAAATGGATGCGCTGATCGTTTTCGCCCACGAAAATCCGCTGATTTATGATGCCTTAGCGGCGTGTCAGGCACGCGGCGTACCGGTGATCACCATGGTCACAGATCTGCCCAGTGCGGCACGCCTGTGCCATGTCGGTATCGATCAATATAAAGCCGGACGCACCGCTGGATTGATGCTGGGCAGCATGATCAATGCACCGGGCGATGTGGTGCTGGTGAGTGGCCGCGCAGATTACTCAGCACATCGTCAGCGCATTGAAGGTTTTCAAGCCGTGCTGGCGGAGCGTTTCCCGCTGCTGCGTCTGCGGGAAATTCTTGCCGGGCAGGATGAACGCGATCGCATTAGCCGCCTGCTGGAGAAAACCCTGGCCGGATCGCAAAATATCGTCGGGCTCTACAACACCGGTCTTGGCAATACGCAGATCCACGAAGCGCTGGCGCGCCATCGACTCGGCGGCAAAGTGGTGTACGTAACGCATGAACTTTATGCCACCACGCGCCAGCTTTTTGAGAAGCGCGTGCTGACGCTAACACTCGATCAAAACACTCTGCGCCATGCTCAGCTGGCGTTGACATTGTTGCTAAAACATCTCGAAGAGGGTGAACAGCCTGACACCTACCAGTCCGGCAAAGTGGACTTTATGCTGTTTACGCAAGAGAACTTCGCATAATCACACTTTGCATCTCACCGCCAGCGCGGTTAAATCGCCTTCATCTGTCGCTGCTACACTCAGTAGCAGCAAAAAACGCAATCACAACAAGGCGAAATCATTATGTCGGAAAATCAGTATCAGCCCGCGAAAGTCTGGACCTGGGACCCGGAAGCCAAAGGTAACGGCGCAAAAACCAACCGTCCGTTCGCCGGGCCGACGCATGAGAAGACCCTGCCGGTGGGCAAACATCCGCTGCAGCTCTATTCACTGGGGACGCCAAACGGCCAGAAGGTCACCATCCTGCTGGAAGAGTTGCTGGCCGTCGGGGCTAAAGAAGCCGAATACGATGCCTGGCTGATTCGCATCGGTGATGGCGATCAGTTCTCCAGCGGTTTTGTTGACGTGAACCCGAACTCCAAAATTCCGGCACTGAGTGACCACTCAGTGACGCCACCGCTGCGCGTGTTCGAATCAGGCAACATTCTGCTGTATCTGGCCGAGAAATTTGGTCACTTCATCCCGGCGGATATTGCAGGCCGCACCGAAACCCTGAACTGGTTGTTCTGGCTGCAAGGCTCTGCGCCTTACCTAGGCGGCGGCTATGGTCACTTCTATTTCTACGCACCAGAAAAAATCGAGTACGCCGTCAACCGCTTCACGCTGGAAGCCAAGCGTCAGCTGGATGTGCTGGATCGTCAGCTCGCCAATAACCGATTCCTCGCCGGTGAGGAATACACCATCGCCGATATCGCCACCTGGCCGTGGTACGGCAACCTGGTGCTGAACAACATCTATGGCGGCGGCGAGTTCCTTGATGTGCAGTCGTACAAAAACGTGGTGCGCTGGGCTAAAGAGATCGCTGAGCGTCCAGCGGTGATTCGGGGTCGCAAAGTGAATAAGGCATTTGGTGCCGAACCACAGGATCAACTGCTGGAACGCCACGATGCCTCTGATTTCGATACCAACACCGAAGACAAACGTCAGGCGCGAGGAGAGCAGTAATGGCCGCTTATGTGGTGATGATTATAGACGAAACGCTGGATAAAGATGAGCTGGCGACCTACGCGCAGAAAGCCGGTGAGGCACGCGGCGATCATCAGATCACGCCGCTGGCATTTTATGGCGATCTTGAAGTGCTGGAAGGCCGTGAGGCGGAAGGCGTAGTGGTGCTGGAATTTGCGGATATTGATGCAGCAAAAGCCTGGTACCACAGCCCGGCGTATCAGGAAGCGAAAGCCCATCGGGTCAAAGGCGCGAACTATCGCGTGTTACTGGTCAAGGGTGTGGCTTAACCTGCCAACAGGGGCGCACTTCATTCGGTGCGCCCTGCCAGCCAGAGAAGTCGTGATTTATTCGTCTCGCCGGTGATCACTCCAGCCTGAATAACGCAATCGCCTGCTGTAATTGGTTGGCCTGCTGTTGCTGCTGATGCGCCACCTGCAAGGTTTCGGCCACATGCTGAACGTTGTGATGCACGCTGTGATCGATGCTATTGATACTCTGCTGAATCTGCTCGATGCTTAAATTCTGCTGCTCACTCATCTCAGACAGTTCGGTGACCAGCTGTGACAATCCGCTGATGCTGCTGTGAATCGCGCACATGGTCTGCGCTGCATGCTCAATCTGCACCCTTCCATGCTCGGTGCTCTGGCTGCTGGTATCCATCAGTTGGCGAATTTCGCGGGCGGCATTCTCGCTGCGCATCGCCAGGTTGCGCACTTCGCTTGCCACTACGGCAAAACCGCGCCCCTGACTTCCGGCGCGCGCCGCTTCTACTGAGGCGTTCAGTGAAAGAATATTGGTCTGGAAAGCGATACCGTCGATCAATGCTAAAATCACTTTCACCCGCTGTGACTCTTCGCTGATTTTCGCCATTGAGCCCATCGCCGACTGAATATTTTCCTCTCCGCGCGTCGCCACCGCGCGCGTGTCCCGCGCTAACGCGCTTGCGCTCTGCGCTTTATCACGCGTTAAGCTGGCGGCGATGCTGATTTCCGTCATCGCACTGGCCGCGACTTCCAGTGCCTGCGCCTGTTCATCGGTGCGGGTTGAAAGGGCGGCGTTGCGTTGCAAAATACTCTCAGACTCAGTCAGCAAGGCACTCACGCCAAGGCTCACCTGATGGAGCGTGCCATGCATGGTGCCTAATGTGGTACTGAAAGTACGTGCGAACGGGGTTTCGCTCTGCTGGGTATCCGCATTCAGCGTCAGATATCCGGCCTGCCGGTTGATCTGTGATGCCAGCTCTGCCACTTCGCTTGCGGAACGTGCATCGGCGGCCATCTGACGCGCAATCACCAGCAAGATGGCGGTCTGCGCCACCACAAACAGGGCATGGAACAGCACCATATCCCAGCCCGGATGATGGAACACCACCACGCCAAACAGATCGTTTTCCTGCAGATAATTAAACAGAATGTGATGCGTGGCCGCTGCTGCCGCGCCCATCAGCAGCGGGCGGATGTCGCGCCATGCCAGCAGTACCGACATCAACACAAATACTGAGAAGTGATATTCGGTTTCACCACCGCCGAGTTGAATCAGTAAACCTGCCCAGCCGATCAACAGGGCTGAGAGCACCAACCTTGAAGTCAGCGTGCCGCGCAGGACGGTGCCAAAGAAGGTCGACAGCAGTGCCAACGCAAGGCCAGCAATCAGCGCTACGGTTAAACTGTCATTCATCCACCCAACGCCGAGTGCAATCGGCCACAATCCCCAGTTGAGGATCACCGCAAGGCTATCTGCGCGCTGTGCAATACGTCGCAGCGAAACCATCTCCACCGGCGCGGCATCCGGGCCTGACAAGGGCGTTGCGATCATGGCAATTTTCCACACCAGAGGTTGATTAAGATGCCCAAACGTCAGGGCAAAATGCTCAGACTGAGTGGTGAAATTATCGGCGCGTTAATGGGAAAGTTTAGGACCGTGAATAATTGAAAGAGAAGGATGTGAGCAGGTTCACTTGAATGCGATGATTTCCCGGGCAGCACAGGCGCAACGTCGTGCGCCTGTGCCATGACGCTCAACTTACTTTGCAGCAAACTGCGCGTAGTTTTCCGGAGTGATGGTCTGATACGGCACCCAGTTGTACTCCTGCACTTTCTGTTTATCCAGCAGTGCCTTCGTCACCTGTACTGCACCGGTTGCCTGACCTTTAGCGTCCTGGAAAATGGTCAGTGTCATCTTGCCGTTCTTCACAAACTGCTGTCCATCAGGCGTGCCATCGATTCCCGCGACCAGAATCTTTTCATTTTTCGCCTGACTGAGCGCCATGATGGCACCAATCGCCATTTCATCATTGTTAGCGGCAATCGCATCGATCGGACGCTGGTTCAGCAACCAACTCGATACCACATCCACGGCTTCATTGCGCTGCCACTTGGCGGTCTGCTTCTCAATCACCTTCATGTCTTTGTATTTGGCGATCACCGCTTCAACTGCACGGGTGCGCTCACGCGCTTCTTCATTGGACAGTGCGCCCATCAGAATCGCCACATTGCCTTTGTAATTCATCTTCTTCGCTAACGCTTCCATCTGCATCTCACCGCCCAATGCAGAGTCAGAACCCACATAAGCCATGTCGCCCGGCAGTTTCACTTCTGGCTTACGATTGACGAAAATCAGTGGGATATTGGCGTTTTTCGCGGCGGTAATCATCGGCAACACGCCCTGTGTATCGACGGGATTAAGGATGATGGCGTCCACACCCTGGTTGATAAAATCATCAACCTGCTGCACTTGCAGTGCCACATCTCCTTTGGCATCCACGAACTGGCCGTTGAGCTGATTGGCCTTTAACTCTGCCTGCATCTGCGTACGTAGAATCGAGACAAAGTTAAGGTCGAAGTTAGCCAGCGCGACGCCGACGGTGAAAGTTTTCGCACTGACGCTCAAACTCAGCAGCAGCGAGCACAGACAAAGCACGATGTTTCGGATGTTCATGAGGTGATTCCTGTAGGTTGAGGTTTTATTGTTATGACGCCGGGCAACAGGCAAATACCCGGCGGTAAAACGCTTAAATCGTGAAGTGATCGCGGAACTGCTCTAGCGCAGCGGTGCTGTCACCACTGGCCCAGCCCTCCATCGCTACCGTGCCGCTGTAACCCACTTCCTGCAGCGCGCGCGCGATAGCACGATAGTTGATCTCGCCGGTGCCCGGCTGCTGGCGGCCCGGGACGTCCGCCACCTGAACTTCGCCAATCGCGGAACCGCTGCGGCGAATCAGCTCAATCAAATTGCCCTCGCCAATCTGCGCGTGATAAAGGTCGAGATTCATCTTCAGCGCCGGGCTGTTGACCGCTTCCACCAGCGCCAAGGTATCGGCAGCCAGCGCAAACGGGGTGCCGGGATGATCGACCGGCAGGTTGAGGTTTTCGAGGGTGAACACGCGCCCGGCGCGCTCGCCCAGTTGCGCCACTTTGCGCAAGGTATCGACCGCTTTCAGCCACATCGCACCGGTTACCACTTCCACAGGTTTGACCGGCAAGCCTTTGTCATCCAGCCCGGTGCCGTGCAGATTTAATCCCGGGCAGTTAAGCCGCTCAGCCACCGCCAGCGAGGCTTCGGCACTCTGTAAGAGCTGCTGGATCTCGTCATCATCGGTGAGATTGCCAGTGAGATAACCAGTCATGGAGGTGAATCGCGCACCGGTCGCCACCAACGCATCAATGTCTTTATTGGCCCATCCCCAGATTTCAACGCCAAACCCCAGCGCGTGAATGCGTTTCACACGCTCAACAAATGGCCGATCGAGGAACACCATTTCGGCACAAACCGAAAGTTGATAAGCAGCCATTAGCGCGCTCCTACTTTGACAGGCAGGTTGTGGGTGACCGATTCAATACAGGCCAGCGCAATCTCCAGCGCATTGCGCGCGTCTTCGCCGGTGGCACGCGGTGTTTCACCAGTGCGGATACAGCGGGCAAATTCGATCATCTCCGCCACATAGGCATCGCGCAGCAGATCCGAATCCATGCGCGAGGTCTCCATGCTGATGCCGCTGGCGCTGTAGCGCACACAGTTAGAAGAGGTGATATGGCCCGCCTGCAACATCCCCTTACTGCCAAACACTTCGCCGCGCACGTCGTAGCCGTACACTGCCTGGAAGTTGGCCTCTGCGATGGCAATCGCTCCGTTATCAAAGCGAATGGTCACCACCGAAGTATCCAGTAAGCCTTTATCTTTGAAGTCCGGCCGCACCAGCGCATCGGCGATGGCATACACTTCCACCGGCTTCGCCCCGTGGTTGAAATGCAGCAGGGTGTCAAAATCGTGGATCAGCGTTTCGAGATAAATGGTCCACTGCGGGATGCGCGACGGATCGTGCAGCGCCGGATCGCGCGTTACAGAACGGCTCAATTGTGTAATACCGTTCTTGCCTGCCTTCACTGCCGCAATCGCCGCCGCAAAACCCGTATCGAAACGGCGATTAAAGCCCACCTGCAACACTACGCCTGCGCTTTTGGCGGCGGCAATCGCGCGGTCAGCTTCCTCCAGCGTGACCGCCATTGGCTTCTCACAAAATACGTGCTTACCGGCATTCGCAGCGGCAATCACCCACTCGGCATGGGTGCGAGCGGGCGCCGCAATGGCAATCGCATCAATTTCAGGATCGAGTAGCAGCGCATGCAAATCGCTATAGGCTTTCGCGACACCCAGCTTGCTGGCGAGCTTTTCCGCCGCACCGGGCTGCGGATCGGCGACGGCTGCCAGCGTGGCGCCGGGGACGCGATATGCCAGATTCTCGGCGTGGAAGCTGCCCATTCGCCCTGCGCCAATCAGACCAACACGTACCGGTTGAAGATGAAATGTCATAAATCATTCCTTACTGTTTTGGATATGTCCGTTCGGGACAGGTGAGATAGGCATTTCATTGCAATCCAGATGCCAACTAAAAAGGGGCAATTTATGTGAGGAACCACACAGCGTTGCGCTTTGAATTGGTCATAAACTTTACATGTCAACTTCACATGTCAATAAAATGGACATTCCAGATTGACCAGGAGCCTCTGATGCGCGCCAGCGAACGTTTGCCGTTTAAAGATGAAAGCGACCCGATTTTCAGCCTGCCGGAAGGGGCTGAAGCGGGCGAATGGGATACCTTGCTCTGGCAGGGCTGGCACAGCTTTGTCCGGGGGGAACAACCGGGCTGGATGCGGCGCAGTATTTTGCAGTCATGGCAGCGATCGCAGCAGCGCGCCATCGATCCACACACCTTCATCTACACTTCGCCTCCTGCGGATGAGCTGAAGGCCATCCTGGCGCACAATGCCGAGCTGATTGCGGTGGCGCGTAACGTAATGGAAAACCTGCTGGCCTATAACCCGGATGGCCATATCAACCTCACCGACGCGCAAGGTGTCACGCTGCATTTTTGCGGCGCTGATTTGACGCCGATTGGTAGCATCCTGAGCGAAGAGGTGCTCGGCACCAACTGCACAGCTCGTTGCCTGATTGAGCAACGGCTGGTGTATGTGTTGAGCGGTGAAAACTGGAAGATCGATCTGCGTAAGCGCCACTACCAGTGCGCAGCCGCGCCGATTCGAGATGCCAGCGGCCAACTGCTCGGCGTGCTCACACTCACCGCCACACCGGATAACTTTAATGCGCACACGCTGGGCACGGTACAGGCCGCTGCAGAAGCGGTGGGACAACAATTAATGTTGCGCAGTTTGCTGGCAGAACAACAGTCGATCCTGGAAACCCTGAATGAGGGCGTGATCGTCTGCGATCGCCACGGACGGATCAAAACGTTAAACCGCTATGCGCGGCAGATCTTTAGTGGTCTCGATCCTCAAGCCGGGCCGATTGATGTGTTACTGCAACCCCAGGGAGGATCGCTGCTGACCATGCCATTCTGTAATGACCGTGAGTTGCAGTTTATCCCGGACGGCGTGCAGCCCCTCTCCTGTCTGATTTCATTGATGCCGGCACCCGATGGTGGACGTGTGCTGTCTCTGCGCGAGAACCAGCGCATCCGGGCGATTACGCGGCAGGTAATGGGCGTCAGCGCCAGTTATACCTTTGAGATGATTCGCGGCCACGCTCCGCGCGTGCAGCAAGCCATTCAGAAGGCACGCGCCAGCAGCCGCACAGATAGCACCGTGCTGTTAAGCGGTGAAAGCGGCACCGGCAAGGAGCTGTTCGCGCAGGCGATCCATAACGCCAGCCCACGACATCAGGAGCCCTTTATCGCCCTCAACTGCGGCGCCCTGCCGCGTGACCTGGTGCAGAGCGAACTGTTTGGTTATGTCGATGGCGCATTCACCGGCTCCCGGCGCGGCGGCTCAGCGGGAAAATTCGAGCTGGCGGATGGCGGTACGCTGTTTCTGGATGAAATTGGCGAAATGCCGCTGGAGGCGCAAACCAGCCTGCTGCGCGTATTACAAGAGAGTGAAGTGGTGCGTATTGGCGCCGCGCATCCGCTGAAGGTCAATGTGCGCATTATTGCCGCCACGCACTGTAATCTGCTGGATGCGGTGGAAAAAGGCGCCTTTCGCCGCGACCTGTATTACCGTCTTAACGTGATTTCATTAGCCATTCCGCCGTTGCGAGAACGTCAGGAAGATATTCCAGGTCTGGTGAATACGTTTATTCAGGCGCTCTGTACTCGATTGAAACGTATCGCGCCGCAGGTGTCGTCTGAAGCCATGCACTGCTTGCAGACGTGGCACTGGCCGGGCAACGTGCGTGAACTGGAGAACCTGGTCGAACGCATGGTGAATTTGTGTGAAGGGCTGGAGATTGGCAAGCCGGATTTGCCGGAAGAGATGACGCAGCGCGTCTCGCCGCCACAATCCAGCGTTTTAACATCATTGCAGGAGAATGAGCGTCAGCATGTATTGCAGGTGGTGAGTGAGCAGAAAGGCAACCTGCGCCAGTCAGCACAGCAACTGGGGATTTCACGTACCGCGCTGTATAACAAACTGAATGTCTGGCAGGTGGATGTCACGGCCTTGCGAAAGAGATAGGTTAAAAAGGGTTCGTGTGCTTCCTTTAGCCCACCCGCTCTCGTCCCAACACTCCCTGAATCCCGGACGGGATTCAGGGAAGACGGATGAGGGGGAGTATATTGACCGCCATCTACAATGACGCTCTACCGCAAATCATTCACTCTTGCCCGGTGATTGCATCAGCTGCGGATAACAACACGAATCGCTATCTACAACGACGCTCCACCGCAGATAACCAATTCCTGCCCGGTTATTGCATCAGCAGCGGGGGACAGCACAAAACCCGCCAGCGCCGCCACTTCCTCCGGCTTGATGTAGCGCCCAATGGGCGGCAGCTTGGGTGGTGAACTGGCACGGCCAGGTTGCAGCAACATGGGCGTTTCAGTGGCACCGGGCGCGATCACATTCACGGTGATCCCCTGCGGCGCTAATTCAGCCGCCCAACTGCGCGCCATCCCAACCATTGCCGCTTTGGTGCTGACATACTGGCTGCGATGAGCGGCGCCGCGTGAAGTGCGACTGCCGATCAGCAAAATACGATCGCCCTGCGTCATCTGCGGCTGCAACGCGTTCGCCATGATCTGCGCCACCTGCACATGCAGATACCACAGGCGCGCGCTCTGCTCCTCATCGAGATCGCCGAGCGGCGCTGCCGCCATCATGCCTGCGGCATGCACCAGCGCATCCACCTTTGGCAAAGCGGCCAGCGCCTGCTTCAGCAAACTGGCATCGAACAGATCCACGCTCACCGAGATAAAGCCCGGATGATCTTTCTTGACCAGTGTGCGACTGAACCCCGTCACCTGCCAGCCCTGCGCCAGCAGATGATCGGCAATCGCCGCGCCAATACCTGAACTGACACCCGTGACCAGCGCGTGTCGACTCATTTTTCGCCCCTCACCCACGCTTCGTTAACGCGGACGTACTTAATCGCCTGACGGTAATAGGTGTAGGCGATATGCAGTGCGCCGTCCCCACTCTGCTTGATGCTGGGATAGGAGAACTCGCGGTTGAGCTTCTGCTGCGAATTGTTGGTCATGCAGTAGCCGTCGCCTTCATCGAGATGACGCTGCCACGGCCAGCTTTTGCCGCCGTCTGGGGAGATGGCCAGCGTCATCGGTGCGCGCGGTGCGCCCCAAAATGCGGTGCGTCCGCTATGCACCACCGGTTCAGCGGCCACCGCCACATCGTCATCCTCATCTTCGATTTCGTCATACAGTGACAGGCGACGCTCGCTGGCATCTTTGGCGCTCATGGCGTTGAACACCAGCGCCAGATGGCCGTTGTTCAGCGTGGTCACCTGAATTGAGGAGTTGTTGTTGGGCAGTTCCGTCGCCACCGGCGCACTCCAGCTTTCACCACCGTCAACAGAACGACTTTGGTAGATAAAGTCTGCCCAACGACTGCGATACAGCGCCAGTAAGCTACCATCCTGCAATAAAGTAATGTTCATGTGCACGCAGCCGAGGCTATCCGGCACCACCACATCGCGCCAGCTTTTGCCTTTATCGCTGGAGATTTTTACCGCGCTAATGTCGTCATTACCGACCCATTTTACGCCCGGCTGAGTGCGGCAATAGAACACCGGCAACAGCCAGTTGCCATTCGGTAACACCGTAATCGGCTGGCGAATAAAGGTGCCGGGCTGATCGAGCAGCGTGTCGATGGCGCTCCAGCTGCGGCCAAAGTCGCGTGACTGGCGATAGCGCACAATCGCCGTGTCCTGATTACCGGACTTCTGCGCTGTCCATAACAGCCACAATATCTGGTCAGGATCGAGGAACAGCACCGGATTCTGCTCAGAGCGCGTCGAATCATCAGAAAGTTTCTGCGCCTCACTCCACTGGCTGCCACCTTGTTCCAGGCGCGAGCACCACACGGAGATATCGGCAATCCCTTCCTGCGTGCCACCAAACCAGACACACAGCAGGTCGCCGTTGGGCAGCGGCAGCAGATTAGCGGCATGATTCTGCGGACAGACCGAAGGCAGCATCGCCGTGAGCTGCTGCGCATCCTGCGCGTGCGGATGAAGGTTACCGTTACGTTCGACGGTAATCGTTGAATCGGTCATTTCAGGCTCCACTGTTTTGCATTGAAGATTTTGGTGCTTTTTTGTCGTGCGTTTGTGCCGAAGGGATCAGGCGATCAATCACCATGATCACTGCAGGCGTAATCAACGCCACGTACATATTGTTGATGCCGAACGGATCGCCGAGCAGATACCAGACGGTGGTGACCACGCAGGCCCCAATCAGACCGGCATTCGCCCCGCGGGTACTCTTATAGAACGGCAGGTAGAAGGCAATAATCGCCACCACCGAGATCGACAGACGAATCGCGCGGGTGAAGAAGGAGAGCTTCAGCACCTCGGGGACGAACAGCACCAGGATTAACGGCAGGAAACCAATCAGCAGCGACAGCCAGCGCGTCATACGGAATTCACGTTCTGGCGTTGGGTTGCGATACGGCACATAGAAATCTTTCACCACCAGCGAGGCAATCGCCAGCGCCACGGTACTAACACTGACGAAGATGGAGGCCACCAGCGAGGTGGTCACAATCCCGGCCAGCCATGGGCTCATATCCTGCAGGAACACCGGTAGTGCATACAGGCTTTTGATATCCGGATGCAGGTACTTCGCCGCCACGCCAATCAACGCAATGGCAATCGCAATCGGCATGCAAAAGAAGAAGGCAACCCAGGTTGCACGCTTAGCGGATGCGGCACTTTTGGTGGAAGCGATGGCCTGAATCACAAACTGGGTGCAGAAAATCGAACCGATGGTGCCAATCATCCAGGCAAATATAGTGCTGGCCCCAATGTTACCGTCCCACGTCCAGTAGAAATGCGGCATCTCTTTGATCATCGGGCTAACGCCGCCGGTCATATGCAGTGCGACGCCGAGAATGATCAGGATACCGATATATTTCAGTCCGCTGTGCAGCAGCGTGACCCAGGCAATGCCCTTCATGCCACCGAACATAAAGTAGAAGGTACTGACGATTGCGGTGATCACGGCCGCCGTGGTGAGATCGAGGTTCAACACGGTCGAGATCGCCGCTGCGCCGCTCACATAGTTCCCCACGTTCACCAGCAGCAGCGCATAGATCATGATGAGGGAAATGATGTTCTTGGTTGAGTTGCCGTACCGTTCGGCAATCGCACCCGAAATGGTGATTTTGCCAGTGTTATAGATGCGCTTAACCAGCAGGAATCCAAACAGCGGGAAGCCAATCGCGGCACCAATCACCGACCAGGATGCGGCAAACCCACCTTCAAACGCCGCCTGGGCGGTACCAATGGTCGATTTTGCGCCAATG
>Ga0157363_1000867_pt1 | contig 24223 bp, 19 predicted proteins | sample AttsexASBM1_FD_111477 | JGI IMG/M metagenome (GOLD analysis project Ga0157363, IMG submission 111477) | Fungus gardens microbial communities from leaf cutter ant in Ribeirão Preto, State of São Paulo, Brazil - Atta sexdens ASBM1 | ecosystem: Host-associated > Fungi > Mycelium > Unclassified ... | reverse complement strand
TTAGGCTAGGATGTCATGCCTACCACATGAGGCGCTGACTGAGACTACTTCGGCGCAGCCGATCGTCGTCGTCATACCCTTTGCCCATGTCCATGCAGACCTAAGGAGGCATCGATCGTAACACAGAGGGTGGTAAGGTGTGTTATTGCTAATACTAGAGATTTCGGTGTTAGTGTCAGAATCACAGACAGTAGACTTAAGTTTATTTTTATTTTTATTTTTATTTTATTTTTGATTTATTTTCTACTTTGTAGAAATTAGGGTTAGGTTTAGCATAACATGTCACTATCACAAACAGTCATATAACAAGATACAGTGTCACACATTAGTCACATGATACAATAGAAGGCAGTAGAAGGTTCTGGAAGGAATGATGTCATATAACACATAGTTATTTAGAGTAGGCTAATCACAGTAGTAGCACAAACCATCAGTCTGGGTATATAAGGTAGACAATCCTGTATAGAGTTCTCTATTAAGTTCTCTTATGTTAACTCTAATACAAGGTTCTTCTCCTTGACTAGCTCTAAAGTCTTTAAGTTGTAACATCTTTTTTATGTCATATCTTTGTCATACTTTGTAACATTTATGACCATCATGTGTGATATTATATCACACTCTTCACCTAAGTTCAAAATAAAGAAAATGAAACAAAAACTAAAAATAAAATAAATAGAAAATAGAAAAAATAAAGAAAAAAGAAAAGAAAAGAAAGTCAAGTCTAACATTCACAACTCTGACAAGGTTCTTCTTGTATCCTATGTTATAATCAATACTTCATGATATACAGATGACTACTTCATGAACAACAGATGTTAGGATTACTTCTCTATAACTCAATAACTGGCTGTGGTGTATATTAACAATGTGTAGGATCAGTCAGTGCCTTATATATTAGTAGAAACATTCTTATATTCTTATACTTTACCAATTAATCATTCTTCTCTTCTACTCAAGTCTTGTCTAAGTTGCAACCTAAGCCAAGCTTAAGGTCATAACATCCTAATATTTTAGAGCTTAAGTATCAAAGTCAAAAATAGTAGACTTAGTATTTTTTTTATTGAGCTTAATATAAGAAAACTTAATGGAATTTCTATTACAAAGTTATTTATCTTATATACTACTTAGTGTTGGTTTATATATATTTATACTAACTTATTTCAAAGTATTATTATCATAGTATACTTTTTTTTTTAAGTCAACAATTTATTATATGGGGTGCAATAGCAGTCTGTGCTTACAGAAGGATGTCAGATTTAAAAATGATAGACTTCAATTTCATTTTATTTTCTTCTCTATTTTCATTCTCTTTTTGATTTATTTTCATTTTCTATTTTTAGAACTCTAGGGTTAGAGTTAGATTGATGATTGGTCACAGTAACAGTCATAGATCACGATATATAAGGGAAAGAGGTAGAAGGTTCCAGAAGAAGTAATGTCATACAGTATGTATACCACATGCTGACCTCATGCCTAACACATGGTTATTTAGGGTAGAGTACACAGTAGCTGGCATAGACTATTTAAATAGGTATATAAGGTAGACTACTTTGTAAAGGGCTCTTTATTGAGTTCTCTTGTGTTTACTCCAATATAAGAGTTTGTTCTTTTATCTAACTCTAAAGACTTAAGTTTATAACAGAGAAATTATGTATAGAGTATCAATACTCTAACCTTTTTATGCAGTCATAAAGAACTACTAAGGAATTGAACCTATAACCTCAAGTAGGTTTAAGGTAGGTATAATACATATGGACAGAGGGCTCTTTTACTATGCTACCTCTCTCCCATCATGATATACTTGAACTCTTATATTTTATTTTGATTTTCTTTTCTATTTATCTATTTTTCTTTTATTTCTTGATTAATGAAGAGGCATGTGACTGTAGTCACATGACATATTATATGATATAATATTATAAGCCTTAAAGATAGGAAAAGAAACTGAAAGAATGATATTAAGGTACATGTTTATAGTATGTTTATCTTATGGTGTATATATAATGTACTTATGGACAATGTCAGACATACAAAGTTTGAATGCTAGTTTCTTTATTTAATTCTCTTTTTTTTCTTTTTTTTCTTTATTTGGATCTAAAGTTAGGGTTAGAGTGACATTATGATCACACTGTCACACATCAGTCACATCAGATGACATGGTCACAGTAATGGTTACAAGTCACAAGGTCACAGAGAAGAACATAGGAAAGATGATGTCATATAATATATACAATATATAGCTATTAGGAACAAAAAGTGTAGACTTAGTTTTTTCTTATTTTCTTTCTTATTTTATTTTATTTTATTTTTTATTTATTTTCATATTTTTCTATTTATAAAACATAAGGTTAGGGTTAGTCATGTAACATAGGAAGAAGGGCATAAAAGGTGTTAGAAGAATAATGTTATATAACATGCACAATACATGTTGGCCTTGAAGTATACATATGGCTATTTAGGATAGGCTAGAAGTACATAGCATAGACTATGTGCCTTTAGTATAAAAGATAGACAATCCTGTAAAGAGTTCTTTATCGAGTTCTCTTGTGTTAATCCTAATATAAGGTTCACTTTCTTAAACCAACTCTAAGGTTTTGAAATTGTAACAATGGTCATTTAGGGTAGACTAAAGAAGTAGTAGCACAGACCATGGTAGTTTAGTATATAAGGTAGACAATCTTGTACAAAGTTTTCTATTGAGTTCTCTTGTGTTAACCCTAATATAAGGTTCCTTTCTTTGATTAACCCTAAGGTCATTGAATCATAACAGACAACATATAAACTTCAGAGTAGGGTTATTTATTGTTTGCACAGACTATATACTAGTAATATATATATAGTGTAGAAATACATTAGGGACTCTTTGTTGAGTTTTCTTATGACCTCCACAAAATTCTTTGTTATAAGACTACTTAGTAAACCATTGACTGTTGTTATGATCGATACCTCAAGGGTGCAGTATGGAGAAGGGCAAAGGGTATGACAACATGATTAGCTGTGCCATAGTAGTCTCAGTCAGCACCTCATGTAGTAAGTGTTATAACCTTGCTTTATCCTTAAGGTCTCCTCATATTATATACTTTATGTACTACACATTGTTTCCTCATTTTCTACCAGTATATATAGTGTAGATACTATCCTGTATCCTTACACTTTACCACTTATACAATTTCCTTAACTTCTCTCAAGTCTTTGTCTGAGTGCAACCTGAGCTCTAGCTTAAGGTTGCAACAACTGTCTTAGTTAGTGGTTGCCACAACAATTATCTAAAACATTTTAATAGTTTTTACAATGTTATATAATAGTATAATTATAATAGGTGTGACATATATTGTGATATATATCATACTTTTGTCACACTTTATGAGTATATGATATTATATTGTATTCTTAGTTAAGTATAAATAAGAATAGAAAAACTAAATAAAAAAGGAAAAGGAAAAGAATAAGAGAAGAAATTAAAAAATAAAACTCAAGGTTCAAACTCCAAGTCTATTGGTTTAAGTTGTCTTTAACTTAGAGTTAGAGTTCAGGAAAACAAACTCTATTATTAGTTTTATATAGTTGTAGATACAGTCTTGTATCTTTATACTTTACTAATTGATTATTTTCTTCTTTCTTACTCGAGTCTTTGTACAAGCTGCAATCTGAGCCAAGCTTAGAATCTTATAGCTTTGTCCACTTTAATTCACCAATTTTCCACAGTATAGTATTTTGTTTGGTTAGTTGAAGATGTGAGAGTAGGTTTTGACTCAGTGCCATTAACAAGCTTCTAGAGTCTAGAAGCTTGGAGCCATACTTACATCTCCTCTCACTAAGTTACATAGTTGGTAGTTTGGTGTTGAGGAAGACATGCTGAAGAATAGTGTATGATAAACCACTTTGTGAAGTTTGAATGTGATTGGATAAGAATTGATTTCTAAAATGCAGTGAGAGTGTTGTAGAAGATAATTATTGACCAGTTTAAAGGCTGTTAGAGACTGGGGCCAACAACCTGTTATAATCAGAACACATATGACAAGTAAGAAGTTCTAGAAACCTTAGGAGTTCCTCTGATAACTCAGGAGTCACCCAGTGAGCTGTGGACAACTGTAAATGACTAGGAGTCAAACACGTCCCGAAGCCAAGTCCACACCAACTATGATGGGACTGAGAATATCAGGTACTTACTGTCTGTTACTTCGCACACCTACCGACTAGACCATTGGTCCATCTCGCTCCGTATCGCTCGGACTGTGTTCTAGAAAGCGGCCGCTTGTTTGTGTGGAAACGCTTACATGATTTCCTTTCACGTGCCTCGTCCGACGTGTCGTGTTGACATCATTGAGTTACCTTGTCGTCATCTGTTAAATAATCTTCAAAAATATGGCAGTCCTCTTGCTGCTCTTCTACGATGACTCCCGTCCAGTCAGAATCCGATCTGAATTTCTCTCAAGATCTTGTTGCTGGTCTTTCTCGGCTCCGTCGGTGCACATCTCTGACTGTCTCAATGGATTCTGGTGATGCAATACTTCCAATGATTGATGAAGAACGTCCTAAAACCCGCAGAGTAAACCCACAGCGACTGGCACTGCGCCTTGGGCCGGACCTAGTCGCGGAAATGGAAGCCTTGATTGTCCCTGGTGCCAAAATGCCTACTTTCGCTGTCCGAAAAGATTTTCAAGATCGTTACTGTGTGGATCGTCGGCATATATATGATTATTTCCACTCCAGAGGCGCGGCTAGTTCATTTAATTACCTCCTCCGGATCCTCATGGGGCCTCTTTTCAGGTCTTCGAGTTGCCAAGGAAGATAAGCATACCAACTTGAAACGCAGAAGAATTATAAAACATGAACAGGGTCAACTGTCAACTTCGGTAAGTAAATATTTGAGTCAATTTTTATCTAATCTTATACATTCGTGTGTAGCCTGTTTCAAAATTGCCAGTGGAAAATTTACTTCAAGTCCATTCTGGGCATACATTGACACCAGCAGTAGCTGCCGAGTTCTCATCTACTCCCGCCGTCAAGGCGTCTTCGCTTCAATCTCCAAGACGTGCCGCTACGTACCCGGGTAATCTACATTGTAAACGAGTCAAGAAGGCTGCCCCTGTGCGAAATATGTCTCCAACACCCAGCCTCTCTTCTTCCGCTACCCCTGCAGTGATTAACGTGCTTCCAACATTATTTTCAGAGTCTGGTGCATTCACTGAGGTGTCTGACCTGTGTTCGCTTGATGCAAGGGCCATTGAGCAACCGTCCGATAGCAGGTCTCTGTCTACAATTAACGATTCTCAGGAATATAGGCATGAGGATTTCATGCCAACACTTGGCAACACTTGGGCCCTGGACCAATGCAATGACTTATATGACTTACTAGATGGAGAATACTCTTATGTCCATGATCTTCCCCATCCGGCCAAACCATTTCAGGTACAGGAATTGTTCATGCGGCCTGTCGGTTATGGTTTCTCCGACTCGGTCCAGTTGCTTGAGGACAACACCTATGGTGCTCTCGAGGGACTCATCAAAACTGGGCACCCTGACCAAGGACATCTCTAGCATTATTAGGTCTGGATATTTTGATGACGCACATGATTCTGGATCACCCAGGTTATACATAAGAGTCCAGATAAATTCATGTTGATTGCATTACAATTTCATATTATTAGCCGGGCCGAACATGTGGAGGAGTATGGCCTCGGTATTACTTAATACTCGTCCGTGAACCAACAGCGTGACTCTATACAACCGCAACTACACTGTATGAGTCGCTCTGTCATGCGATCCTGTGAAGCACCAAGAGCTTGCTTGTCACGATCAACGCTGGAATAGGGCAATCGTCGATGATTAGAGGAATAATGCATACTTCTCGACTTAACATCCAAACTCCCCTTGTGCAAATTAGCTTGCCACAGGGAGGAGTTGTTCTCCATCTCTTCAGCCGCAGAAGCTAACTGTGAAAGCGAAACAATAGGTATCCGTCTGGTGGGACGAGGCTGATAGAGAGGAAGGGAGGGCGAAGGTTGAATGGGTAAGGGATTGGATATTTCCAATGGAGAAGCCATTGTCGACTGTGGAGGTGAGGGATAGACAGAGGAAGGCGGAAGTCGGGAGTCGTGTGTTTTTTGAGGACGGGTATCGCACATACATTGTGGATATGAGGGAAATTGCTCACTTGATGATGGGAGCCCGACTGTATAAGTCGTTGTGGAAAAGTCGATAGGTGATGCTGGAAGGAGAGCAGAATAGGCTGGATCGAGACTGTGATGTTCATTACTGTAGTCTATTTCTAGATCCTCTCCCAATGAGCGTTTCAGACGAGGATTTGCGATGTGTGGATGGCACATGATACCCCCGTCAACCTCCATCTGAGGCATCTGCGTGAAAGAAGGCGTCAGAGATGGGGTTGCGTGATTGTAACAGTTGTTGAAGGTCTTGACATCTGCTGAGTATGCAAGCCTTGGAACCTTCCTCTTATAAAGGGCAGGATCATGATCGAAAGAATCGGTAGTATCAGCGTATTTCATGTGAAACGTCGAAGTGGCGGTCACCGAGGTGTGGGAGGGAGCCACTTTTGTAAATAACAGAAGGGGGAACTTTGGACGAACTGATCAGTGGTTAAAATACACCAGAGCCAGAAAGAACGCACTGCGAGACCCGAGACAAGGTGGGAAGCTACGTGGATAAGCAAGGCCCTTTTATTTGGAATTGGAGGCGACTAATGTAATGGAAGGTCTAGTGTGGTGCGAAGGGGAGCCGAAATTATTGAGAGGGCTGCCGGGTTTATATGCAACCGTCCGTGTTTCGTGGGGTCTCCGTTAACAATTACAGGAGACATCTACGATATAAATTGCAGTGAATCGGGCAGCCAAAATCGATCAGGAACAGCGTATGACCCTGGTTTTTCGACTGGCTGCGGAGTGTGGACAAACATAAGACACTCAGTTAAAAGAGGTTAGAAGGTTGCGATGACGAGAAGCGCCGGACGTACTCTTAGATTGACAAATTCGAAGCAGAGGAAATAGCTATATCAGGGAGATCAGTCGGTATCAAACCTACTCACGGTGGCAAGGTCTGAATGACGCCACTTGTCCAAACTGGCCCGAGCAGATGTCAGGTTCTGTATCAAGTTTGAGACAAAGGGGACCTGAGAAGACCGTGGTTTTCAGGAACTTCAACATCCTGCATCACGATGGGATTTTTAATAGCATCATCATCCTTTATTGTGAGATCTCTGGCATCCAGACAACCGGACTGGGAACGTGGCTGCTACAATGGCTGTGGATTGTAAAACTGGAGGTGAGTCAGAATCAGAAGCCAATCAGAAGCCTTGTGTGAGGTTGTGCGGCTCTGTTGTTCCGGATTCGCGAATCACGGAGAATGGTTTTTTTGTAAAGTAGCCGTGGCATGAGACTAATCCGGTTGCACTCAATTGTTTGTGACATTTTAATATTGGCCACGATGGTCAATATTGTGCCGGAAATGGTTCTTAGCGAGTTTTTCGGAGCGCAAGGACAAGGAGCTAGAAGCCAGTAGAACTCCTTTTCTGGCACAACTCCTGCATTCGATGGTAGAATTGCGACAGATTTTTGATGTCTGTCACTCAACTGCTTTCTTAATTTAATTACATTCTTGATACGAGCAATCAATTTTTCAACAGCTTGAGATATATACCCCCATACGGAAACCTTTTGAGACCAATCGATCAACTAAACCTTCGATCGGAAAGCGAGACATCTTTCAAGAAGCGACACTACAAACGATGCACAACGTATGGAGACGAGATGTAGAGACACCACTGATACGAGGCATAATATAATTAAGTAGCTCAAGCATCTTCGTCATCGTTGAACGCGCCAGGCATATTTTGCAGAAACGCACGGTGCGCCAACCTTGCAGACCTCCGTCGTCTGTTCATCTCCGGCTCTTCTTGTTGTTGTTTCTGAACCCAGTCTTCTAATTGGCCGGACATCTTAGATAATCCTTTCCACTCGTGCCTGGCAATGTGGCTGCCACCTTCAGCACTTGACCAAGCGGCACTAATCAGAACGGGTTCCTGTGACACACTGTAAGTACATAATATGGGCAATTCTGATGCAATCTCAGAAACAGCACCTGAGAGTGCCAGCTGACATCTCGTACACATGAGTACTGGTGAGTCCTACGAGTTGGCTTAACATCGGGAGCAGAGGGATCATATGTGATGGGTAAAGTCTTTGAACGGTCAAGCACTTGAACAATGCGGCCATCAAGAGACCAAATCTGAAAAAGCCAGTATTTAACTATGAAGAGATGTCCAAAACAAGGAGAACTAACATGGATCTTGCCATCGGCGGACCCCGAGTATATATACTGTGCCCCGGTGCTGGCAATCGGACTGAAGTGGCATCTAATTAAAGTTCTGTAGACCCTGTGACCTCTGTAGGTCATCACACTGCAGTCCTTAGGATGAGATTTCGACTCGGATATGGGGTAGCGTGAATATCTTCACTTCAGATTCAGTTGGGAGCTGTTTAGTACTCAGTGAGGACTCACCGATAATCAAACCCGCGAATGCCATGATGCCTGTCTTTAACCGACTCAAACTCTTGGCTGGAACACATTTTTCGTAGATCCCATAGGCGTAAGGACTGGTCTTTTCCGTTGGATATTACGTATCGACCATCTCCTTTTGCAGATACATATGTAATACCCTCTGTATGTCCAATTAATACACCTGATGGTTTCTGTGAGGCCCCTAGAGAGCGTCTGTCCCTAAAAGTCATCAGAACCTAATAACATTTCTGTTGCCGTGAGACGCACCAAATTTTTAGGAAAGTATCATCAGATGCGCTGACGAGTACGTTTCCCGACGAAGTATTAGCCCAACAGCAACTGTTAATGTCATCGCTGTGGGCATTGATTTTCACCGTTCTCCTATTCGCCAGGAGATCATACACTGGAAGCGAGAAGTCAAGGAGCCACGGATAGTGCTGCAACCTCAGCAGAACGCACCAAAGAGTTTACCATTCCCTCCAGCTATAACCTCATTCCCATCGGCAGAAAACCTGCAACTATAGATACCGAAGCTCTCGTCAGAATAGCCATCGTACGTATAACGGCTACGATTCTGCGCTGGGTCAGAGAATGGTATAGGTATTTGCTGTGGCAAATCTTCACGTGTGCTGGTCATATACACTGTCGGCGTCTGGTAAGAAATATTAGCATAGCAAATTACAGCGTATTTGACCTTACAATGGATGAATATATCATCCTGTGATGGATGTTAATATCTGAAGTGTCAGAGGCGCCGAAATAGCAAACCTTTCATTGTCAGGAGAGAGATTGGCATCCGTGATGGTCCAGCGGCCAGCTCTCCCTTGGATAGTCCTTGAGACCTTCAGGGTCGTTCTCATACCATCATCCGTATCGTAGTGACGTCGCTGAGGAGTAATCGGTTGAGGAGGAGCAGCTGTATCGAAAATATGCAAACGAAAATCTGATGGTGATATATAAATTTGGAAGTTGCTTATGATCACACCCTTACCTTGGGCACAAGTATAATAGAAGGAGGAGTCTGGAGTACAGCGTCAGAATCATGATGAGATTATTGGTAGCATTTGTTTACCAGTGGAGAATTGGCCAGTATAAATATTAGAGGTATATTCTGTCACAGTAGTGCCATTTGAATTGGGAACCATGTTCTATCAACAGTGAGGAGATGTGGGTCTTTCAAGCGTCGAAAACATACGGAGATTAGCTCCTCTCGATAAGTCACAGGAGTTGCAACAGAGTTCTGAGATAGAATCTGTCTGGCAATATTTACAGCCTTCCGTCTGCTCCGAGACTTAGGACCAATTCTTCCGAAATCCCCACTATACAGAAGTTCGACACCTTCTTCGACCGGTTCCTTGACTTCTTCATGCCAAGATGGCCGATCCATTTGACGGGGCTCATATATCAAGTAATCATCTTCATCATCTTCATATAGTTCGTCGTTGTCGCCGCCACCGTCATTGTCGTACTCAAAGTAGAGGCCAGGTCCGTCATCGCCAGAGGCAGCTCTGAGCAATCGCGCCAGGCTGTGGAAATTAATGCCTCTGAAGCTTAATGACCTCGTTTCCCCGGGAGAGCTAGCTGATTGCGTTAAGAATAGGTCTTAGTTATAGACCGGGTCTATTAATGAGAGAACTTGATAACGAGGATAGAGACGGACCCCTCAATATGTCCTGAACATTACCTGTAACGGGTTGAGTAGCCTCGTCCTCGTTGGAAGGGCTGGAATGAGCACGGTCTGGTTGCATGAAAGACAGATAGATGATGTTTGCAGCTTACTCAGGCAATCTACGGTCAACATCGCAGTAATGGAAATGCGTGAGATCAAGATCACCGAAAATACCAAACGTGCGCATACAATATCCTCTGCAGCATCAAGTCCATTTCAACTTTTACTCTATTCATCCCATATCTCTCAGCGTGTTCGAGCTCGCATGGATGCTCCCTCAATATGTATAACGGCGGATGAAATCAACTGCCTCATATACTCATATTTCAAGGATTCCGGTTTGTGTCAATCCGTCTCAAGTCTCATGCCTATTGTCGACTAGTTCCATTAGGTTTTACTCATTCTGCATTTACATTGTGCAATGAAAGTGCATTGAAGAACTCCCCCTGGTTCCGTCAACACATACCTCGCGGAGAACTCATCGAGTTGCTTAGCAAGGCCTTGCTATATCTTGAAGTTGAATCTCATTGGCATGGCAATGAACTAATAACAAGCTGCAAGAATAAGTTCTCATTGTTAGAGCACCACGTTTGCTCCTCCAGCGCCTTTTCTATCGTTTCCCCGAAATCTCCCGCTTCACCTGCGGCTTCTCGTCCCGTACCTCTGAGGGTCCCTACAGACAAAACAGTCGACAAGGACGCTACGTCTCTGGAAGGACAAGTTCATCCTACTTCTAGTGAATCACCTTATGACACCACTGCCGTCAAGACGAATGGCACCTTGGTTCCAAATGATGGTCCTCCGAAGCGCAAAATCTCTCCACATCAAATTGATAGTCCCGCTGAAAAACGAGCCAAGCGTGAGCCTGACGATATGGACGTTTCAACAAATTTGGGCTCCTACGATACAAATCCTTCGCGAGCTCCTTCCGTTTTGGTCCCACCTGTTGCAATTGCTGCAAGTGGAAGTCAGGATGTCGATACCACCGAATGTGTGCACACACGAATAAACCAAACCCACTCTCCAGACGAGTCTCTCGATGATAGGGCAATTTTGATGCTTCCTGGGCATCGAACGGAAGTTTTCGTGTGCTCATTCAACCCTCAAAGATGCACGCAACTCGCAACCGGGTATGCATATAATTTTACTGTGATATACGATTTCCGTGTTTACGTATGAGTAGATCCAAGGATGCTGTAGTTAACTTTTGGGATCTTCCTGACCCTAAGTCAGAGTTTATGGCTTGGAATGGTCATCCAACGACCGTAGACAATCACGTCGATGGGATACCAGGTGACATGACTGCATTAACATGGAACACAGAAGGAACATTCCTAGCCATTGGGTCTTATGATACAGTCCTGCGGATATTTACCTCTGACGGTGTTCCGTACTTTACGCATTATCAGCACCGGGTAGGATTGATTAGGTGGCGACTCATTGACAGTTGACTCACGACGAACGCTTAGGGACCCATCTTTTCTGTGCGATTCTCTCCCAACGGAAGATGGCTTTTGTCCGCTAGTTTAGATGCAACTACATGTCTCTTTGACGTCAAGGAGAAACGACTCGTACGGCAATATCGGTGTCATCAGGGTATGCCTGCCAGACGGACTACTAGGAGCTTGAAATCAAATACTATCTTGTAGACTGCTGCCTGGATGTCGAATGGCTGGATGATACAACATTTGTGACGGCTGGTGCTGATGGCAATATTTATGTGATGAAAACTGATGGGTTTGAGCCTATCAAAAGGATTAGGTCTGTGTTCTTTGTTACACAATTCTGGAGGCTAATCATCTTAACAGTGGCCATACAGATGAGATCAACCAACTCAAATGCAATCCTTCACGCACGCGCCTCGCGACATGTTCTGATGACCATACAGCACGGGTTTGGAATATTGAAAAGATTCAACCCGACTCAGATGAATCTATTCCTGGACTCGTAGCTACTAATCAAATTCTTGCATCCATTCTTCTCTCGGGTCATACCCATTCTGTCACTATGATGGGGTGGATGCCAGAGCAAGATTCAAGCGGCAAGGAGATACTGGCTACATCATCGTTTGATTGCACTGTGCGCATATGGGACTCTGCTACAGGCAAATGTATGAAACTCCTGACCGATCATCAACGGCCGGTCTATACGTTAACATTCAGTCCGGACGGTAAATGGTTAGCGACAGGAAGTGGAGACGGCTGGGTGCACGTATATTGGGTCAAGGTATGTTTGTGAGCCCTTGTATGGTCTTTTCTTCTGACAAAAGGGGACAGACATGGGAGAAACGGTGGTCCTGGTGTACGGGTCACAGCAAACGTGGTGTATTTGAGATCGCATGGCAAATGGTGCAGGGAATTAACCGATTGGCAGTGGCGCTTGAAAGCCATATGGTCGCGATTGTCGATGCCACGAAAATACCTGCACTCCAAGATCCAGATGCTGTCAATGAAATGGCCCATGATGTATCATAACACAGGAGTTAATGTCGCTGTATTGCGTTTAGTTCTTGTTTTGGTATCGAACTTGCCGAGTTGCCGCTTAAGTGGTGGTGGTGACGTCAGGCACCGTCTTTGGTTATATAATGTAAGCAAGACGAGGCATGTTCATGTTTCAGTCCTCGATGTTACCGTCTTCGACTCTACGAGTTGCATTGTCGCGTGTCAATAACTCTCTGTCGGGACAACAAGCGTTCAACTCGAGCAAGATATGTACTCGGAATTTCAGCAATTTCAGGAAATCTCCATTCGTCTTGGAGGCTCTTCGATTGCGTTCGGTGAAAAGTTGGACACGATCTGAATTTCTCAAGGGATCGAGATTCTTCAGATCTGGAAGTGGTAGCATGCATCAAGAATCTTCAATCTCATGGAGACGGCTTGGCACCACGGCAGTGGGTGGTTCCTCTTCAATGTTCTGTTGTTTTTGACATTTGCATAGGCTGGAGTCGCTATCGCGGTAGTTGTTCTTGAAGGAACGTTAAACAGGGATACACGGGAGCCTTTGAGTGCGGGCGAACGTTCGTATCTCAATGATAGCTTTAAGTACACAGCTGGCGGTCTACTTGTCACCGCAGTTACTGCGAGGCAGATTTTCAGGTCAGGTTTTGTATTTCGATTGATGTCAGCCAACCCTTGTGAGTGCTTAGTCCCTTCTCATCTAGCTGGAACTCATCTTCGTTTCAGGGATGGTTCTGGGAGTTAGTCTAGTCGGGAGCATTTCAACCATGGTGGCTACGATGTATACACCACCGGATAGACCTATCCAAAAGCATCTCTTTTGGTTGGTATGTGGTTGATCTTTGCACATCTCGAACCAGACGATAGTTAATACAAATTACCTTGTTATTTGCCAGGCATTCAACGCTTGCCAAGCAGCTACGTTGAGTCCCTTGTTCTTTTTGAGTCCTGCCATTCTATCCCGTGCAGCACTTTACACCGTCGGAGTTGTTGGATCTATATCCTATATTGGGGCAACGGCCACGTATGTCCCCCCAGGTCTGGATGCCGATGTTTTCTGATATCTTTTCAGCAATGACAAGTATCTACATCTTGGAGGTCCACTACTTGCCGGTGTCACTGTCGTTGCCTTGAGCTCTCTCGCGCCGATGGTATTACCAATGGGGCTCCGTAGTCTTGCTTTAGCTGAATCAGTTTCTCTGTATGGTGGTTTGGCCGTATTTGGCGGATTTGTTCTCTACGAGTGGGTACTTGTCTACTCTTTTTGCGTGAGATTTATACCCATCTTTCTTTCAGCACTCAGAAGATTTTGAAACATGCTAGGATGGCTGAGACGGGTCTTTACACTCTGGACCCTCTCAATGAATCTATTTCACTTGAATTGGACATGCTCAACATATTGTAAGAAATAACCCTCCTTGTTGCAATGCAGTCGCTTATTTTTCGGTAGCATTCGAATCGTGCAGATCCTCTCTCGCCAGAGCAACAGGAAATAGAGGGAATTTTCTCCTCTGAGCACATTTGTAGCCATCAATGTATCCTAAAATCTGATAATACGTTATGACCGTGATTTCCCGAGTTCCTCGAGCGTACGAATGAAACCTCCTGGGTCAATAATGTCCGTTCCTCCATAAATAATACTCCTGTTATTCTTTTTCGCCCATTCCTCAAGATTACCAAATTCTACATATCCGATACCGCCCACAACAAATACCGTACCCTCTGCAAAAGTCATGCGTTTGGGTCTTGTACTACTGGTTCCTGCGCTACCGGGCAAGCCAGTACTCAGGTTACGAGGGGCGCGGGGATCAAGGAAAATGTAATCATCAGTCTCTTGTAAGGACTGATTGGAGGCAGCAGATGAATCCATCAGAGCCTCGGCAAGACGAGTGACAGGGAGGAGTTTATTCGCGGGCAGGAAGTTTTTAACTCCAGAAATCAGACCTTCAAGGGCACCATCTTTCAGGCGATCGGAAAGCTATGGGAAAAGGTGAGATATCACAATACGAAACTGTAAACAAGTGACCTTATTTCCGACGAAGGCACTAAAACCCTTTAGCAATTCGCCTCCTTGACCGGCTACACCTCCGAGGCCAGGGGTGGATGTCCCTGTGTTAGCTCCGAATTGGCCTGACATCATGCGTGAAATTTCCCTTGTTCGCCGAACATATTCAAATACAGTAACATCCGCACCAGAGGATTTGAGCTCTTTCTCAAGTTCGATGATATCATCCTTACTGATAGCATGATCTGACGCTGACAGATAAAAGACAATGACGAGACGGAGTTTATCCTGAGGTGTGAAACTGCCGTCCGGGCGGCTTGTGCGAAGAAGTTCGAGGATCGAGGTGGTCGTCTTTTGTAGGGAAAACGATATCAATCATGGAATGGAATCATTAAAAGGGTGATGCCCACTTGTTTCGAAATAGTTTCTTCAGTGCTAAACAACTCATCCAAACCACGTTTCTTGATTTGTTCAAGCAGTGCAGTGGCAATATGCACATGGGTATCAAGTGTCGCTTTCCTTGCAGTCAGCTCGGGCAGCTGTGTGATTACAGTCTTGAGGTGGGTGGCGTTGGCAGAAAGGTCTCTGAAGGGAATTTTGTTAGTGAAAAGCGGATACATGTATGCTTTCGCGCCCACAGCTTTGAAATATCATCTACATCACTGATTCCAGTACTCTTGGTAATCTCAGCAGCATCCTGTTTATATCTATTTAATTCCATATCAATCTCCTCTGCTACCTGAGGGAATGGACTAGCAGAATTGCGGCTCCAGAAGAAGTCTTTGTTGTCAAGGTCATAACGTTGATTTTTCTGACCTTCAGGCACGATTACACGATTGAGTTTCATGGAGAAGCAGTCCGAGAGGAGAGCTTGATATGTCCAACCATGGGAGATAACGGAAGTCAAGTCAACATTACGGTCAAGGATCAGAAGGACTGTATTGGCAATGAGATGCCTGTTGAGAAGGAATGGAACATTGTGACATACGTGGCCGCTGGAGATTTGATAGACCTGAGGAATCCGGAGTAAACAGAGTATTTGAGGGGTTCGTAGAACGTGAAGCGGTAAGGATAGCATCTCGAATCTTGACTTCCAGTTTCTTGGCCACCATTTCTGCTGCATTGCCTTTGGGTGCTCGGATGAAGGGGACAAGACCTGAAGGTATTGAGTATCAGGAAAGAGAAACTTGGTTATATACAGCAGACCAAGGGTAGCCACAACACTGAACAGCCCATTGGCCACTCTTTCGATTTCCTCTTCGATTTGTTGTTCAGTTGAGGAAGGTGAGTTTAGAATAGTGTAGGATGTGTGCGCTTGAGGAGAAATCGGATCTGCTGCACCTGCAGTGGCGAGATTATTCCCTGGCATAGGCGGAGGAAGCAAAGAGAACAGGTAAGGCGAAGGAGCAACAAAAGACAGGTATTGGTCGGCGATCTAACTAATAGTCAGTCATTTCATACAAAGCTTTAGTCGAACTTACTTGCTCCACTAGCTCACCTGTCCCATCTTGCGCAACAGATGTCGCGAGCTCTTCAAGAAGGGAACGGGGAAGGGGCTCGACGAAGTTAAGGTGGAAGGACTCGTAAAGGCCTTTCTGGAGATCCTGTGCTATGCGACGAATGTTGGAAAGCGTTGGCGAGATAAAGTAGACGGCAGGTACATCCGGAAGAGCTGGTCGGACTGCATGTAGTTGACTGTGAGCTTGGTGATCAGATGCTGTTTCCTTTAACCCTGACTTGAGTCCACATACACATGGAGGGTTACACCAACGTCCCGTAAATCTTGAACCCGTAAGACTGTGGCCAGAATGTCCTTCGTTTGTTGGTCAAGCACAAGAATTTTCCAGACAAGTGAGCCAGTAGTTGGTGATTTTTGTAGCCCGAAGGCTTGTTTGGAGGCCAGTGGCGAGGTGGACGTTTCTAGAGGTTGGTTCAGGTTCAAGAGAGTAAGCAGTGCCCGCGTCTGAGCTTCCTGCAGCGTCGTGGCCTATGTGATACATATGAGCATGGTTCTCTCATCTACTCAGGACCCTTACCTGTTTGATACCGCTCAACATGAGCACTCCAGGCTAGATACTTGTAACTGGGAAATAAGTACGTCCACGTGACTTGAATGTCGAGCTCGTCAGGACCGAATCGACGAGTAGTGTGGAAAATTTGCCACAAATTCTGCTGGACACAGTATACGGAACACGGCACTGTGTTTCGATTGTTTCATCAGGTCGCTGTCGTCACGGCACCATCTCCATCATTCAATCATTCAAAAACCACAGCCCGAAACAAATGGGAACGAAGTCTCTTCTTTACTTACTCCCAGGTTAGCTTTTCTCTCTCCTGATTTCCTGAATTTAAGTATTTTTTAGAATGGGCTGCATCCCAAGCAAACACTCGATACACAGGAATGATGGAATGCTCCCGGAAAAGAAGCAAGTAAGGAAGATGACCAAGTATAAGAACCCAACGCGCGAACAAATTCCTTCTCCATCTCGAGCTTCCGTTTCCTCTCTTCCTCCCTGGGTTACTCGACATGACCGAGTCCACTCAGAGGGCATTGATGTCCTAATGCCCAGCTAAAATCATTTGGTACATTTATTCCCTCGACCCATGTTCTCATGTTAACCATGCTCGTGGAGCTCTCGGTTGTTTTTCATCCAAATCTTACATTGCAAACCGTGGCGCGGAATATCTAATTGGTCTCACTGGACAACATTTCTGAACGGTTGAGAATTGATGCCTGAGGCAGAATGGCGTTGGCTAGTTTATGGGAGACGTGAGCTTTAGACAATGTTTGTGTAGTCACATCTGGAATTCATTCGTACTTTGCTGAGCCTCAGCTTTCGATTAATGCATCAAACATCCAAGCTTGATTACCATATTTGGATTCTCAATGGTTCGAATTGTGACTTTTTACTTAGTCTTCTCCTCTCATTGAAGACCTGGGCTCTGTGGACCCATGATTTCTCTTGATGATGCCTCGATGATTTTACGTCGGGCTTTATCTATATTACGATATCGGCGACCTAGACAGCAAAGCAACCCTCTTCCGCTTGACGTTCCTCCAAATCCTGCTTCAAACCCTTCTCCGCCAGCTGCCGAACCCTCTCCACTCTCTGCGCCAGTACTAACCCCATTTCCGTCTCAAAATATAGGCCCTCAGTTGCTTTCGAGCATACCGCCTCCGATCACGACTCCAGCCGTCCCAAACACTAATGTCACAACTATTCTTCAGGATATCACAACCTTGACTTTCCTTACTGAGTCTGTTGCATTCTCTGCCTTTCCATCTCCAACGACCACTGTCCCACCCCTTCATATCTCCTCAACAACAAGCCTTTTGTCTCCCTCGACAAGTGGATCAGCTTCGCCGAACAATGAAACCTCTGTCGAAAATGCAGTACAGCCTAGCGAAGTATGCGCTGGGCACGGTACCGACGCAGCTTCTGAAGGAGTCCTAGCCACTGCCATTGTCTCGAGCGTACTGGGTCTGGCCCTTTGGGTGAGCCATTCAGATTTTGTTCTTTGCACAACCAACCTAGACAGCTGAACAGCTCACTTTCGTAATTGTGCGACCAAAGTTTCGTCAAGTATATGGTCTCCGAGAGTGGTTCGTTCCATCAGAGTAAGCACGTCGTTCCAATGAGCACGAAGTAAAACTCTCATATCTTTAAAGAGTTCGATCCAAACCTCTTGCTTCGGGTCTATTCTCTTTTCTGAGTCCCTCAGTCCCTCTCGTTCCGTCCATTCCGGAAGACGTCAGTGATGCTGGCCGTTCAGCTGGTAGAGATGCACAATTATTCCCTTCCGACGAACAACTTAGCCAACGAATGCTTTGGGTAACCTTCCTAGTTACTCTAGGGTGGTCGATTCTTGCCCTCGGAGGCGCGCTTCCAGTTTATATCGTCAATATACCATGTAATTCCCAACTCCCTGATCATACCCTTTCCACGGGGGGTTACTCTTCCCTTCAAGACCTCAGTTTGCTTCGACTACTGCGGTTGGTCGATGACCAAGCAATAGACTTCAGTGTTCTCTCGCGGCGAGCCCTTGTCGGTGATGAAAGCGACCCTCGAAATGTGCGTCTCCGTATCATTGTTCTTACCATTATTGTGTTGGTCCTGGGTCTCCTGCCTGCCCTTTGGAAGATCTTGCGGGAGTTTAATGCTGTTGTGGCCTATCGAAAGCGGTGGCTGCAAATAAAATGCGAAGGGAAGGACCTCGGCTGGCTAAGTGTGAGGGATGCTCCCGGTTTTCAGAACTGGGGAGAAAAGCGACTCAAGAAGTTCATAAAGAAGATTGGCCTCACCTCGGGTATGGACGATGATGAACAGAGCAACCGATATTTCAGGCGGACAGATAATAATGAGTTTCTCAGAAGTGGACTTAGGCCCAGCAGAGACGAAGAGCTCCTCCTGAATGGTATGGATAATAATGTCGAGGTTGACATTCAAAGCCTTTTCTCTATTTCGTGCGTACCTATGGATTTTTAATTCTTACCTCGAACTGACTTTTGGTAGTGATACCCGACACATCGCACTGCTTATTGATCAACGTGACGAGATTCTAGAAAATCTCGAGATAGCCGAGACGCGATATATTGGCTCTTTCCAAATCACCACACCTGATCCTTCCATTGCCGATTGCGAACCACTACCACTACCACTACCGCCTCCTCCTGACCCTACTCGACCATACATTAGCCGACCACTTCCCCTTGGTAGAGCTGCACTTCAGTACCCCAGAAGAAGACGTGCTGTCAACCGTGCATACGGCACTTCGTCACTTGCGCCAACGTCATTTGTTGCACCTTCCTCCTTTTATAGGTTGAGAGGTGTGACTGGGCTCAGTGGAGGCCGGTTAACTGATTATGGAACCAATGCTAGCTTTGCAGAGTCGTTCAGTTCTCGTATTCTCGGCAGCAGATTCTTAGAATTAAATAGAACTTCTACTGCGTATGGGTGCCTGCCTCAGGCTTCGACGAGAAGGAATGGACAGTTGGGAGCCGGCCGTATGGAGTCGGACTCTCGGCGGAGCTGGACGAGTTGGATTCCTGACCCTCGTTTACATGGACCAAACTGGGGCACTGAGCCATTCAGTGACAAAGGCATAGCGGAGGAACAGGAGGTAGAGTGTATCGATGATCATGGCGTGAAAAGACGAACAATTCAGACCACTGGCGCGATGGCAAGCCCTAGAGAGAATGATACAATATCTCCAGGCGCCTGGCGATCACATGAGCCAGCTGCAACCGAAAGCCATACCCTTCACAATGACTACAATGAAGATGAAGAGTGGGTTGACTTAGAAAAGGAGAACGGTTCAGGTAACGATTTCGATCTCAATTGCATGCCGCTTCATGCCGTTGGTCCATCAAACTTTGAAAGGAGAAGGCCATACAAGTCTGAAGGCACCGCTCTAGCCGCTAGGCGCGAGACGTTCCCCCTACGTCGAGACCATGACCGAGAGTCCGATATTATCCCTCCTCCTCCTCCTCCTCCTCCTCCTCCTCATCTACGCCTTCAGCATGCTCAACCATTTGTTCGACCTCTTGACGGCTTGAATTTCGATGACCTGGGGCAAGTCTATGAGGACATCACACATTGGCGATCTCAGCTCAAAGAAATAAATATGCAGATTAAGGACGCTCAACAGCAAAGTTATGATGATATTGCTGCCGGAAGAAACATTCGCGGGTGGTTAATCGTTGGTCGTGGTTTAAGGCATGTGCCAGGAGTACAACTTATTGAAGGTCGAGCTAAGGAAGATATCCGATGGGATGTCTTGCAGAACGAGAGGAATCTCTTGGACAAGTTTGTGCTATGGGCCGTAGTTTGCATAATTGCAGTGCTCCTCGGTGCCGGATGTAAGTATAATATGAAACGAGTGTGATGTATGTGATGTGTTCGTACTGATTGTTGATGTCAGTAACTGCCGTGGCAGGCCTTGCAGTTTCACCAGCCCCTGATGTGGTCCATTATCTACCATTCCTAGAGCCACTGCTTACGACGAACACGCTTGCCAGCGGTGTTGTAACTGTGCTTCTACCTGCTGTGGCCGCGACAATTTTCACCGCGCTGGCGATCTACTATATCAGCTGTGAGTGAAATTTTCAAAGTTTGGCAATAACTCGATTTGATGGTCGGGCTCAGTGGCGGCGAAGATTCATGGCTCAACCTCGAGATCGGGAAATCAGTTGTTTGTTTTCAGAATTGCGTTTTACGTACTAGTTTTAGTTGCTGTGATTTGGCTAACCGCCATAGCGGGGATTCTCTTCGCCTTACAAGCATTCAACACAAACTCTGGGCAGATCCGTTCCATCACGAGCGGTGCAGTCTATATGAGTGTACTGGCCCTCGCTATTGTAATTAGTATAGCAATCATTGTCCCCGGGTTACTCTTGCTTCAACCTATACGACTTTGGAACGTACTCACAATGGAGCGGCTTGCAGTGACGCCTCGCCAACGATTCAGAGGTATGAGTACATCCCGTCATTGATGAATTCTGATTTACCTTCTCAAATTCTCTAGCCATTTATCCTCGAACATGTAACCCAACGTTTTCGATCAGTGCTTGTGTTTTAGCTGTTATGTTTGCGTCCACGTTCACCCTCATCTTCCCGATCATTGCCCCTGTCGTCGCTCTTTCACTCCTGCTTAGTTTAGTTGGTAAGTACTTTGATCAAATACAGAAGATTATGCCCGCCAACGTTAATCTACAGCATACCGTTTTCTCGTCGGTTATGTGTACGCGCGTACGCACTCGCAGACAGGTGGACTACTTCAACTATGGCTTTTAAAACGTTTCGGGACCCTACTCTCCTTCCAACCCATCTTTTTGGGATTGATTTTCCTCAGTCGCAAGATTTGGATTGAAGGTACTGTTCTAGCAGGAACTGGTGTGGTGGTGATACTTTTTGTTGAGGTCTATACTACCCTCAAACTCAGGCTTCCGAGTCGTGGCTCGCTGAGCCCTATCACAAGGGACTCATTGAACCATTTTGCCAGTGCTGCTGACCGCTATCTTGTGGAGGGTGCGGATGCGACAACACACGATAGCAGTACCAGAGAGCCTCTCGTCCGAGGTTCTATGGCATCGGTTTTAGAAATGATGAACCTGACCTTGGCCGTTGAACCTTCTGCCCCGATTTTTCGAGGACCCATCCCGCTCCGTGAGTTCCTTCCTCGATTTGATTCTAATCTTCTCTGACACACTATAACTCATCTCACTAATGTCGGAACCGTAGAAACGGAAACCTTAGACGATCTAACGGCAACTGACAGAGCAGCTCGGACACATCCCAACGCTCCACCTCATTTACCACCTCTTTCATTCACTGATCATGCGGAAGATATGGCTGGTATACTTTATGCCCCAGAGTTGGTTGCTCCTCCCCCCATAATATGGCTTCCTAGAGACACGGCAGAGGTCGCTCGCTCTGAAGCAGAAGACTTGAAGAAATATCATAATTTGGATTGTACAGTTGACGTTCGAACGAGGGAGGACACACTTCCTCGGACATTGTCGACGCGGGTGCGCCGTACGCGGTAGTCGGCAATGGGGAGATTACTGGATAGTCTCATTTCATGTAACAGATACTGATGTGACTCGTGGACCGTATTTACAATGCTGTACGCTCAATCTTTCACTTACATGCCGTAGTAATATAACGCAGATAGATGTATAATGTCATGTAAGTGCTAAGGGCACTCCTGACTAACTCTCTGTGGAACGTGATCTGGTATTCCATGTGTGTCCAACCATATAATTCTGGATGGTGTAATTGTTACGAAACTCCCGCAAGCCAGTGTTTGGAAAAGCGAAGTTTATTAGTGACCAGACTGAGACTAAGGAGTCAAACACGCGATCGCTACACTTAGTCTAAGTCTCGCGTGACTCGTGACGTGACATACACACTCCTGCTCATATTAATGGAATTGTAACAGTAATTCTATCTGCAGCAATGTGTAATGTGATCTGGCCATCCTTGGAAAAGAGCTCCTGTCCTGCCTAACCATTCTTCTAAACGCAGCTAGTCCAACATACCTGTTCGCGAAAGACGCATTATGTCTCAGTTAGATTCCCTTCCATTGCACCAGTCCGACAAACAACCCCAGGCCTTTACTGAATACTCGCGCGTTCTCCGCGAATGGACCAGCCAGAAGTGGCCACAAGCTATGAGGGAAAGCGAAGAAAGAAGAACTCTGCTTAAACAAGAATATTACACTTCAAGAAGCTACAATCATAGTCCCAACTGCAGGCACAATAGCAAGCATCGGCGACGTCGACGCTGATGCAGAAACCACTAACCGGATCATATATGTTACGACTCGCGTGACAAAGGTCACGTGGATCTTGTTGTTGTTGTTTATTCTCAATTTCTATACCGCTACAAGCAAACACAAAGTGCTAGGTTCCGGCAAGCCGGAGTAGTTATCACAACAAGTGAATAATGGTTCTGAGGTTGAATGTGGAGTTTTCAGAGTAGAAGTTAAAGTTCATAAGGCATAGAAAGAACAGACAGCAGGGTGTACCAGAGTTCAGTATGGACAGCAGGCCTACTGAATAGAGGTGTAGGATTTGAACCCACAACCTTGACAGCAGGGAAAAGGCAAGACATAACCAATGTGGCAGAGGGGATTTACCACTATACCATCACACCCCCACATAGGTCTAGCAGAGGCTATAAGGGTACTTCCTTAGTTTTAGTCTGGTCACTAATAAACCTTACTTTTTCAAACACTAGTTCATGAGAGCTTTGTAACATAAGACTGAGACTAACTTGACTCCTCTGACATTACATGTGTCAACACCTCCAGCCCTCCAAAATGATACCTATTTAAGTCATCATCACCTTCCTCTCAACTATCTTCATGCTATTATGTAGACAGACTATTAGAAGTTGCTAGGAAGCCTTGAATGAAGACCAGAGAGAAACCATTGTAGAAAGTGCACAGGGAATATTCATGGCTATGAAGAAGGAACTAAAGTCAAAGAATTAGCTAAAAGCAAAACCCTCAAAGGATTTTGAAGGAAACTCTACTAAAATAAGTAACTGGTGTAAAAGAATGACTCTGTACTTCAACAACAAGGGAATTAGTGATGACTGGGAAAGAATTGAATTTGCATTAGGAAAGGTTAAGGGAGGAAAGAATAACTGAGCTCAGAAATGGGCTGATACTACCATCAGAATCTTCCTGCTTTTCTAGAAAAATCCAATGGTCAAAAGAATCTCTTGGAGAAGAAGACATTGAGAACTTTGTGAACAAACTCCTATTCTTGAACTAAAATCAAATGATTACTTTCATGTAAAAATTTTTCATCACCACAGAATTTTAAGCCAATATTATCAAGAACCTGAAAAGGGTAAATCAAGGTAGCTGAATAGTTGAAGACTACTGGCTGGACTTCTGCACTTGGAAGGACTTAACTGAATATAATGAGATTACTCTAGGAAGTGTTGTAGCAACCACTCGTCACTCAAGGACAAATGATCTCACAACGAGCAAAGCTCTCAGTAGGGCTATCAAGTAATGAATGGGGGATTACAAGAGAACTCGACAAGGAGCCCTCGCTGCATT
>Ga0157363_1000866_pt1 | contig 24254 bp, 10 predicted proteins | sample AttsexASBM1_FD_111477 | JGI IMG/M metagenome (GOLD analysis project Ga0157363, IMG submission 111477) | Fungus gardens microbial communities from leaf cutter ant in Ribeirão Preto, State of São Paulo, Brazil - Atta sexdens ASBM1 | ecosystem: Host-associated > Fungi > Mycelium > Unclassified ... | reverse complement strand
ATGTTATAATTGCAAATTTTTTTTTAAAACATGTAGATACAAAGTAGCGCTACGAACTTTTGTTCCAATACCCAATACTAAATTCTGCATTAAATGGATTAGATATATCGGGATTTGCTAAAACGTACAATTGTTTGTATCAATAGAGATTGCTTCTTTTTCAAGAATGTAGGCTGAGGTAAGTGAAGATTCGTGATGCATTAATTTCACACATTTCACGTTCAGCGTCGTTGCATATGCGAATCTCTGACATCGTTGTGTTCACTCGGAAGAAGCGAAAACAGTGATTTATTAGGTCGTATAGAAAACGAGGCAAAAAAGGAAAATGCGGAGAGGTAATGGAAGGAGAAGGACGAAAGCGCAAGGGAAGGAGGAAACCGGTTCACATCCGTGCGTAAAGTCGCAGCGAAAACACGACACAATAACGATGACTTCACGATAACGCCGAGATTCTTAAATGATATTCGCAGCGAACTTCCTGACCTATTGCGTTCACGTCGAAGACTTTGATCAACGATTAGAATGATATGTAATATGCGTACATTCCGCGTGCGTAAACGTGAGCGGAAAGAGTTATCCGGGAATCCCATCCGCACGATTGTAGGATTGCTGTAATCTTTGACTCTCTCTCAACACACACTCGCACACATACGAATTTCTAATAAAATATATTAGATATAAATAAGTAATCCACTATTTTTATATAAATTTAATATTTATTTCGACTCCTGACCGATGTAATATTTTTCGCAATAAATTTATTTACAGTTTTCCAGTACATTAATCATCTTTTTAATAGGGTGACAGATTGAGCATCAAATTATTAAATGCTTATCAATTTAATTTGCGATATTATTATAGTAATTTAATTGTGTTTATAAATCCGAAAAATCATTTTGGCGCGCAATTTAAATAACTACATATTTTAGTATATAAATTCACATAGAAATTATTTAAAAGCATCTAAGATCCAGCTTCAACCATAATAAGCATTAAACTTTTATTTGTTGTATATTCACATATACAGTCTTAATACATCGTTTATCAATATTTACTGCCGAAACATATCGACATAATTCAACCATGAAAATAATATATATATATATATTTTTAATATTTTTCAATATTTTCTTTCACTTTTCAGAGTTATAAATTTCGACTTGACAGAAAGATTGTCTTTACTTGTGATGAATTCATAAATTTATTTCCTTTTTTTTCTGATATTTTTTTTTAATTATTTGTCAAACATAGCATGTTGCATCGACCAGAACAAATGATAGTTTGAAGGCATTACATCCTTTGAGTACGCTGGGTGCGGTAAAATATTTTAACCATGTTGCAATAATATCTTTGATCAATTTCGTCACAAGAAACCGAGCAATGCTCATTTCGGTCTCATAAAGCAAAATTAGTTTCAATTGATATTCACGTAGCACCTTCAAATTATCATTTGTTCCGGTCGATGTAACATATATTTTGTCTGACAAAAAATTTAGAAATGCTGAAAAAATAAAAAGTGGCTCGAATTCATTATTTAAATGAGTGCGGAAAAATGTTATTCGGTCAAAGCAAATTTTCGTACTTAATAATACTTTTTGGGAATTAATACAATTTTCAATTCATGTCAATTGTGTGCTAATTATTTGTCGATATTGAAATATGTAGTCCTAGACTAAAGCTGGAGTTATATCATAAATTAAATTGACAAGCAATCGATAATATTAAATTGAACAATTTAATATTATTGATGCTAACGAACATCTTTAAAACTCTATAAATCATTTCTTGCGAAAAATTACCTCAGCCGGAGTTCAAACCTGCATTTCTCGAATTCCGTGCTGGCGTTTAGAAATTCATTACAAGTAAAAACTAATCTTTCATCAAATCAGAATCTTTTATATTTAATACGAAAAAGAAGAAAACAAAAGATGATCAACTTCTAAAAAGAAATTTTTTTGTTAAACATTAATTTTCCAATTGTTTCTCTATTTTACAGCTTACAGCCGATTAAGGAAAATCTAATAAGCTTAAAAATCAATAGAATTTTCTCAAAATTTTTAACATATATATTTTTTTACATATATATTTTTAACATATATATTTTTTTATTTTATTATATAGATTACTTTACATGATCTCCTATAGCGATACAAAAATTTTCATTTACAAAATGAATTTTTTTTTAAATAATATACACTCACATGCGCGTAACTTTTTTTATCAAAGATAATCGTAAATTAAAAGATCTTATCCGAAATTAATTCTTGTCCGAATCGGATTTGACTAAACAATCTATATGAATGTAAGTCATCAGGGGGGTAAGTCATCAGGGGGGCTAAGTTATAATTGACAATAAACCGGATTAAACTAGGTGCCTTGATTTGCACTTAGAAATTCCATAAAACTTTAGGGTAATAATTTTTTCACTACTAAATGAAATGTGTTCCTGCATTAATCCTTCATCGAATTATAAAGAACGATCATATCTTCTTGGTTATGTGTAGCGCTTAACTGACTTCAGAAAGATGTAAAAAAAACCTCCTAAAGAATGACCTTTATAATCTATGTTAACAATATTCGAAAATATATAAAAAATATATACTATGTATTTTATATATTCATTTTCTCTCTATATAACTACAAAAAAATTAAACTTTTCCTTTGCACTCAATTTGATAAATAAATGTTTTGAGTATATCATCTATTCTTCATGCATTATATAAAAATAAATGCAGTATAAAAATATTCCAAAATTAATAAAAATCTAAAAGTAATATTTACAAAGTTTTTTTAGAAACATCTGCTTAGATTCAAAATATTTTAATTCCCGATGAAATCTTATAATTATAAGATTATATCATAATTACATTTTTAATAATATTGATTTGCATTTTTAGAGATGGCGTCGGCGGCAGCAGAATTAGTAGCAGAGAGAGAGTTGAGGATCGAGATGACAGATTCAAATAGGACATTCGGAAGTGCCCAGGGTCTAGTCAGAATGGCTCTGGATCAATACACGGAAATTCTCACGACAGTTTCCGACCCACGTGTTAGCGACTGGCCATTAATGGATTCACCCGTACCGACAATCCTTATCGTGCTCCTTTATTTGTACGTCGTTGTCATATTCGGCCCGCGTATGATGGCCAACAGAAAGCCATATAAACTCAGAGGAATCCTGGTAGCATATAACGCGTTTCAAGTCGTCTTCTCACTAGGAATGATGTACGAGGTAAACATTTTTTTATTATTTTCAAAAAAATAAGATAGATTTATCATGAATATATTATAAAAGTGCATAATTTGGAAAAATATTCGCTTGGAAGGTCTGTGCAAATTTTCAAAGTTTAAATAAAAAATTTTTTAAATAAAAATATTTTTTATTTAAATTTTTAATCTGTAATATATGCATTTTATATCCACAATGTTTTTCTATTTTGTAAATATTTTCATAATCCTTTTCATACAGAAATCGAATTTTTGAACAAAGCAGAATTTTTAAAAATCATTTACACTAAAAAAAAAAGTGCAGTGTTTAAAATATCTTTGCAAAACAAATGTTTAATAATAAAATTGTTCAATTTTAAACGTTTTTTAATCCAAACACATAGTGTTCTGTTTATTGAAAAAGTTTAAAACTAAAACATTTTTAAAAAACGTAGACAAGAATAGAATTTTTTAATATTTTAAAATTAAACACTTCCTTTTTGAATATACTGAAAAATCCGCACAAACTTTCAGACAACTTAATCAAACGTCTTTTCAAAATATTAACTAATAGACTAACATAATATATCTAATTAAATACAATAAAGAAAATTGGTCTAATTTGAAATCGCTATATTATGAAATGAAATATAATAGAGGAATTGAAAGAGATATAATCGATAGGCAAACAAATATCCAGAATCAGGAAAGTAGATGAAGAAGCGCACAAGTTAGAAATCTTATAATTTATGGAATCATACAATCCATGGGTAAACAATGCTCGTAGAAAATGCAAAAGAAATGGAAGGAATAAGAGAGAACGGAAAAGAATGAGAGCATTATATGAGGGAAAGAGAAAGAAAAAGCCTCGAGACAACCTTCCATGTCACCCTTGACTTTCGCGTTTTCTTATATCCATCATTAAGTTCTCGTTATAACGTATATAACGTGCAAAGTTCATGAGTGCCGACGATCCGGCAGGATCTAAGGACTCAGCTGACGGTTGGAAGCCGGTCAAACAACTCACTCGTTATATATATATAGGTCACGATGTAAGTGTGCCGTCAGTATGTACGTATTCGAGATTGAAAATGATGGGATGGTTAATCGCAGGGAGGATTATGAACTCAAAATGAACAGCCACGTATAATTCTCGTTCGCTGAACCAATATGGCTAAGTATGACAGTGAAAGGAGATATGATGAATAGAATCGTATAATCATTGACAAAGATCCAAGAAGAGACTTCGACCTAGAACTTCATAGGTTACACTAAGATAAAAAAATGATTGCAATTATCATAATTTAACTATAATTTATAGTCCATTTTTTCGAGCCAACTATATATATTTTTTTTAGTAGAACGATAAATATAAATATTATTATTAATATTACAGCAGTGTAATAATTATTATTAATATTATATATATATTATAATAATAACTATAACAATGGAACTCTTAATCATAATTTATCATGTAATTATATTCACTAATACTAAATACTTTTCTCTCAGTGTATATCGCGCAGAGTCAATGCGTTCAGCTTAAATGATACCAAATATAACACAGTTTTCATATCACTCTTATTTCAAAAGTGACACAACAAATTAATAGCGAATTCGATCAAATGCAATGTTCGCATTAAGGTCATCGTACATAGATCGACATAAAACTATGTTTAATATAAGTAGAAATAAGCTCTATAAAGCTAACAGGATCAAATCAGCAGAATCAAATCCTATCAAAATTTTTAGTACTCATTTTGTACTAAATTGTATCATTGATAATCTTATATCGTGTGCCATTTCGAAAAAAATCGTGGCAATGCTATCTTAATATTAAGTTGACAGAATCAATTCAAAATAAAAGAAAAAAGAAAAATAATATCAGAAATCAGTAGGATTTGTACTATTTTATACTAACTCAAAAACAATTCTATATTATGTGTAATATCCAAGAAAATAGGTGAAAAATTAAAACAGCTGAATTTGTACTAATTTACCATTAAATTACTATTAAAAGTAAGTTAATACTTTACATTTATTTTCTCCTTAAAATTTTTTATTAGTATATACTCACAATCTATGAGGCATTTCACATCAAATCGGGTTCCTTTGAAACATTATCATTATATTTTTTTTTAAATTACTAACATATTACTACAGATAGAAACATGAGACACGTATTTCGCAAAAAAAATTTGAGATTTTTCTTGTAAAGTTATTCACGCTTGTAAGTTGCAGAAATTCATAAAAAATATCGCTCATGCGAATATTATTATATCATCGAATCATTAGTTGCACAAAAAAAATGCATGAGACCGATTTTAAAGATTTTAAATGTTGACGTGATATACCTCATAGATTGTAAATATAATAAAGTCATTTTAAGGAGAAAACATGTAAAATATTAATTTACTCTCAACTGTACAAATTAGTACAAATTTAGTTATGTTAATTTTTGCTCTTGTTTTTTATGATCCTGCCAGCTTAAATATTAAATTAGTAACGCCAATGTTTTCTTGGAAATGATACATAATGATACGTAGAATTGGTAGTACAAAATAGTACAAATAGTTCAATAATTCAATAGTACAATAATTCAATCCTATTGATTTTTGAATATTATTTTTCTTCTTTTCTTTTATTTTGAATTGATTCTGTTAGCTTAATATTAAGCTAGCATCGCTATGATTTTTTTTTAAATGGCACACGGTGCTACAAAATTATCATTAATAGTACAATTTAGTACAAAATGAGTACTAAAATTTTGAATAAAAATTCTAATAGGTCCAATAGGTCGATTGGATTCTGTTGATTTGGTCTGCTAGTTTTATAGAACTGTAGAAATAGATTAAATCGCGAAATCTTAAATAAATACACTTTATAATATTGTTGGGCAAAATGTATTTTATAATTTGAAATATTTGTATTTTACTTTTACTATTTAAATTAAATCAGTACATAAAATGATTATAATACGCGAAAAATGATTATAATATGCACTCTTGTGCACTAATATATATTCGTTATAAGTTTAACAGAAAAAGAAAGGGCAATTTTTTTCAATTTGATAGAAAATTATTGATTAATCAAATAATATTAGTAAAAAGAATATATTCTTAACATGATCAAATGTTATTTTTATTTTACGATCCTTATAAAAACTCATCTCCTTTTAGTTATAATGATTTTCTATAAAGTTAAATTAGTTCACTTTTAATGATTGATTTTCATTTAATATCAAATTATTTCTATTTTTCTTTTTTGTATTAGATATACAGTACACTGTATTATATAGATATACTGTACAAAATATTGAAAGTACATAAATATAATACAAATAATCCTAATGATATAATTAATATCAAAATAACTTTTCACTAATTGAAAACAAGCATAGGAAATTAATAAATTAACACCTTCGATATTTCTAACAAGATACTATCAGCAACTCTAGTATGAATTTAGTTATGGTAACAGCTAAAAAATCACGTTTTTGAGTTGTATCACATTTTTTAAATAAGAGAGTAATATGTCTTAATTTTAAGTTTTATAAGTCTTAATTAGTTATCACATACACACACACACACACACACACACACACACACACACACACACACACACACATATATATATATATAGAGAGATCATTATATATATTAGATATATAATGAGCAAGTTTTCTTATCTTATCTTATGCTATAACTCTTATGCAAATCGCTAAGAAATCAAAAGGCACATTTGATCTATAATCATAGAGAAATTCATAATACCATGGCTTAATGAATATAAATCAAAATAAACATATATATTATAAATACGATATATTATAAATACAAGAAAATAAAATTGTAAATTTTATACAACTAAGTTTCAAGTAGTTCCCAATCTTGCAAATAAAATGTGAATGGACTATAACAAAGAAATGGAATAATTTAGTTTATTGCCTCGATCATTGACTTTCTTATTTTAACACGCATTTGTGTGAAACAAATTACGTGAAGATTCATATTGTGATTAATTATTTTCAACTTTATTAAATTCAATTAATTTGTATCTTAATTAATAATAATCTATAATTAGACCTTTAATTGTATATTATAATTAATTAGTTTTCAGATTCATTGCGAATTGTAGCTTTTAAATCGATAGTTATGGATATGCGATGATAGGTAGTGAAATTTAATTAGATATATACCCGTTCACTGACAAAATAATCTCTGCAATGTCTCCATAAGAATGCGATTACTATAAAAAGCGGTAATCTTGCAAAGCCAATATTACAAAAAGTATTGAATAAAGTAATATTCAAGAATTGAAGTAGAGATTTATTACAAATTTTTCAAGTTTTGAATCAATTCTTCAAATGATATAATTAATTTAGATATAGGCAAAAACAAAATATCGATAAAATTCAAATAACGTTCAATCAATTAAATATTTAGAAATCAAAAATTTGAATACTACTAAATTTTCTCTTAATCGTTTCGTAAATATTTTTTTTTAATTTAAAATTTTATTTTTTACTGTTATAAACTATAACAAAAATAATTAAGCATTAAGTTTGTCATATTTTTGATCTTAATCAATTTTCTAATAAAAGACTTACGACATAATTATATAATTCCAAACATATGGGATCTCTGCTTTTCCGTCGGTAGCCTTGACCTACTTATACCAATGTGCCTAGACTTATTGTAAACAGAAATACATATTATTCTTTATTTATACAAAAACTTATCAAAATGTGAGATTTGTTCCGCAAAATATTAATATCTAATTTGAATATTAAAATCACAGCGAGTTATTTTTCATTTGTTAATGATCTATTGTTTTGAATCTTTTAAATATGTAAAGATACATCCTGTTTGAATATCCATTTTTATCCAATAAATTGTATTTTTCCATTCCATTATTTTACAATCTTTATCAATATTCCCGCGAATTTCATGTATCGATATAATATTTTTCCTATTTATGCGTTTACATTTTGATATATTAATCATGGCAATTATTAACTTAAAATATAATATCCAATGTATATTCTAAATAAGATTCAGATTTTGCATTTAAATAAAAATATTTATTTTATTAAAATATTTATTTATAGTAGTCATTTCCTGTATAGGAAGTACAGTAATCTGTACAGTAGTCTGAAACGAGTAAGAAGAAAAATATATATCTAAATTGTATCTCCTTGTAATTAAATCTCAATCGTTACTCAATCAATCTATGCACTCGCACACTCATTTCATTATAACGAGACATCTTGCTTTCAACTTTCCATAAAGTACTGATTGCAAGTCCCGTTTGTACCACTCCCATGGAGCACGATCGAAAAGACAAAGTAAAACTCCGTGCAGAAGATCAGACAAAAAACAAATTTTCACGCGCCAAGGAATGGATAATGAATGGTTACATCCGCGCGAAAGTGCACTTTGTGCAAAAGTGACTAACCACAATAACTGCTGCTTCAGTTAGAGAGTCGGTCAGGAAATCTTTTTATATACGCAAAATGGCACAGCTTTTCCAAGATAATTCTACTCGTTGTAGTTTGATAATTTTGATTCGCTTTAAAATACAAAATCGTGGCGGCTCTTCTCTTCAAAATAACGAATGAAACAATATATAAATCATCAATTGCGATCAAGATAATAAAAAAATCTGCCCTAGAATTTAACTTAATAACATTTCATTAAAAAAATAAAATTCTAAAAATTTTAAAAATTTATTTTTAAAATATAAGAGTATTTAAAAAATAATTTTTTCATTGAATATTTATATATGTATATATATTTTAACAAAAAAAAATTTTTATCTTATATATATATATATATATATATATATATATATATAAATTTTTCATGCTGTAGTATATTTTTTTTATTTAATACATTTAATTTTATTAATAATATTATTTTACTTCCAATTAAGTGGAAGTTAATTCTAATTTATGTATATTATATTGATACATGATGGTAAAGTTCGTGGAAATATTGATTAAGATCGACGGAAATTCAAACAAGAAAATATCAAGATCATGATAATTTATATAAACGATTAAAAGCATTATCAGGTGAAGTTCACGTGATTAGGATCAATAATTATACATCAGTATGCGTTCATTCTATTAATTTTCTCAGCTCAATTGACATTGACTTTGCTTTAATATCAGTTCGATCTTTTAATTCACTATAAAAAGAAATGTGTTTTATTCTTGTCCCCATTTTTTAAACATTTAAAGATGCTTTAGTTTTGTTTATTAAAAAAAGTTTAAAACTAAAACATCTTTAAGCGTTTAAAAAAGACAAAAAATAAAAATTTTAATATCTTAAAATTAGACACTTCTTTTTTAAGTGTAATACTGCATAAATTATAATTTTTTAATAATAATTATCATAAATTAAAATGAGGCATAAATTTGTCATTTTTATTCATGTATGTATCCTTATTATCATATATATTTTTATATTATTTATTTCATATTATTTAAATAAAACTTTTAAGATTTGCAGTCTGTATATTTCCGAATGACACTAAACGGAAAGTAAAAAATGCGCAATCGCGATTCCTGTCTGATATAGAAGAAAATTAATGAAATTATTCATATTATGATCATATCTGTCGAATTGTCAGAACTCATAGTTTCCACAACGACAGCTGCTAATATTCAAAGTATATAGCGAAAGAATTAATCATCATCGTGGAAAAGAGCCAACATTGAGATGAGTATCAACATAACAGTGCTTTTTCTAAAGATTGGATATGTTAAATGGAACATGACCTCAAAATCTATAGTTTCTCCTGAAACAGATTTATACTTGCTGTCACTCGTTGTATGAAAATTGGTAACATGTGTAACACAGTCTTTTCAAGGTAGACTTTCGGACCGATTTATAATCGAATCGAGGACACCAAAAACAATGGAAGAATGATATCAAATTGATTTTAAACGCTAATGGCAATTATAAATAGTATTACTAAATAGTACTATAAATATATTAAAAGAAATATAAAATATATATCTATAAATTATCTAAATTGTAGCGTTCCTCTTCCGTTTCAGTAACTATAATTTGTTTTCTTTCGTCATCTCTCGCACCGACGAGAAACATAGTTACCATTTTTTCTGACATGATGAAATAAAATCAATATTTGTTCAAACCAATATTACACGAAATTACGTTACGTCAGCCTACATTATGATTTGAAACGTTCTAAACTTTCTTGTTAATGTCGAAATAAACGATTTGTGGTAATCTATTATCTTAATGATTTATGAGATCGCTCAAGAATAAGTTGTTACGTCAAAGATAATTAATACAGCTAACTGAATGTTTCTCATTCATTCACAGCATTTAATGTCCGGATGGCTGTTGGACTACAGCTATAAATGTCAACCGGTTGATTACTCCCACAATCCATCCGCTTTGAGGATGGCAAATCTCTGTTGGTGGTACTTCATCAGCAAATTTACGGAATTCGCTGACACGGTACGTGTCATTTTTATAAATTCACATACGTGTTACACTAACAATAGTCACTACAGAACTTGCAAATTGATTAATTTGAAATTTCATTAAATTTTAAATAAAGAAATACTAATACGAAGAAATACATTATAATTATATTTATTGTTAATTAAATTTGTGCGTGTATTAAATTCGTAAAAACAAATAAATAAAATGTAATGAAAATAAAAATGTCTTTCGATTCTTTTTGAAGCTACCGAAATAGCAAAGCATAAAATTATGCTATTGAGATGCATTATCTTTTTATTAGAAAACGCATATACATCAAGATACATGAAACTTTTTCTTATATTCTATTAAAAAGAAATAATCCTCTGTATTTATATTTTTATTTAGATCCTTTCTTAATTTAAAAACAAAAGTTATTGCAAATATTTACCTCAGGTTTGGAAATAAAACGGAATTATGCCATCAATGAGTTATCTCTATGCAAAGTAATTAAAAGTTTCAGCCATGCGAGATACAAAAAATTCTGTTAGATCAAATTTGATTCGAATAAAATGACGAAAAATGCTTTCGATTCTTAATTCGCGCAAACTTATTTTTTTTTTCGAAAATTACACGCAATCAACTAAGAAAAACGTATTGCATTATCTCTTGTTTGTCGTACCGGGATCTGGTGAATGCTCTGCATTTTCAATGAATGTATATACGCGTAAACAGACCGAAAGGTGAAAAAAGAGAGAAGTGGAAAACTATTCCCCGCTAGCTATTCCGCGAGAATCGCATAATTATGTATGAACACTCGTGTATCCCTTCTCGCGGCGCAATAACCCTTAAGCAATCATTCCCATTAGCGCGAGTGAGCAAGAACGGTGCCGAATCGCTGTCGAGCACGCAATACCAGCGGATTAAAGGAGCAGATAAGATTTAATCGACCGATCGCCACTCGTTTGTTAGGTATTCTAACCCGACAATTCGTAAAGCGGGTGTTTAGCTTTGCCAGCAAAACGAAAAAGTGAGATAAAGAGAGAAAGCGCTTAAACAGATTTTCGACACCGCGTGTGCGAAATTCAATCGAATGCAGGAATCATCGTGAAACGGGCTTTTTCGTCATTCGTTGCTCAATTTTGACGCCGGTATATGTTTCCACTATCGCGTTCTATCGTGCCTGGATGACGAAAATCATCGCGTTTCCGTTAATAAACGTAGATATTTTCCACGAAATACAACTCGAGCCTCGCATTACCGGCATGACAATAAAATATTACTTACTCTTTCTTTTCAAAATAAACGGTCGATAAGATTGTTCTATTATTTCTTTTTATTTTAAAACTTAAAATAATTCGAAAATATAATAATAAAATATAATATATAATAAACTAAAACAAGTAAATAAACTATTTAAAATTAAGTAATAATAAATTATTTTTAAACCATTAATATATAATTTTAAGTGATAAGGTTCGAAAACTTTAACGCCTTTGATTGATTAAAAATTAAGGAGAAATAAATTTGAATTAAAAATTAAGGAGAAATAAATTCCTTAGTAAAAAGTACTTCTTAATTCTATTTTCTTAATTCTATTTTCTTAATTTCGGAATAGCCGAGGCTTATATGCCTTATTAATTCGCATTACTTTCAATTTATTTGAGGTCACGACAGAGGAAGCGGACGCGATACTAAATCATAGGTCAATGAATCTAAAGTCAAGTTAAGTAAGGAAATTACAAAAGCTTGCAAAATTTCATAATGACATTGTTTATCGAAATTTCAGGTATTCTTCGTATTGCGCAAGAAGGATAGTCAGGTGACATTTCTCCATTTGTATCACCATTCTCTAACACCCCTCGAGACGTGGATCTGCGTGAAATTTATTGCGGGTGGTCATGGCACCCTGGGCAATCTCATAAACAATGCGGTACACGTAGTCATGTACGCATATTACATGTTAGCCGCCATGGGCCCAGAATTTCAAAAGTACTTATGGTGGAAAAAGCATCTAACTACTGTACAGTTGGTGAGTCAATCGAGTCGCATCTCTTCTGAAATTAATACAAATCACTCATCTATCTATTTTAAGAACTTGATAATAATTAAGGAGAATTAAAATTAAAAAACAAATAAAAATCAACAATTTTTATAGTGTATTTAAATCAAATTCAAAAATATCTCTTCTTAAACTAATATGAATAAACTTGAATTACTACTCATACGATGTTTAAAGAATTTGAACTAAAAATTAAAGAGAAATAAAATTAAAACAAATAATATGTGCAATTTTTAAATGGGTACACTTAAATTAAATCCTAAAATATCTCTTTTTAAACTAAAATAAAATATAAACTTAAACTATCATTTATATGTCGTTTCAATTGGATTTGAATTAAGAATTAAGGAGAATTAGAGTTAAACACACAAACAAATGCGCAATTTTTAAACGATGCATTTAGATTAAATTTAAAAAATATAATAGAAGAATAACCGGAATCTTTTCTAACACATATAATTACACAATTTTAAACACGATTTAACGTAAAAATTTGCTCCGAATTATATCGATCAATTTAAAATAAATTATATGTTTGACGTAAAGAAAAAAATTATTTTCTTTTAAAAGAGGAATTCTTTTCTCGTAATATAGCGTATAATTTAAGCCGGTTGGATGTTTGTCGGTTCGTATTCACACTTCGATTATACGCAATAATGCCAAGCAAGTATAACGCAAAAGTGCAACACGACTCAATGTTCCGAATTACGAATGTGCGATAGTAGCGCGAGCTACTAGATTTTTTTTCATATCGGATCAAAACCGATTCGTGATATCTTCTTCTTGCACAACGCATTGGGTTTCGCGTCATGCCGATAATAACCCACGTCGTTGAAAGTGAATGGATAGACACTACTGACCCATTGAGTGTGCTTTAAAGATTTAAAGGGTGCACATCGACAATACGTGAACTATGCTAATCGTCTGTCGAGGCGCGTAGTGTGTTTGCTTTCCTCCTACGAATCTATTTTTCGACGCAATGTACCACCGTTCTAACAACAGGTTTTTCAGATGAGAATCAGGCACTAAGTACCAATTACAGTGACGCAATAGAATTTATAACGTGTTAGAACAATATAATTATTGGGAAAACTAAAGATAGAAAATTTTGATAATTAAAGATAGATTCACCCATCACATTGAAGTTTACGGAATGTATTTCGTTACTAGTTTTTCTTGCGTGCAAAGAAAAATATTTTTACAGTTTAAGATCAAAAATAGGTCTCTCGCCGCGGGTTTCTCGCAGCGATGACCATAATGACTTTAAATCAATTGCACGCTTTAAATTAATGAGAAAAACTGCGATGATTAATGCTTTGTACTTTGTCTACGAAGTATTTCACGAAACTTGTAATGAAATACATTGCGTAGACTTGAAACGAATTACGCGATAATACGTTTCACATTTGTAGCTTCTAAATTATTTATCTCTTAAGTAAAAAGTATTGCATCCTCTCTCTACTTGAAAAAAAAATAAAATTACCAAAATTATCTTATATGCTATTAAAATAAATAAAAAATTTTAATATGTAAATCATTTACGGTATAATTACAAAAATTTACGGTACAATGACTTAAAAAATATATTTTTTATATTATTTATTATTTACACCTTTTATTTTTATTATTTATTATTTATGCTTAAAACATTTCAGAAAGTATTTTTTTGTATTTATTTAAATAGGCATTCAATATTTAGTTATAATCCATACACATAAGTTTATAATTAAAATTTAATTAATTTTATTAATTATTTAATTTATTTTATCGATTAATAGGATTCTTTATTACGAGACGAAACTGAAATAAAATATTTTGCGAAATGCAAGCTCGATTTATGCTACGCATAAATGAATGACCAAAGACCATCCAAAGATAAAAGCGGAAAATATTTGACAAATCATCTTACTGCGAGATAGTTGAAAAAATCAATGGAATTCGTTCGATAAAGGGCGAATATCATAATTATTAATAGGGAGATCATTAAAATTGACTTCATCGTTGAAAAGAGGGCACGTTCGAAAAACCGGCGTGGTCGGCCCGGATATGCGGAATTGCGCGAACAAACTCACGATTGCAGATTCTGGGCCATTGGTGTTCGTTAGATCGGTCAATCCTGGTCTCTACCTAGGCAAAATTTCACGCCAAGCGTACGTAGGTAGGGGTGAGGGAAAGTGAAAAGTACAACGCGCGTTGGGCAATTCGACTCGACTAGAGACCTCGCTTTAGCCGGCCGCCGAACTCGGCCAACCACGTTGGCAGTGGCGCAACAATTTGGCATTCCGATATGCCATACAACACCTGTGTACCACCACTATCACCATCATCGCGACCACTATCACCACCATCGATACCATCGTCATCATCACTGCCGTCATCCTCGTCTGTCCTCGTCGGCACCACCATCGCTGCCGCCACCGTCGTCATCGTGTCGTCGTCGTCGCGAGCTACCACGAACCGGCCACATACCTACGAAGCCTCACCTATATGCCTCAACCTATCCCAGTTTATCTCGCAAGACTATTGATACATACCGACGAATATGTCCGGCCGAGGTACAAGTGTACCAGCGGACTCCGCTTTGTATCCTCTCATGATGCATTCTCTCGAAGAACTCCGTCATAAGACGAGAACATAGGGACACAAGCGGCACTTAAAAAAAAATGTCTTCAATGACGAAAGTACTTTGAATCGAAGAGATTTATAGATATGCGGTCATTTAATCTTTCACGTATCGCGGTTGCTACATCGACTACTACATACGCAAAGGACTTAAATGAGATATCTGATTGTTTAAATGGCTAATAATCGAAAATTCATAGTTTTGCTTGAAAATTAATTTTGTGGAACGAAATTAAATAAAAAGTTCAAGAAGTTAAAGAACGTGATATTTCGATCGCTTTTCAATAGACGCGTACATTTTTATCTAAAACTCTTAAACCAATCAATTCATCCCGTGAAAGGTTGTCGATTGCAATACACTAACAAAAAATTTTTCTATGGCATAGTCAGCGAATCAAGATGCAAGATGTTTGGCATTTAAATAAAGTGAGAATAAAAAGAATAAAATTCTAGTAAATTATCTGGAAAATCCCACATATTGCAATAAATACATCAATCGCAAAATTAATATGACATATTAAACGAGTAAGTTTTGTAAAAAATAATTCACACAATTGTTTCAACATCAATCAAATCATTTCACAGATTAAGACTTAAAATTAATTAAATATTAGATTATCAATGATTTTTTTTCGGTTTCTTCGAAATTTAATAATGAGCTCTTTGACATTTAAAAATAAATGAAGAGAGCTTTAGCAAATTATTCAGTTTGAAAAATTCTAATTTTAAATCACGTAATAAACGCAAATGTCGTAAATTCACGCGAAATAAAAAATTATATGAAAATAATTTTATCAGCTTACTTATAGATCTAAAATAAAACGTTACATACGTTTTCATTTTCATTACCTTTATTAAATAAAATTTAATTTAATAACACTTATTTAGTAGCTTGCTATATAATAATAGATAATAATAAAAATAATAAAAATATTAATAATATATATAATATATATAATAATAAATATATATAATATATAATAATATATATATAATAATAATATATAATAATATAATAACATATAATATATATTAATATAATAATATCTTTGAGACACATATAAAATATAATCTTTCAAAGATAAACGCATTCAGAATCAGACACATTCGCTCGCAAATCCCGTTTTATGTAAATTAGATTGAGGGTTAAACACGATACTGAAAGAACCAATAATAAAGTAGTGCGAATTTTTACTGACAAATTCACGATGAATTTAACTATCCACACGTCGGAAACTCGGCCATCGCACGCCTATCCGTATACTTTCTATAAATCAGTCAACGCATGTTTGACATTTATGTGTGACGACTCACTCCATTGACTAAGAATCTTTTTTTTTCTCACGTTTTATACTGATCTTCAAAGATAATTTAGACATGAGAAATATCTAATTCTCGTAAATCTTACACAAAGTTGTACCAACAACAACGCTCGCACGCTATAAATATTGTCTCATTCACGGACTGGCCTCTCGGTTGTTGTATGTTAAGAGAGAACGATATGCGCTGGATATATTAGATATATGAATAGTTATTGCTACATACTGCATTGCGTTCTTTCTTCGAATCGCTTAATGAATTCGGTTGCAATACAGAGTTGATCGCGTCAATCGAGTAATACGCAATGCACGGCTGTGCAGAAATCGAGAAAAACATAATGCGCATGGTGTAAATACATCGACTCTCTATTAAACATGTATTTTAAAAAAGACGCAAGCTTAAATCAATTATGTCAATTAATTATGTAAGTTGATGATATATTATAAGATTCATCTATACTATTATACATAATATAATTTATACTCTTATATATAATATAATTTTTATATAAATATAGAAATTTTAAGATTTCTGAATTTAAATCCAGAGTTCTGGTGCTTCCAGATTCAATTTGGGTGATATTCATAGTCTATTCTTATTTGAAAACCGTCTTAAATAATATCTTAAGATGCTAATACGACTCTCTGATTAGTTCACGACATCTTAAGATGACATCTTCTGTACTTCGAACGGTCTTAAAATTGAGATCCGACTATAAATATCAGCTTTTGACTTTCGATAGTTTTACTCACCACTTATAAATTTTAGTGTCCGATTGTATTGTTAAATCTGCTGAATTGCTGAATTGATTTTGCAGGTGCAGTTCTTCCTGGTGTTTGTGCATAGCGCACAGGCTCTCATCTTCGATTGTGGCTATCCCAAACTGATTGCGACCCTCCTTCTACTTCATGCGACAATCTTCTTCGTGCTCTTCTCCGACTTTTACAGGTCCGCTTACCGCAAAGGAAAGTCCGCAAAGGAACTCAAGGCTGAATAGAACACACGAGGGAACATACGAAAGGGAAAATCTTCGTTCCGACGAACGAAACACGCAATATACACGTACACACATATCGCGTCGAAATGTGGCTCCTTTCTACACCGGTGAACTTTTATGCTCGTTAATGTACCGACAGATGAGGAACTCATTGACCAGTCATATACTTGAAAATTGGGTTAACAAAATGAGAAATTTAAATATTTAAATATACACACGTTTAAAACACGCGAGATATTGAAATTCCTAATCTACTCTGAAAATAATAGAAGTATAAATAGGTCGATAAAAAGAAAACTATGGCCGCCAACAAAAATTATGCCGACAATAATTTATAATATTCTTATATATAAATAATTATAAAGAATTGCAAATAGCGTAGGGGAAAATCTCAGTCAGAAAAATTGACAATGGGAAAGAAGGGTTGGTTAACGGGTTAATGCTATTATATTTCTTATCTGTTTGCCAAGGACATACAATGAAAAGTCTGCGATGACACAGGAAGGATCTGTTATTAGGATCTATTATTAGAAATTTTACGTCCAGTGGCGTTCAAATGTGATTGTTTGATTGCTTTTGCAGAGATAAATTGTATTGGCTCCCGATATATGAACATCACGTTGAAACATTTTTCCGATAATTGAGGTCAAACGTTTCATTGGTGCGGAGAACGAAGATTTCTTCCTCACAGAAGAATATTTTTATTTGTTACCCTTTGTACCCTTTCAGGGCATGTATCTTCCACAGGATATCTCAGGTCTCGCGCGCACTTTGGACTAACTTCAATAGCTTTAAAATGTTGCCTCTATTATAATTTTAATCGGTCTCCATCGCCCAATTAACATTGTTCTTTAAGAGTTTAAGAAACGTCGCGAGGAATAAATTAAATAAAATAAATGGTAAATGTAACTTTCTCCTTTTTGAGGATGAAAAAATCTAGAACTTTGATGCTGCAATAAACACAACAGAGAACATAAAGACGAAACGAAGCAATAATAAAATGTACACAGCTTGAAAATTACATTGGTTACAATTGGCAAAATACTCTGCCATAAATCAGTCTTAAAAATTGTGCAATTGTGTGTGTGTTCGATATTTGTAATTTAGAATCAATATAATGTACTAAAATAAAAATTTAAAGACTCACACGCACGCAATAGAGTAATTCTTAAATAATTCTGGAACCAATTAATTAATGTAAAACAAATAAAAATATATCTAAGAAGCTCATCTTTGTATTATATTTAAAACAACCGAGATTGCTACAACTTTTCAATTCGAGAAATGGAGCAATCGAGAAAGGTGCAATGTACGCTGGCCAATGCTACAGAGACTCCCAGATACCGCAGTGCGACATAGATTACGACAGACTCTTACCAATAAATTTATATCGAAAAATAGTTAGAAATATGTGAAAAAATTCATGTGTCCACATCGACGATATATGACACAAATCCCGTCTTCTTCAAAAATCATACATGGAAAGAACAATTTTGCTGAAGTATTTAAAAATTTAACTAGCTACAGATCTGAAAATAATTTTATTGGATTATCAAAATAATTATGTATACTTAAACGGGTTTCTAAAATATAAAAATTATTTATAGCATTGCTCATCATGTTTCATATATAATTAATTTAACGGTCCAACAAAATTATTTTCAGATCTGATTAAATTTTATATATTTCTGCAAAATTGTTCTTTTCGTACGACTTTTCACATGAAAAGAACAGTTTTATTGACATATTCAAAAATTTAGCTAGATATAGATCAGAAAATAAATTTTGTTAAACCATCAAAATAATTTTGTAGAATGTTCAAGCTGATTGCTAGAATGCCAAAATCTTTTACAGCATTGCTCATTATGTTTGAGTGTTTCAATATAATAGTTTTGACAGTCTAACAAAATTATTTTTAGATTCGTATTATCTAGCTAAATTTTTTGATGCTTCAGCAAAATTCTTTCCATATGGCTAAACAACAACTCGCTTAACAACAACTCGCATTCGTATATTAATACATATGAAGGAAATTTCAAATTTTAATATATCATACATATTTTATTGCTTCGATTCGTTTTGTTAAACTCACCATTCAGAGAGGCGATATATGTACATAGAAGTATATTTATATTATTTGATTTAACGGAGAGAATTATCTCGCGAAACCACGCTGATGTTTCACCACTTATTCTACTTCCGGGATTACGAATGTCGCGAAGAGGCGATAGAACCGGCGCGGACGCACGGTCCGATGCCGTCGGAGAAGACCCGCGGAGTTACACGTCCGCACGACGCTTCCCGTTTTATCGATTTCCTCGATGAAGCTGCGCAGCCACGAGGAGCGCACGAAGCGATACCGCGAACAATGCAGGACGATGGCCGAGGGGCGATTACAATAAGACTCTTGAGGTTTAACAGTTGTATAATAAGATGATAAGTTATTCTTTCGACGCGAGACAATAATCTTAGGGTTACGGCTCTCGCATACGCCGATCGCACGTACGTGCACCGTCTTGTACATATTGTATCTCTCATTTTGTAATGATGAATAAAATATTAATTAAAATATTGACTCTGAATATGAATTCTACTTTGAATCTGCATCTGCAAATTAATTGCCTAACAATCATGAAAGATTTTTAATTTTAAGATATTAAAATCTTTTAAAGATATTTCTAAACGAGCATGTAAAATATTAAAAAGTGTTTAGTTTTGAAAAGTATCTTATTCAAAAACACATAAAGATGTTCAATTTTTAAAAATACATTATTTGAAAACAAAGATTTAGTTTTAAAAAATGTTTTAAACTGAAAACGTTTTATTTTAGATAATGTTTAGTTTCTATAAAGACAATTAATTTTATTTCATTAAATTTGCCATTTTTGCGAGAAAATTTTCCAACGCGACATTTCTCATATTTCGATATACCAAAACTTATTAGCATCGTAAGTAATATCTTATGTTTCAAAATGTTTCACTGTAAATGTTTAATATCAATTAAATGTTTTGTTTTTCAAGGCGAAAAAAGTAAAACTTTCAATTATCATAATGACATTTTTTTCGTTTACTTGTAAGAAAAAAATTAATACTTTTTAATAATTTAAATAGTTACGTAGTTAAAACTTTTTTTTAATAATTAAATAATCAAATCTAAACATTGTTTAGATTTAAAACATTAAAATTGTTTAAAGTTAAATCATCTTTTATTATTAAACGTTTATTTTGGAAAATATTATTTAAATGTAAGCATTTTAATACACTGCACTTTTTATAGTAAATCGATTATAATAAATAACATCAGCTTGTTACATAATTATATGATAAGTACACAAACATCTCACAAACTTTTTTCGCTCTGTAAAGTATGAGATACCTTACATTTTTTAGGATACATGTTATGGAATTATCTGGAACAGATTTCGATTAGAATTTAATTATTTCTAGATTTCTATATTATGTTTTCTAGAAAAAACGGAATAATTCCGATCGGAATTTATTCCAAATAGTTATCATAATATGTGCTCAAAATCCGAAATAATTTCCAGTAGTTCGATCTTAGCTTTGAATTTTATATTAATCTAACACAAATTGTCAAAGAGTATTACTGTATTTATCTATCGTTTTATAAAGAAAATTTATTGTTAAATACATTTTATTGATATAGCTTATATACATTAACGGGACACAATTCCCTTTTTACATATGTGCAATCTAAATTACCGACGACGACGAATCAAATTTATCAAAATTCAGTGGACTTTTACGCTGCTGCTACTTGTCGTATTCTTTTTTCTCTTTCAAGAAGACGACGTTCTCTTTCATATTCTTTCATTCTTATGACGTAACTGTAACAGATACAATATTATTATTAATGTGTATCTTGAAAATTTATAATATGATACAGGTATTCCAAACAATATGAGATACTTACTCTTCAACATAGCACTCATTATATTGGTGTCTTTCATGCGCGCACTTCAACATGAAGGGATAATGACGTCTCTTACACTCATGTAATTCCATATACTTGTGGGCACAATAATCGCGTCTGTCATGAGGAATCTTGAAAGCCATCATATCTTCTTCTGACAATGGCACCTCTGTAAATTTGGCATACTAATTAGAATCTGGACGAAACACATGTCCTGATATCTAATTAAAATATAAAATTTGAATCATAAATGCTATTGCTAACCAGATATAACTCTTCAGTTAATAATAAATATAGACAATTAAAACATAACATATTCTAATTTTTTAAATATAATATTAATGATAAAACAATCAAATAAAATAACAAAATGTCATACTAAAAATCAAAACAATTATTCACTAAATTAATTGAAGATAATTACAGTCATATAAAAACATTTGAATTTTTAACTTATTTTTCATGGATAAATCATTCAAGAACATATATTCAAGTGAGCTTCTTTCCGATAAGCTATATTAATATTTTCATGCACTTTTATATCCAATAAGCAAAATGTTAATAGCATAATTCACTAGTATATATATTTGAGAGCAGAATGTTATTGCAGATCAATATTAATTGCATCTACATTAAATTTAACCAAGTCAGCAGAAACTACAGACATATAATCTAACAGTAAATCAGCAAAGAGGTTGTGTATTTTAAAGTGAGATGAAAATTACAAAAATTAATTAAATTCACTAGAATATTTATAATTTCATTTGTCAATACCTACTTAGTGAATTTGTTTATTTTTTATAATTTTTATTTCAAAATATGCAAGATGCTTTTTATTTGATTAATATTGATACAAGTCAACACAAATATCATTCTATCTTTCACATTCAGAGAATAACAAAAATAGGACACTTATCAACTTGTGTTACCAAATAGAAAGTACTCACACAACTGATTCTCTGATCTCTGGAGATTGATTCAGTATCTTGAAACAAGATGAAAATTACAAAATGAGCAAATTTACTAAAATATTTATAATCTTATTGGTCAATGCCTAGAAGTTTCCTCATTTTTGTAATTTTTCCTTCATTTCAAGATACGGAATCAATCCTCTGATTCCTGATTTTATTTAGTTTCTGCAGTCAATCTGTTATTATATTCTACTAACAGATTCTATTATTTTTGCTGACATTCTACCAATAAAATTGCAAACATTTGGAAAATCTCTTTCAATTTTGAGTATTTGAATATTTAATCATGGAGGTAAGATAGATGTTATGAAGTCGATTACAAAATAACATAATTAATGGCTAATAAAATTCAGTCCCATAAAAAAGTCATTCGATCTCGACAAGAGGATCTATCAAAACCATAGGACAATTAACAATTAAATTCTGATTCCACGTCTAGACAATCGCAAATACATATTTATTTGATAACAAAATAATACACGATACAAAAAGAGGTTAAGTTCGAACATACCTCTGATTTTCCGACCATTAGGAAATCCATACATCGGATCGAACGTCGGTTTACCGTCGGACTTGGGCATTGTGTCGGGATGCGTTATGTGGGTAGCGATGTAATTACCCATTATTTAATTCAAGTTATATTCAGCAAACAATCGAAAGAAAATTGTGCACCGTGTTGGATTGGACTGACATCTACTCATCTACTAATCTAACTTATATAACGTATATAACGTATTGACATATATCGTACACAAAACCAAATTACATTGATTAATTTAAATAATTATTTACTTATATATGAATTATTAAATTATTTATTTGATGGATTGAAAATTTAGGAATTCCACATCTGAACAATTTTGTTAAAAAAAAACATTTTGTCAAAACTAAATAAATAAAAAGTTAAGAAATTTCTCACAAGCTGAACTTTACAAATGCAAATATATATTCATATATTTCATATTTATCCAATTTATTCAAAAAAATCAAAACTTTACGTTTTGATGCTCTACAAATTCATATATAAAATGAGTTTATATATAATTAGGGAGATTTAATAATAAGAATATCAATCATTTGAAAATACTTTATTAATCTGAAATAAACATATTGATATATTAAAATAACGTTCAGTGTAATAATGAGGAATAGTTACGAAAATCGCTTCCAGGCTAATCTCCATACTTTATTTTTTACAAAAAAGTAATCTATTATTTCAAAGGAGTAGTAGATCTGTGTAGTATACAATTTTTTATCAGCATATGTGTACTATTATCACGGCCTACTCCGTCAAGCTGCATACTTACAATAGGAAGTTTGTTTTTCAACTTCTATCATAATTTAATCATCATCCTCTTCCATAGGTTCCGCAGCTCCACTACCTAAAACATAATATGATATAAAATACAATATTGTATAATAGAATCTAAATTGTTTAATAATCTTTTTCTAAGTCTGCATTTATGTGTGTATAATAATAATATTGTCAGTATTTGTTGATAATTAACAATATTGACGATTAACAATATTATTGATTCTGTAAGATCTACAATTATTTATATATATATATATATATATATATATATATATATATACAATGTGTAAGAAACTTATACCATTTTTCAATCTTTCATCGCCTGGTATATAAACAGACTGTCGCAATTTACAAAGCCTCTGT
>Ga0157363_1000864_pt1 | contig 24267 bp, 9 predicted proteins | sample AttsexASBM1_FD_111477 | JGI IMG/M metagenome (GOLD analysis project Ga0157363, IMG submission 111477) | Fungus gardens microbial communities from leaf cutter ant in Ribeirão Preto, State of São Paulo, Brazil - Atta sexdens ASBM1 | ecosystem: Host-associated > Fungi > Mycelium > Unclassified ... | reverse complement strand
TTCTGCTTCAAACACTCTAATTAAACAAGCAGTTTTTATGAGCAACACGAAAACGTCGCCATCTCAGACGAGATTTGTTTGTGATGGTTTTAAAGTAATATTGTCGCCGCAAAATCCCCGAAAGCTCCTTCCGCATGGAGGACGCGTCTGTGTGACGAGGAACTTTCGTCTCCGTCAGAGATTTATTAGATACCTTCCGGTCGGAGAATTCGTTGACAGTCACGGTGGTGCCCAGCAAGAAAACAAGATCTCGCCGAGAACGTGAGCCGCGCTTTGTGGTCCATAAAGGGATGGCGTATATCCGACATCGCGGAAGAACAACGTACGATGTACAGATGCGGACGACAACGTTGACGATGGTGGTGGTAGTAGGGATGGTGATGGTGGTGGAACGTATTACGCGCTCTTATCGCAATGACATACTTCGTACAGAAGGAGGAAAATTGTATCCCTTGAAATGACGCGAGGTTAACTGAACAATGTAACGATGCCAGTGTATCGTTTCTGGTGCCACTGCTGCTGATGGCAGCGACATTACCAGTGCTAGAAAGCATCGAACGTTAGATACCGTAGACATGACGTGAGAAGAGAACGACAATACCGTGGCGACATCATCGCGATTTCGTTTCCGTATCGTACATGTCCGCGCGATGCACCATAAAAAGTTTCGACACGTCGACATATCGATTAATCCATTAAATCTTTTATACATTTTTCTCTTATTCTCTTAAGAGAGAATTGTTGAAACTCGAGCAATTAAAAAATTCTCGCAACAACGGCTTAATACAGGAGCGCGTTAATAGATACGCAACGACACGAATACGTTAAAAGCTATATTAGGGTGAACGCCACGAATTGAGGACGATTTCAGCTGACGATATAAGGACGCGACGAGAATGGCAAGAAGCATTCGATGACATATATTGTCAGATAGCTTATTATATGTTAACGTAAACGCGCGAGTTCCTGCAACTACAGAACGAGAGCAGAGTGACGCATCGAGGGTATCGTTTAACGATACACTAGCTATTTGGGACGCGTGTTAGTTCAATGGTTCGCGCAAGAATGAACTCCGTTTTGACGCGTGTGTGTCATACGCGCGATACGAGAACTCCTTTCGTGATTGTGGCACGATTTCTCTAATTTAATTATGTTATCACATTCGTTTACAAAGTTCCTTTACTAAATCGGAACTTCACAGCATTGTACCTCATCGTGATCTGCGCGACTAAAAAAAATGTAGTGCAATGACGCGAAAGGCGTCTTGAATATCTAAACGGAACAGACGCGCCCGCCCGCAATTTCGTTCGCGTCCGGGCGCGTACGCGGAAATCGAATTAAATAAATTTCGCGCATTGAATTCGCGATGAAGTTCCGCGTCCATTACGCTTCCTTTGCAGAAAGTCATTTTATTCCGCGCTTCCGCTTTACGCAGATAACGCTCGAATGGTACGTGCAATATACGATAATGCAATGTTCCGGGGGACGGTTCGATGCACGCGCGTGCGAACACTGTGCAAACTCCTCCGCTGAAATATTTATAAGCAGGATATTCGTTACCGTTCGCACACTTTCAGAATAATTAATTATCTGATGACGCGCGATGTATGGCCACGCGGCAGATGATTCATTGGTAGACGCGCGACGATGGTCCATTCTGTAGGGAATACCATTTCTCTTTTTTTTTCAGAGGAAAATCCAATCGTGTTCAGACAAGCGCAGCCCGTCACTGCGCCGGATAATAACGCATGCTGCACCTTGTGCTACAACAGTTGAAGCGGAAACAACGGAACTTATCGAGGATATCGTTTATCGATACTTTTCAACACTGGGCACGCGAGGGATGCATCAATGATACGCGATAATACGTCGACGTCGTCGGGTTTGCCGCGACGATGTAAAAGTACGCGACGCGACGCGATGTGGACGTCTCGCTTCTCATCCGTTATTACTCTACTAGAAAATGATCACCCTCGTCAGTTCACTGGTGTATAAAACTTGATTCACAATGTATCCGTGCAGCCGCACCGGCAAAAGGAACGGATTAATATCACATCGATGTAACATTATATAATTTATATGATATCGAAATTATCAAATTTTTAAACATCACTAATATAATAAAGACGACAAAAGATGATACCGTAATATATATTCTAATACGTGTGAGCTAAACTTCTGGAGTTTTCTTGTATCTTATTATTATTATCAAGGAAGCAAGAAATATTTTGAAACATTTCAGCAACAATGTAATGTTGCTGGAATGTTGCTGGAATGTTTCATAATATTTCTTGCTTCCTGGATAAGTCTTGTACATTTGTACATAATATGCATTATAAATAAAATTTTTTTAATTGGAGTAGCACCAATGATATTTTCATCTAATTTTGCAATTATTAATTAAGTGATGTTTGTACTACATGGAAGAATGATTTCTTATATTTTATTACGTAAAATAATACCTATTCTTATAATTTACTATACGATTATTGTATTAGATACAAAAATATAATATACCAACAAAGTTGTATAAATATAAGAACTGTTAAAAATTCGATACTTTAACTGCATAACTTACAATAGCGATCACTGATCTTTATCACACCATTATCATAACTTATATATAATCAAAATCTTTAGCTTCATTTCAACTCTGTTAGTGTACTATACATATTTGACACGCTATTTGTTTACAAAGCTAGAATTCTTAATAATTTCTCTTACAATAGTTTAAAAAATGCAAATGCTTCTCCTACTGTATTACGCGATAAATAATATATGGAATTCTCTATCAAAAATCTTGTAACCAACAATAAAATTGCTGAAAAAAATCTTAATATTCCGACTGCCACATGAATTTACATGTAAAATTTGCATGCGTGAGTGCATGGTTATGAGTGTAAGGGTTAATGTGAATCGTGGAAAAGTGCCCAATGTAAACTGTGTGATTCATATCACGATATAAATATGCATTGCGCCAAGAAATATACAGCATTGAATATTGCAAAAATCGCTGAAGCTTGTACACTATTATTCTTTCGAGACGTAATATCTGGCGCCAGCCAACGAACACCGCAAAAGTAACGGAGATGCCGTATACGTATATTTGTGTTTTCCCCTGTTGAAAACCAAGGAATATAACATTGAAATAAGAAGACGGTTCCCTCGATTGTACGCGAGACGAAATAAATGGGCTTGACAGACGTAGCTTTGTTCCATATAAGCGATGTCTCGCCGCCAGAAGATATATATCGGACATATCGTTTAACAATATCGTACACTATGATCGCAATACGAACGAACGTGGACTTGTGTGAAGACTTGTCAGAAGAAAATAGATACGCGAAGCCGAAAAGACGCCAATATCATGACACGTGGATTCGAAACTATCAATCTATATATAATTGTTCGGTAAAAAATTAGTATTTGTTCGAAATTTTTAGCAACGTTACGTATTACGATAAATTTATAACGCTCGAAAAAAAAGTTATCGTAACAGTATTGCAAACCATTATTGCAACTATTCTATCTATTTCTGAAGAAGTTAGCTTCCATTAAATTGATGCTATTCAGGTCATCTATTGTGCTAATAGTCTATCGACATCGCGTGAAATAATGAAACACTCAAGCTAATGAAGTCTATTGTGCAATATGGATTTCGATAAATGTCCAGTCAGAACATTTCTCCGAAGCTGCTTTACATCATTTAATGTTGTTGAATCTGAATGTGCTTGAAAAAAAAATTATTCCATGAAATCGATAAATACAATCATTTTCCGAATACCTTATTTAAATATACCAGATATTTATTGCTCAAACATATTAGTATCGTTTACCAGCTCTATTACTCTTTCAAAAGTCGATACATATACTCTTTTTGAGATTGCGAAACTTCTTTTGATCATTAATTAAAATTTTATAAAATTATATTAATAAATATAATTATATTAATAAAAATTATGTTCTAGAAATTTTATTTTCTTAAATACCTACATTACGTATAAAAAAAATTATACCCCCTCCTTTCTCCGGATCATAATGTTTTTTTAAAAAGTGTACACATGTACTCTTTTCTTATAATTATGGAAATCATAATCGTGTGTTAGCTTATGCTAAGATACACTTGAAAATTACTCTTGCACGAGAATGGCACAGAATCTCCGAAACTAACCTTGGAGTGTGTCTTAGCCTGCTTGGATGTAGTCCAAGTTAAACTATAAGCGCAATGGACTACGTGAAATATTGCATCGTGCTAGTCTTTGGAATACGTCCGCTCCATACACTGGTAAATGCCTAACGCCTTGTACAAACAGGCTCGCGTTATCTCGGCCGAAACGGTAAACGATGGAGGCCGCAGGACATGGTAGATGGAAGATTTTGCGATGTCGGAAGGTTTCAGATATATACATACCTATATGGGAAGAGTAGGTGGGCAATACCATCAGGGAGGACCAAAAGTTCTCTTGGCACTCTTACATGCTGCGATAGCTTAAAACCGCCGGGTACGCGATAATAGCCAGCGATAGGTTCACCAGAATAGGCGGTTTTTCCGCCGATCATTCAGGACAAAGTCTCCTTTGGGATTGTGTCTTATATGTGGACACTCCAATATATGTATACTAGAGAATCAATTCTCACTTCAATATATGCAAAGATATGTGCGTATATTGCGCATCTTCGCGGTAGTAGTTCCGATCACACGACTCCGCGCGGTAGATGTCCATTTTCGATACAATATCGGGTGAAAATATTTTTACGATTTCCTCTACAACACGTACGCCAACTTGCCATTTCCACGCGGAAAACACCTTTCGTTATTCTTCCGATCGAGTCCTTTCGAGTATCCTTTTACGGAAGCTAACGTCAAGAGTTTCTTTGCACAACTGATAGCTTTCACAAAACTATACCCGAGTGGTATCCTTTTACGTTGTTTATTTTTATTCTTGTAGATAGATATAGATAGAATTTAAACAAACGCGATTTATTATTTTTAATTTTCTCTAATTTTCTCTGACCGTTGAAAAATCTATGATGATTAGAAAGTTTATTTTCGATTACTTCCACCTGCAAAGTGAAATTTCTCAGTTTATTGCATACGAAACTAAAGACTGTAAGTGTACATCGAGGCGTTGCATGGAGGACAGGTTTGTACACTGCCGCAACATTAGAATAAATGAGCACTGAAAGTTTAAATGGGATTCTTATGGGAATTATGGTAACCTTAGGTAGCTGATGGCTAACTAGAGTTAAGTAATTTATCCTCGCTACAATTTTCTACCGCACAAACTCATATCAGTATTAAGACAAGCGATTCGTTATTTTGTAGGCAGCCGAGTTATAATAACTTAGTATCATATTTTATTGGACTTTCTTGATCACATGTGTATATTATTTATCAATAAATCATTTTTATCTAGAAAATTTAATATCAGATATTATATATTTAAAGAAATAATATAATTACATCGTCATCAGTATTTATGAAAAAAGAAGAGGGTTATTTATAAGCATTGATGAGGACTTAATATATTGAAACGTTATATTTACGTTATTGTATATTTAAAAATAAAATAATTATCAATTTATAAGTCAACTTTTAATACTCGTTTAGTAGGTTATAATACTAATTATATTGCATTACAATTTTATGAGCTTTGTCTATATTAAAGAAATAATATATATAATATTTATAATATAATAAACGTCATGAATATTTAATTACATGTAGCTAACAATGACACAATCAGCTGTATATGTAAATTGAAATTCTTCAATGTTTAAAACAAACATTCACCTCAACTCGTCTTTTGGGATTTCGAACATTCGTTTCATACGATCCGCAAATTTCACTGACTCTAGCAATCGAGGTCCATAAAATCTCGAATGTATTTTGCAACGGCAGCAGGAAGAAATTCTTGTCCTTCTAGAGTTCTTGTCATTACGGAAAAGTCCTTGGAAAGTACTTCTAAGTCTCGAAAAATTTTACGAGGTTCTCCTTGTCATTTTCTAACGACTAAAATGTTTTGCTACAACATCAGTTTAATAGTTTTATAACATAGCCTTAAATCTTTAACTAATTAGTACTCCTAATTAGTGCCATCTATTAATACTAAGAAGTTTAATAAAAAGTTACTTGAAAATGTAAAGAGATGACAAAATAGGTAATCTAATTCTATAATAATGAATATACAACAAAGATATAATAATTATATATATTATTTATATATTATAATTATATATAATTATATCATATTGTATAATCATCAGTAATGATTATATTATCATTAGATATAAATTAATTGTCTATAAAATAAAAACAAATGATGCATATTTATATTCTCTCTCACTCTTCTCCTCTCTCTCTCTCTCTCTCTCTCTCTCTCTCTTCTTCTTCTTCTTTCTCTAGTTTCTTTCACCAAGCAAACTGGCATTTACCAGGGTATCGCGTGTAATGATTCATCGCAATGGACATGGTAATGTTTAATCACGATATCCGGAATGTTCAACCAGCATAGCTAATGAGGCAAAATGTCTTCAATTAAGTGTATCACAAGGTATCGACATATCACGTACAAGATAACGAGGCACAGCCGTCATATGAAGCAATCAATATTACGCTGCCAGAGGTCCCTTTGAACACACATACACATACAGATGCATACGTATATAACCGAGAAATGAAGTGCGTATGAGCAAACATCAAGCGGGCTAATTTAAAATTAACTAATCACTCGCAGATAAATGCAGTTATGGCATCATGTTGAAATGTAAATTAGCATTAGCTTGCTAATTACCTATGTGCGGATTAGACGATCATTATGCGGCTAATTATGCTGCAATAAACTAAACGTAATAATGTCTGGCTGACAGTATTACTACATTGTACATATACAAATAGCATGATTACTTTGCACATCAAGTTTTTATACATTTTTAAGAGAATGAGTAAGTATACGCTTTCAAAGAATAAGAACTGCGAGTTTTATTTTATACCTTTTTGATATGATTTTTATAAAACACATAATGAATATTCCTTCACATTTTATCAGTACTAAGTTCAATATTCCTTAATTATTTGAATTGCACATTGAATGTAAATTGCAACTATTATGAAGTAATTACTAATTAGCTGCATTTCCACAATATATTAATACGAGATCACGATTTTCGAGTGATACATTTATTAGTCTGGCACACTATCGAACTCATTACATATATAAATTGGCACCGATTTAATTATCAGGCCTCTGCCATTGACAGATGCGCGCTCGGCTTTGATCGAAATTCTCTAACAAAGCAGCTGCTTTGCCCGTACATCTTAGAGCGTAAGAGAGCAAATAGCGTCCTCTGCGATCGATATGGATGCACGTGTGTATACGCATACGTCAATAATCAATTAAATTATCGGCAAACGCGTCTAGGTAGACGCCATCCTAATTTGCGCCTCCAATGTCCAAATCGCTATAGCGGCATACAGTCATAAAGCCAACCGTTTGCTAATTATTTGCGGTAGGCAGAAAACGTGATCTAAACGGGCGATACCGCATCGCGCACTCCGCGAGGGTCGTTAATGGTATTTCGGTAACATCAGGTCGCAAGTGTGCACTAATTAACGCTGTGTCGATAGCAATGCTACATGTCCTGGTATACCAAGAAACACATAGGCGTATAGCTATAACCGTGGCGTCACATTGCGTTTACAATCTATCAAAACGCGATAAATCGGTCGCGAAATTATTCGCAAGCAGCAAAATCTTCATATGATAATATTGAATTACTGCAAAACTTGACTATATTTGTTATAAATATCACAAATTATTCTCTAATTTTGAATTAATGAATAGTCACTAATTATCAAGTGGCATACTTAGCACCAACAATCAATGAAATTCAACTAAAAAAGGAAAAATGTTTGAATATTATATAACTAAAATACTGACATTTGCACGTTAATTTTAATCTTCCAATACCAATTCAATATTCATTGAATTAAGCACTAAAACAAGGTTAGATCACATATAATAATAATGATTAGCTAGGTTAAGGATCTCATATTTAATTCACTGATTATCAATGGCATATTGATATCAGTGATTATCCACTGATTGAGATTTAGAAGGCATTCATATAGAAAAAATATTTTGAAAAGAAAAAGTTAACAGAGTGTTGTTATGAATAAAATTTTATAAAATTATATAGCTTCAAATTTTGCATTACATATATACATATGAGTTGGCTAGTATTTATAATTATAATTTATTAAAATGCAAGAACGCAATAATTATCAAAATGATATTTTTGATAACCATCATGGCAATTTTCATATAAAAATATGGCGCAAAATTGTCATATTAATATTTATTATCCCATCGATTGTTCGTCTCGTTATCATTCATATTATCATTAATGTCTGCTCTAATAGTGGGATACATAAATAAATATTTGTAAATACATAAATACAATGATTGAGAGTTGTGATTACATCTGCGATTTGTTCACGTTTGCCTACACATTCGCAAATAAAATCCCTTCGTACATCATCTCGAGTGTAAGCGGATCAATTTTAGCCACAGAAATTTTCTATACATACACTGTATCTATTTTCATTCTGGGATTAACTTTTACTCTTTCTCTAAGCTAACGTTCATTCGAGTTTTTATTCATTTCCGCTCGTTAAATGTAGCACCGATATCACGTACATAAATTCGGATGGTGAATGATGGTAACTAACTGGAACACTGTCTCCGTATGTGTCGTGTGTGAATCGTGTCATGTCACTCTCCTGATGGTCGCTAGACCAAAAAATTCGAGGTATTTATTATAGGTAAATTGCCAGCTGAGTTACCCCGCGAGAGATATTAAATCGCGTGATGTCGCTTTCGAGCGAAAGCAATTAATTAATGTCGATTGATGTGATATACCTTCCGCGTGGACATTCACGACCCAGCTACGATATAAACGTAGTCAGTGCTGCTGGAAGCTGGATAGTGTCTAACAACTTAGTTTCGAACCTTCTATCTGCGATCAATTACTCTTCGTGGAGTTAATTACTCTTTGTCTAGCTTCTAGCACAATACGTTATTCTCCTTATTCTCGCGACCGATCGGGAAAGTACTACCTTATGATATCAACATGAATTTCAAAACATCGTATTCCTGTTAACAAAGAAAAGAACGTTTCTGTTAAAGTATCTAAAAAAGTTAGCTCGATACAGATCTGTATAGAAAATAATTTTGTCACACTATCAAAATAATTATAAGACACTCAAGCCGATTGCCAGAATTTCAAAACTTTTTGCAACATTGCATATGCTTGAACATCTTATACATTAATTTTAATAGTTTAACAAAATTATTTTCAGATCTCTATCTAGCTAAGATTTTAGATACTTCAGCAAAATTATTCTTTCCATTCCGTTAGAAATCATATTACAGAATATAAAATAGTGTAATAAACTATTTTTCTTTTAAATTTCTTACGCATCTTTCGTGAAATGATTTAATATAACCTTCAACATTTTTAACAAACGCTCGTTCAATTTTTTCAAAGTTAAACAAACGCAAAAGTAATATCTCTCTTTTTCTCTTTTACCGATTCTTTATAAATATTTTTCTTTAGTTAGTCAGAACATTTTTCTAGCAACGTAATTGTTTTTATAATATATAACTGACTTATTCCAAAAGTTTTTTCCCAAAACATAATAAGTTCATTCTTCCATTCTCTCTTATCACGCTTTCCTTCACGAGAAGGATACGCGGACGCAAGGTTGAGCTAATTGAACAGGGACTCGATTTCGAGTGGAGTCTCTTTGTGTTTTTTTTTCTCTAGGCGACGCACGTACCGCGGAAACCATCGAGGGCTGACTGGTCGTCCAGGATTGTGCCAAGAAAAAGAAATACGTAGACATATAGTTTTACTCTTAAGTCGATTAAGTTCCTTTTTACTTGACCCTCCACTTCAGGCGCTAGGACAGAAAATATTTCGAGAGGCGGCTTTAAAATCTCCCGGGTGCTCGTGTAGAAACGTGACCGAATAGCGATCGAAGGTTTTATCCGGACCGAAAACAATGGCAGCAAATTGGAAGGCAGGCAATATCACATGGACTTCCGAAGCACGTCCTTGCACAAGCAGCCAAGTCTGTCTTCTCTGCTTTAAATATTGATTCCGGAGATTGGCGAAATCAAACTAGAATTCTTTCTCCTCCCTCCCTCCCTCCGTCTCTCTCTCTCTCTCTCTCTCTCTCTCTCTCTCTCTCTCTCTCTGTCTTTCTCTCGTAAAATCGATTTTTTTTTCCTATTGCAATGCAACGACAAATGCTAGTTACATAAATATTAGAAATTAAAAAAGAGTTAACCAGGCTCAATAAAAAATATACACGTTTTAATACGACTATTTTATAATTATGTTTACAGCTATTTGTCGAATGCTCTGATGAAGTCATCACTCAACGGAGAACATGAAGACCGATTATTTATTGATAATCGCTAAGTTCTGTACGTTATTGATATTGTTTGGACCACTGATGGATGTCCATTCACTCGATATACGTGAGTATAATTCGAAACGATTAAATGCACAATTGAATGATTGCAAGTATAAAATGCATAAAACTATATGAAATATTTTTATTTTATAATTTTTGAAATAAAATATATTTTACAATCTAAATATACGTAAAAAAATTATGCATGCTTTATATATAGGACACAGCTTTATTTTTGAGAGTAAAATTGTATATCTCAAATTATTTTTACTTCTATCTCGGAAAGCACATTCGTGTTTTATTTATTTTATGCTCATTTATATATTTTTAGAAGCAGCGTAGCAAGCACTAATTAAAAATGGTGTTTTTAATTGTAAAAAATGTTGATATTCTTCGAACGCTATAATAACTACGTAGTTCTTGTGGGTAATGTGACAGGCAATAACAAAGAAAGTCTCGTGCAGTCAGCTGCGCGAGAAGTCAAACGATGTGTTTTCGAGCGAATTCCGGGCTGTTGCAGCTGCGGAAAGCCCATTCTGCAAAGGTGCTATCCTTACCTTGCTCCATGCCGCATCCGCGGCTTTCTCTCCATCTCCTTAGTTCGCTCTTTCTCGGCTGTCAAATTTTTCATCGGGAGCAGGTGATTTCCGAGTTTTTATTTTCCTCCGGCCTGCACTACGATGGGGGTGCTATCACTCTGAAGTAATGACTCGCTATTCTCCATCCGCCCGGGGGATCAATTATTTTGAATCTAATGCGACAGGATAAATTGCATCCCGCCGAAGTCTCCTTGCGCCACCCTCTCTTCCTCGATTCCTTCATCCCTTCCACATCGGTCGCTGGCATAGAGAGTGGAGCAATTTTGCGCTAAAAGGCACGCCACCTTCGGAAAACAATTCCCTCATTATCCCGAACCAAGCAGGCCGCCTTCCAGCTCGACAAATTGGTCAGAAAACAACGTGTATCGATTGCTTTACGTTGTCCCATATATATCGAATATTTAGAAAATTCTCTAGAATTTCATAATAAGAAATCTGATACAAAAATCTAAAGAATATGCTTAAAATCTAAAGACTACATAATGCACACAAAGTTATTTATTATATTCTACTTTGATATGAATTTTATCATATTTTAAAAAATAACTAAACTTGAAATACTCTATTTTCAATAAATAATATTAAGTGGATTAATATTCAATCGTCAATTTATCACATTATTCCTTTACAGATTTTTCTAGCTTATTCAATATAAAAATGAATTCAATAAATTTTTTCTACTACGTTATAAATGTCTAAATAATAAATAATTTATAATGAAATTAATTTTTGTTGGATATATAAATTGTCACTGAAAATCGTTTACCAACAAATCTATTGAAATAATATGTCAATGCTATATGATTCTTGACTTTAGAATCATAAATTCGATATTTTTACTTAAATAAGAATGTTTAAAAAGAATAAATAATAAAGCAAATATCAAAGAGCTGAAGACAGTGAAAAGAAATTTAAATCGAAAAGCTTTTCAGAGTATATTTAACATCATCCGGATCGAAACGCTTCGATGATTTTTATCAAAGACGATCGTTGATTTGCGTTGAGATACTTGAGTGGCGCTCTTTTTTTTGTGGTATAAAACTCAGCAAAATTCTTTCTTCGTCAATCGATTATCGGCATATAAAGCGCTATGGTTACCGAAAGAACGTTCAAGCCGCTTAAGAAGTTCCTGAGATTATTGATGTTTCCGCAAAGACCGCAATAAAGGCTCGTGTCTCTATTTCCGTTTCGCTGTAATACGATCCATGATGGTGTACGTGCTCAAAATATTATTTCTTTAGAATGAGACACGCAAGTTTATATAAAAGTCCCACTTTCGCTTGAATATGTTAAAGACTCTTTTCTTTTCTCTAGTTTCTGACTATCTTTCGACATCTTTATAAACCATCGAATATCTTTTAATCATTTATTAATCAAATGGAGTACCAGTCTTAAATCACACTAAATATAGAAAATGCATGTACACTTGCGTCATCGCGTTACATGTACGACTATGTCATATTTTACGAAAGGTCAGCGCCATTACTCTTACACCTTCCTCGTGGTAACGACTTCCTCGAGAGACGACTTAATGGACGAAAGGTCGTAGAAGCGGAGGAAACGACGAGGAATACCTAGCACGTAGAACACCGTTGACACAAATGCTCTGACTATTATTTAAGGATATTTTCCACTCGGAACTATGAAAATAGTTATCTAACTTTAAAGTGTATGTATTCGACAAAATAATACGTCTATCAATGAAAAGTAGCACATCTCACATCAGAACTACTGATGTGTCAAAATCTAAATCTTTAACATTATTCCAAGACTTTCGCTAAGCATTATGTTACCGGAAACGAGATAAAAAAATCTGGTAAAAAGCAGATTGTAAGCAGATATGAAAGAAGAGTATGTAGGACAGTAGAGGATTTGGAGGGCAAAGGATAGGATAAATAGGCGACTATTGTTGCGAGCTTTCACCGGTACTAAGTTCCGCTAGCGTTTTCCTCGTTATGGTAAATGGTCTTGTCTTCGTGGTTGAGCAAACAGTTACACAACGATAAGTGCTAGCGTCGGGTGTAGTCGGCTACCTTCTCGAGACAGTTTCAAGGACCTTTGCTCTCTGTTCTTCAGTTCCTTTGAACGAACAGTAGTTTCGTGACTATCGTAGCTGAGATTCTCTGAAAGGTGTCCGGTAAGTTCCGAATGATTGCTAAAGATGCACAAAGGTTCCCATTATCCTCGAGCAAATCATTTCGTTCCGCACCACTGGAAATGCACAAGTACAGGCACGTTATTACTTCGGGGATGTACCTATCTCAGCATACCGAGCAATGAGATGAACAAAGAGGATACATATCAGAAGTAACAACTAAACTTATATTGGAAGGTTAACTTTAGAATACATGATTTCTAATGTAAGTTTGGAATATTAACGTAGTACTATATATGAGATATGTAAACGAATAGGAAACTATATATGGCTCTCTTCCTTAAAAAAAGGAACAACTAAAAAAAACATCACAACTAAAAAAAATGTCATTTTCAAATTGATGAATATATATAATTAAACATTATTATATACAATCTCATAAAAAATAAAAACTAACATAATTTCGTAAAAAATCAATCGTCATAACTAGAAATTTTTATCAAAATGAGTTATGAAACAAAAGTGACAAAATGCCATCTGATCATATTAAGAATATTCTTTTTATTTGATTTATCAATAATTTTTGGTTAAATTAAAAAATAGATTTTTCCTTTTTCTAAAAAAACTTAATTCTTTTAATATTATATTTAAGATAAAGGAGAGATATACTAATGTATCTCGGTAACTTTCTAGTAAAAATCTAGGCAACAGATTTTTTTATAATTTCTAGTTATCAGTCTTTTTATACATCTATCACAGCAATTTAATGATTTTGATAAATTTAGATTAAATAATCAATTAAGCATTTAATTAGTATAGATTAAATATTCAATTATGTATTCAATTAAATATCATTTAAATTAGATATCAAAAAAAACTGATTCCAAATTATTCACAGAATGTATAAATAAGAAACGAAATAGATCTAGGTCATAGTGTATACTTTACGCTATTATGAGCTCTGTCATTTCACCGAAGAAACTTATGATACTCATGATACAAACTCATGATTTGAATATGCAAATCACAATGGGTTATTTTAGCAAAGATATGCAAGAGTGTAATAAAACTTTTTAATGAAACTCTTCACAGTCTTTTTTAATACATTAAAAAATGTTTCATGTAAATATGTGAACGATCGTAAATTTGTAAAGTAATCTCGTGAGAATATGGTCCACATCGTAAAAGACAAAAAACGGTAATCAGAAATCGAAAAAGTGTCTCAAACTCTTAATAATTTATAAATTTTCTTCTAAGCCATTGTATAGACCGTAGTTCTATCCGATTTAATATTCGACTGCAGTACCTCAAGCGTGATCGTTTAAACTTCATTCCAAAGCACTTCCGAAAAAACCCTTTATTATTCCAAACGCCTATTTCCATGCACGAGAATCCGTTCGAGAGTGATCTATATATTTTCTTCAACGGGGCTACCTCTCATAAGTCGACCAGGAACGTTTAACAACGTTATAACTTCGGTAACTAGGGCAAATTTGCCGGCAAAGGAGATTTCTACACGTCGTTCTACTTTCTCGCCGATAACAAATTAGCCAAGTTCAATATTTGACTTGGTAATGATTTCGGCATCGCTCACATTACTTACATGGCCTATCCATATAGACACATAGCGCTCAGTGACAATTTACCTAGCTTACAAGAAAATCAATCACAATGAGTATTAGCAGTTCATGAATGAGACTCTAAGTTAACTTTATCTATCAAATTATTAATATTATAATTTGATTTAATTACATATCTATAATCTTAAAAATTGCAAACTTTTATTTTAAAAATCTTGTTTGTCAGCATCGAGAAAAAGTTAATTGAATTGTTTTTAATTTTTTTAACAGACAATATTTTTTGTCTAAATACTAAAATATTTTGTATGTTTAATTAGTATGAAATTATTTATCAATGATTGATTGATTTCTTCAATATTATATAACCCACTTTTATTACGTGAACCAGCAAATGACTCCACGAATTAATATTAGTCGCTTATAACCATTATTATCCTTTGTAAAATTTAATTGATTTCATTGTCAGCGATTATTAACAGAGAAATCATATTTGTGTAATATTCAACGCGAGCATTTATTTTTCATGCTCGCACGATTATGTTATAGAGACTGATCAAAGGATGATTTAACCTGTCAAATAATTAAAGATGATCCAATAATTACAGGAAAATTATGAATTAAGACGAGATAATAAGAAAGAGAGATGATATTACAATTTCCCGCTTACATTTTTCTAACTTCGATTAAAATCCAATTTTTCTTCGTCGCCTACCAAAGGTTATTGCCGATAGATCAAATTCGCTACACCTTGGCGGTGTCTTTGATGCCCCAAGAAAAATTCCTATTTTTTTTTCTCCCTCTCGCAACCCCATCCTCGCTTTCTCACGTCATCCCGTTTAGTCCGATATCGCATCCGACCTTTTTCCCATTTTCCACCAGACGATTCTTCCGCCTAGCCTTTCAATTTGAAATGCAGAAGAGTTCCAAGCATTCCCGACTAAATCCGGATTCGTGTTGTCATCGGTTAATTCTCGAGCGTGCTATTTTTCGCGCGTAACATCGCTTGTTCTATTGTCAATTCTTCGTGTTACTTTTGAATGAGATCAGCTATATGAAAAGAATGATGATATTGATTTTACATAATTAAATTTAACATTTAACTGTTTGTTTCAAATTAGTAATATTTGGATGTGATTAACACGGCATATCTATCTAAATTAGATTTCTGAAACTGGAGTGTGTTATATCACTCAAATAAATGACTTGATATAGACTATTAATTGACAAAATTAATTATAAGTTTCCGAGATTAAGTTTATTTAATACGAAGTATGTATTTTTGTATAATATAAAGTATGAAACATGTTATTTATATTCAGCTTTTGCGATAGAAATTATAATTGCATAATAATCGAATGTTAAATAAAAAGTAATAAAATATATTTTATGATATAAGCAAAATCAATGTAAATACATTTCCTCAGCTTTCGTTTGTCCGAGCATCCCCATCCTCTTTTCTTCTACCGCTCAGCTAAATCGACCATCTGCGACAAGAAGCAGCCTGGCTTTCCTCGGATTTGAAATGCAGAGTAGTTTTCCTCGAGAATGAAAACCCACAGTGAGGTGGAAACGTCGTCTTGTCCAAGTCTAAGTCGCTTTGCCGGTTAATATCTTTGGGTCTTATCTTCCCGGAAATAAAATAAAATTTGCCCACGATGTAGCTCATTGTCTCCTTAGTTGGCATTTTTATTCGTGGTTATCATTCCTTTTTACCTCTAAATCAATTATTTCTCCCCGAATTTATATTGAGAAGAAAATTCGTGATGCAATATTTAAAATCTGAATTCGAATTTAATAAAAATCTTACAGCGAAAAAATTATTTAAATGTTAGAAATGTACCTATACATAATTTGCCTTTCAGAAAAAAATGGAAAACAATGAAAAGAAAAATATTAAATACATTTCTAATATTGTAAGATTTGTATGAAAAAGGAAGAACATTAACAAGTTTTAATTAACTACTTTTAATTTTTAAAATAACAATTTCGTTTATTATTTTTTTCCTTTTTATTAATTTTATTAAATCATTTAGATAAATATAATTATATACTTAACACTTATGACTCGATGAGTAATTTTTTTACCTTTTTTTTACATTTAATCACTTTCTCTAATATGAGAGAAAGTGATTAGAATTTTAACATTGAAAAATAAGATATATACATAATACTTGAAATTTATTGAGAAAAATATTTATCAAATTGAGTTATAAACAAAGTATATTTTAATATTTATCATCTAACACTTAATTATAATTATATGATTATAAATTCTGTTTGCAAAATTTTGGATGTAAATATATTATAACGTATTTCATACTTTATATACTAGAAAATATATGTTTTATATTAAATAAACTTAATTTTATAATCGATCAGAATTTATTAAATCTTTTATTAAAAAAAATAATTTATTAAAAAAAATAATTTTATTAAAAAAAAAATAATTTATTAAAAAAATATAAGCATTTTTTCAATTTCGAAAATCTTATTTAGTTATACTGAATGAATTGGTTGATTTCTGTTATTTTAAGTAGAAAATCAAGTTTTTTTTAAGGCATATAGATGCCTTATCAGAAAGAATGACAGAATATTTTTCGTAGATTACTCTTTGCTTTTTATCTTTGGGTGGATGAAAGAAAACGTCACGCTTCTAGTGGCTCATTGTCTTTTCAACTCATCTTTACTTGTCTTCTCTTTCTATCGTCCAGTCTTTCTCATCTAATCTCCAACGCACTCGGTAGCTCTTTTCTAGGCGAAGCAACTTGGAAAAGAAATTCAAATGAGCGACACGATGAAAGCCAAGTTACAGTCGCATGCTTGCAAATAAAAAAAAAAGACTAAGTCATCCTTAAAAACGTGGAGATTTGACTGAATTTATCTTTGAAATCTGTTGAAATATTAAACATCTTTTTAGTTTCATATATTATTTACGAGAGAGATATAAGCATAAACGTGTTCATTATATGTTGAGTAATATAAAATGGTAACTCATTATGGTTTCACGCATCAAAGAATATTGTTTACATTATCCAACAAAAATACTTGCATAACGAAAATTTTTAATTGACAAATTATTTTCGTCGTATGGAAAATCTCTAACAAAACATGCCAGAATAATATTTAAAATAAGGACAAAATTGAATGAGCAATAATATTGCAAACTCAAAGAATTTCCTTTCCTTCCGTATATAGCTCAGGAATTTCTTTTGTAACTTTTAATACCAGAAAAACATTTCAATTCTTTGCTAGCCACAAAATTTCGAAACCAGGCGTAGAATGTAGGTTTGGCTGAATTGCCTCTTGAATACTAGAAATACGCAGAACATAGTCGAATCGAGCGGAGTTGTCGTGCAGCTGATGTAAGTAAAAACGCGCTGAAATGTTCGGGCGACCGACGAAGTGTAACCGGAGCTTGGCAGTATACGATTGAAAAGCTGTTCTGTTTGTTGCATAGCGAAAAGCACTCGTCCCTTTCCTCGCATTCAAAGTTTCGGCGGGCACTCTCCGCATGTTTTAGAAACCATCTGTCTTCGATCTAAAGTTAATCTTCGATTTTTGTCTGTGTGATAAATATAGGCGGTTTCAAACGATATGACCAATGTATGTCAAATTATCAAATATTATACATACATTGAAAAGAGTCTGGTAATAAAACTACCCAACAGTAAGTGAAATAATTTCAATCAAATATTCGATTAATATAACTAAAAACAATTTTACTTTATATTTTAAATAGAATATTTGGTAATTATTATCAATCAGTTGGTTATGTTATTATTTAGTAATATTTAATAAATATTTAGTAAAGTAAAATTATTTTTAGTTATATCAACCATTTGATTAAAATTATTTCACTCAACATTTGATAGCTATTAGCAAACTCTTTTTGTAATGCACACACATACGTAGGTCGATATTTAGTAAATGTGCGTAAGTTGACGTAAATTAGCCATATCGTCTAGAGCCGCCTTAAGATGGTCTTCCGTATATTGGTCCATTGTTTCTTTAGTCACCGTCATCTCCGCGCTGCCTTATTCTTTTCCGGTCTCGTACACCCCCGTAAAACCGATTTTCTCAACATACTTTGGAAAAAAGGGTTTATACGATGGCGCGGGGTTGAAACGTAAGAGCGCAAAAGGACATTCGACCGGAGGAAGAGGACGATAGAAACGAAGGGGTGGCCGCTGAAAACCATCTTCCGGATAATCGTATTACCCGCTGGCATTGTCTACGGCTAGCCAATTCGAAGTAATGAGACACAGTCGGTTGCGGAGAACAATCGGGCTTCCACGGCGTGCAGGCGCCGCGACGTGCCTTCCTACCTTATCCCGTCTTCCTTCTCTATTCGTCATCCTTACTATCCACCTGCCTTCCACCCGCGCAATGTCCTCCTTCACTTTCGCGTCTGGTTCCTCCGTTACTATCTTCGCCTCGCCCTTCTGGTTTATAAGGAACACGTCAATCCTACGACCCGTCGTGCACGTTAAGTCTCATCCTATTCCATTCTCATTCCCCGCCAACAATCGAGCTTCGCGCGCATGAATGCCTCCTCTTTCTCACTTTATAGAATATTCATATTCTATGTTATCTTACACGCGTTATATAGACAAAATATATTATATATGCATCGTAAATGCATCAACAATAGCGATTTAAGTAAAACAATAAATTATAAAATAGTTCACAAGAAAATTTTTAATTTAAAAAATGTATTACGTTTACATATCGTCTCAGATAAATTGACAATTATAATTGGAGCAATTAACAGAAAAACTCTTTTTAATATTTATTTAAGAGTATTTAAAGATGATTTCTTGAAACGTCTTAAATTTTTCTGTGGAATTTAAGATAACTGAAACGTGGAATATATTGTTTTCCGGTATAATAATCGAGGGAATATCTTGTTTGTGCTCCTTGCTTCACGTCGATCGATTCTGCTCATCGCATTTTTCAATACTAGCTCGTAAAAGACACGTCAATCCCGCGACCCATCATATACGTTAAGTCTCTTATAAAAGCAACCACCTGAAGATAATTCTTCTCTTTATTCCATTTTCTTTTCCTTCGGTTTCCTTTTTTCTTTTATTATACAATGCCTTCTACTACATATGTAAATCTTGTTCTATCACTTCAAGACATTTATAAAATAACTTTAGCGTTTTAGAATTTCGATAGCTCGAACGCAATTAATTAATATGCGAAAATGTTATTAAACTCACGCGTTAAATTATTTTTTAATTATTTCTCACGAGGGTATTTACGTGCCACGTATATTCGCCTCTCGCTATTTCGTCATCACTACGGCAATATGCCTGTTAGTTCGTAAACTCTCCCAACATACCCTCCTATTATTTTCCTGGCTACTGATTTCATCCGGGTATTTCGCTGACGCTAATTAAAGTACACGATAGGAAGTCTGTCACTCTATGATCGCGTGTCTTTTCTCACAATGAACTAGGCAGTGCCAAACTATGGGTTATTACCGATACGTAGAGTAACGTAATAAAACGTAATGAGAATCGAAACATCAGATAATAACATTTGACATGAGCAGAACAAGGAAAATAATTCTAAAGGAATGAAACTACTAATAAGATGGTATGCATATAAATGTATTTCGAATTAATTAGTTAAACATGAAACGTGAATATCTGAAGTATTTGGCCAAGTACAATTATATGATTTGCAAATTTACTCTTTTAATCAACGAGAGTCGCTTTACCTTCTTCTAGATTTTATGTGCTCTAGCTAATAGAATTCCGTCATATAGATCGAAGGAATTTTCTCGCAGTGTCGGTGATAGGAGTTCCAGCCTGAGATTCATTGTAAAAGATGTTTGCCGTTTCGCCGAGCCATTATATCGAAGATTATTTTTCTTATCACGCATAAAGAGGAAAGATAGAAGATGAGAAATACGGCGTGCATGCTTAAACAAAATCATCGACTTTGCAATAGTAAATTGAAAGAGATTTATTCTATAAAACTTCGAAGAAACGCTAGTTTTCCGTTATCAGCAAAAATTACACTTATCAAATTCTCCCATGTTATAATATGCAATCATTTCTTTTATATTAAGAGACGAGATCAAATTTTTATTTCGAGTAATACATATAAAATTTCTACGTTAATTGTTATTCAGATTTATTCAGTATATTGTCCTGATTTGTGGAAGTACTTATTATATGTAGCGTCACGCGTATACCTTTCAACATAAAGCTGTGAACAGGTGAAAGCTTCGAAACATTTTCCGGCAGTGGACTGTATGTCCATTTCGTAACTTCACGATTTACGATGTGCGGAACACATAACACGTAAACTCGCGTTCGCGTATTCGTGTTCGAGTGACGCAATATGATACGGGCTCTGCCAACCAGAAACAGTGCGTGAGATTGGGAGACGCGTAAAAAAGCTGATACACAAAATATGCAAATTGTGTTATGAGTGACATGTCAATAGATGATGTGGTACATGAAGATTAAAAAATATATCATTTTTAATATATATAGGACCGCAAACTATTTCATTCGTGCAAGAAGACATTTTTTAATTGAACGCCATCGTCCATTACTATTTTTTTTTATTTATTTTATATTTTTGTTTATTTTTCTGTATAGAATTTGTTTATTTTTGAGAAACGAATCAGAGTTACAAGTGATATAATCTTCTTTTTTCTTTTTTTACTTTTTACACAAAACATTTTATACTTTTTACATAAAACAGAATTTTATAGAATTTCTTAAATTACAAAAATTTATGCTCCTATATATATATATCTATCTCCTATATATCAAAGAAGAATTTCAAATCTTTATATCGAATCCAAAATATTGTTCGATTTTTGTCGCTTCCTCTGAGTAATCCCCAATAAAGCGGAGTTTTATGGATATATAGGTAATAGTTCAACATTCGATTGGAAACTATTTTTATCTGTAGCGCAAACGTATTGCCATGTATGTAATCCGGATCATTCTCCCTGAAAGAATATGTACGTTCCTTGCGAATAATGTTAATAACGGGCATTAAATTAGTGTCACTAGTTTAAATTTAACTGTCCTGTTGAAAACTGGTCCGGAATTACTATACGATGACTTCGGTCTGGAATTCTATTGTAGTTTCTTTGTAATACACAGGCGCGCGCGTTTGGTCTTTAACTTTACGACGTTCTTCCGACTCGCTCATTACAATAAACACGCCGTTACGATGGACGCCTCAGAAGTCACTACGGGCACAGACTCTCACTGGCCTTAATATTCCGACAAAGTGGCCGGGAACAATTTCGCGACTAACGCGGACATATTAAAATGCACGTTATTACGTTCGCGTAACTCTTTAAAACTTAATAAAAGATTACCATTAAAAATATACACATCTTGAAAAGGATTATAAGCTCGAAATATCAAGCTTCACTTAACATGCATAACAATTTTTCCTAAAATGAAATATTTGACACATATTTTAAATAAAGTATCTAAAATGCATTAAAAAATCCATAATCAGCTTATTATTTCATTAATAATATGATTGTTATTCACATCATTATATCTCGCGCATTTTAATTAAATTACTTATAATTATTCACAGTTTCGGCCTCGCTTATGAATAGTGTACGCATTGCAATGATAATCCGTCGAAATAAATAAAAATGATAGGAGATAAATAATGGTAGGAATAAAGAGGCAAATTCCGAAAAACTATAGAACGTTGCTTGTGTATAACGGGAGACATGTGATATTTCATATATGAAAAACGTAGAGCACGTACATAGTATAATAAAATTCCGGTCCTGACGAACCGGATGCTTGCATAGCCGCGAACTGTACACGTCGCGTTCCCCATTCTATTCATCGATATCCTCATGGATCGACAGTTGATATCAGGTAAGAAATTCACATTCGATCAGACACATCCATTTACGAGATAAAATATAGTCTAGTAGCGTGATGGTTTTCCGAATGGCGTCCCGCGACATCGGTGAGAGTCTAAATGATGTGCGTGTGTATGTATATATGTACACATGTACATAAAACGCTACTTTATACATTATTATATTTACATATATGTGCATTTTCTTTGAAAACTCTCGTACGAACGAGCCACCCTCTTCGCAGTGCCACGCAGTGCCTGTCTTCCCATCGAATTGCAGACGGTGAGGGCATGATGGGTGGAAAACGGAAACATGAACGTGTTTCGTGTTAACGTCGCCGCAAACACACTCGCAGATGGCGATCTACGTATCTCACGGCACGTAAATCCGATCCCCTACCACGGGCGACCAAGGGCTGTTGCGAAGTTCTGTCGTGCATTTCTGATGGCTATCATTTGGTATTGTAATCCAGACACCGGGACGAGAGCATGTACGCGATGATAATGGACGAATAATCGTCCAGTCCATCGACGTACACCGCTAACACGATTTTCGAATTGCGCCTCGAATGCGATAACGAGCCGATGAAGCGACTATCAATTATCTTGTAATAAGCTTGGCAAATTTTGCCCACAAACAAAACAGCAACGTTGCCATCGACGTTCTACCGTTAACGATGATTATCAAATTGTTATAACAATGCGATAAAATCTTTAGAAAATCATCTGGTGAATCCTTTGTGTGCTAATTTTTAAATAATGTTATGTTCCTTTTAATCATAATTATAAACAGAAATCGGAACTCGTAAAAATGGGAGACAGGTCAAGTGCGGTTCAGAGAAACATGGGCATGCTATCGCACAGGATCAACTATCCCTACAGTTCCATTCGTGCTTAGTCGAAGGATTATAGGCGGAACACCTGACGTACTCCCATCGGTCCGAACGAATCGAGAACCAGACAGAAACAAACAAGAGAAGCTATCGGGGAATGGGAGGGAAAAAAAGATTTCACCCTAGCATAGTTGAGTTCGAACAGGTAACATCGACCCTCCAATTCGGAATCCTTATTTCAAACGAGGACAAACAGGAGGAGTTGCCGTGCAAAAACGAGACCCGTCGCGTCGGTCACCGTACCCTGTTCATCCGTGCGGACAAACGTACCCGAAGAACGGAGAAAGCCGATTGTACAAAGAGCATCGCGACAGGAAAGTTTCCAAGCCGGATTTTCATTCGGTAGTAACAGGGGACAAAGTGGACCAGGTGACGCGGAGAACACCTCGCAGGGAGCTTTACAATATTCGTATAAAATGTTAACGTGTGTACGCATACAGAATTAACTTGAGCGCGTTCAACGTTCTCGTAAAACGTCCGATTTGTTCGAGATTTGATTCTCAAAAATGGTTGTTTCGCGTAATGTACAAACTGATGATAAAAAATGAAAAGAGTTTTCATTTTTCTACGAATTAAAAAAAGTACTGTTATGCCCGACGTGGAAATAATCAAAGCAAAGGTATAAATGCATTCACCAAGAAATACCATAGCCAAAATGCTGACAAAATTTTACAGAAATTCACGAAATAAAAGTAATGCGTATTTAAACACGATTAAGTATTACAACAGCTTAAATTGCCTCAATACATCG
>Ga0157363_1000863_pt1 | contig 24268 bp, 19 predicted proteins | sample AttsexASBM1_FD_111477 | JGI IMG/M metagenome (GOLD analysis project Ga0157363, IMG submission 111477) | Fungus gardens microbial communities from leaf cutter ant in Ribeirão Preto, State of São Paulo, Brazil - Atta sexdens ASBM1 | ecosystem: Host-associated > Fungi > Mycelium > Unclassified ... | reverse complement strand
TGTGTGTGTGTGTGTGTGTGTGTGTGTGTGTGTGTGTGTAATCTTTTAACATTTTACAAGATCTTACAATGAATCTATAGTTGATTCATATATTAAATAAAATAATTTATATTACACGAGGGTTTCAGTCGCTCTTTTTCTGTTTATTTCTTCTTTCGTACCACTTGCTTGTGGCAAGCTGGATTAATTCATAATTTTCGTATAACCAAGACATAAATACAATCATAAACATTATTATGCCAACTAATAGGTGCAATATTTTTTCACTTGGGAAGAAGTAAGTCTGAAATAACGGAAGAGATTACTGCTACGCGATTTTAGCGTACATACATATAAAATTACATCGTGAATACTTTACGTGTGATAAATTAGTGGCGAACGCTGCAACAAGTAGACATGTGGAGAACATGGGCTTTGGTACTAGTCCGCGTAATGGACGATAGACTGTGTCTTGATGTCTCTTATTAATGAATATCACCGAATGTATGATTCTCAGGCTCATGTTCACGCAGTTGCCGAGAATAAAGCCGACCGGACCAAACCAGATAGCAAACAGATATGATGCGCCCAAGAATGTGATCGACTGGTAGACCATGATCAAGTTGCTCTTATTTATGGTCGCATTGTCGGCTGTTGCGTTAGTGTAACATTCGGTTACGCCATTGATTCCTAACAGTAACACGGCGAGACAGTGTGCTCTTAGCAATAGAACAGGTAAGGGTAAAATCAACTTTGAGCCGCCGTACAACCAGAGCAACAGACTCGAATAAGATTGACCGAATACTAGAACAACCAAACCAATACATGTAACAACAGAACACAAATGTGTCAATACATTTACACTCTCTTGTACTTTCACCTGAAAATATCATATTTTATAAATAAGTACATAAAATTTTATAGTAAACATGAAAGGATATAATAGACACTCACTGGATTTTGATCAGAAATCGTTTTATCCCTTTTCACCATCTGTGTGAAATAAAAATAACCACTATCTTCGATTGGACGGAAAATAAATCTAGCAGCTAGCGAGCCCATATTATTCACTATCTCATAGACTCCCTTAAAGAAAGAAAAAAATGAGCATCTAATGACGATATTGGAGTATACGCAAGTGTCCTAAAATTCGCGAATTATAATATTACAATAAAAAAGATCTTAAAAAATGAAGTAAGAAAATTATTTATAAATTCTTATTTTAAGCAGTAATTTTTTTAGATAAGAGTTTAAATATGGCTAATTATAAATTTTATATGTAAACAGTCACCTGATCATGAGTCGTGCATACCATATTGTAGTGAGTACATTTGAACATGCTTATTAATACTACAATACGGCACGTGCGATTAATGGACAAATGGCCATTTAAACGTAACCTAATTGACCATATTTAAACTATTATTATTTCAAAAATTATTGTTAAAAATTATTGTCAAAATTTATGAATAACTTTTTTACTTAATTTTTCTTACTAGAGAACTTTCTTACTACAATATTTTGATTACAAATTTGGGAAATATTCTGTACATTGACACAAACCTGTTCTGTAAACGTTAATACTGGCATTATAGTCATGATCAATCTTTCGCCTTCCGTCAAAATCTGTTTTAGAATTCCTTGCCTAAAGAAGCTCCACGTGAGATTAGTCAATTTCGTATCAAAGTACGAATCCTACGGAGTAACTGTTGTATTTTTCTTACGAAACAATAATATAACAATGCAATTATAATACATACATTATTTTTTAGCTGACAAGGTAAAAAATCTTCTATAGTATGAAAGGGAAACTCTCTTATTACATATTCATCGCTGTTATCTTTCAAAGACATTCTTCGTTTCTGTGACCACTTGTTCAATTTCTTGATATGATAATGAAAATATGCATAATGACTAGTTGTATAAAATATTGCCGCAACAAGTTGAGCGATGCCGAACGCAAGTAATGCGTTCTCAGGATAATATAATATTAGTGGGACAAACGTCATAGTGCGAATAACGATCATGATCGTATCCAGAATTATCTGGAAGAACAAAGCAGTAAAATACTCATTTCTTGAAAATCTTTTATCTTTTGTCTTACTTTAAGCCTAACGAAGAGAAATGCGCTTGCGACTAATTGAACGACTAAGGAAGACAGTTCTATAACACATGACAGTCCAACTGCCCAAACTGCAAATGTGTAATATGGTGGTAATATCTCTGTGGTGGAGAGCAAGAACAACCAAATGTATCCAAATAGGAAAGACATTACAATGCATATGGGTACTCTAAAACACATTAATTAATTCATAATTTTATTCAAAGAGAACAATTGAGTCTCTCAGAAAACAAACTGATGGATTCTATATTTTTCTATAATTTCTTAATTTCAATAGTATGATTAGTTTTATAACTTCATCCATTTTTATATGCTTCTTATTTCATGGGATTGATCAGTATAGTTTCTGAGATGATCAATTATCATGTAATTAAAAAACTAACGTCAGCCATAGTAGATTTATAACTTGTGCCCAATTATGCTCTGCCATGTTAGTCAGACATGCTTTCACAAATGGCTCGCGTGATAAGAACAGTATCATAGATTCCAATAAGAGTAATCTCACATTAATGACGCCTAGGATTGCCTGGCCCACATGACGAACAACAAATGCGTTCAGAACAAATGTAACGCAGCGACAGAATATCTGTGGAAGAAGAGTTTTTCTAAAATTTTATATGACATAGTATTTGTCAATACAAAAGTAGTGTCTCTAATCACTCTTAGATTAAAACGAATGCTTCAAAGTACTCGGATTTGCAAATAAAACTGCTATACCGGTTTTATCAACGTACCTGAAATATAATGCTAAACGAGGCATTCTCCAAGCTGCTCTTCAGGATATTCGGCGGCATCTTCAGACCGATTCGACAGAAGCATGTGTGAGAATGTTTCGAGATTCCCGCCGGGAGATGTAGAGAAACATTAACGTAGCCCCCTTTCCCAGGTTAGGTAAGGTTATGTGAGAAAACTACGATCTATTATGACCACAGGGACAATCAGGATAACGTTCACCAATCATCTTCTCGGTTTCGTATGTATTACCAAGTCTTTTGTTTGTATAAAGTTCTGTCACAGTGGAAAAAGAAAGTGACCGTAATTAGCGTGATAATATTTTGTAATTATAATGTAACCACGTCGAAATGCGTGGCAATACAGACGATACAATTGCAGACGCAGACCGCGTAGACAAGATAGATCATAAGCAGACGTTATGGGTTATAGATATTTACACGATATTTTTCTGCTGCAGAGAGAAGCGTCGTGTAAACTGAGTAAACTGACCTTGTCGCCGATTGAAGATGATGACTAAAATTCGACTAATTGTAAACTTCGATTAATTTAATCAGCTTACTTCGATTAATTTGTTAACTCATTCACTATTTTTTTGATATAGATCTATTAATTAGAGAAACAAAGAATTATGCAGGTTACATTTGAATAAGTGTCTAATTTTTTATCGACGTAAATATATATTTCCAAACATTAAAAAGAGTTCACATACAGGTGGTTTGTTTTCTGTTGTTGCATTAGAACTCTCTTTGACTCTTTTTTTCAATTTTCTCGCTTTCGAGACAAATATCAAACGTATACTTTTCTCACTTTAAGTTCCAAAAGTGCACAGTAATTTAACTATAGAAAACAAACCTATGGATTTAAGTCTTCTACAATGTGCTCTTTGTTTCCTGTTTCTTGCTTTTTTCCCTTTTACAACCGCTTTATTAACAATTGTATTGCTATGTATTTCTTGCTATGTATTTCTTGTTTCTTTCGAAATTCGTTAACTTTTATCTCGGATGATATAAAAAAATAAAAAAACGGATAAGGCCCGATTGCATCAACTTTGATTTTAAATGAGGCTTAAAATTCTTTTTATCTCTGTCTCTTTTCGGCTTTAAAATGAGACAGATAGAATTTTAAATCTCGCTTAAAGTCAAAATGACATTGATGCAAATTGGGCCTAAGACGCAAAAAGACAAGATGTAAAAAATAGCAAAAAGCAAGAAACAGAAAAAAAGCATATTGTAGAATGGGAGCTTTAAAAACGCTTATGGTGAATTCAACACTACACTTCGCACTACACTGGATCAGTGCATATTAAAAGCTGCTTCATACATAAAATATCTCAATGATATAATCATCTTTGACAATGATATACATATATTTTAATTGTTAAATAACGTGACAATATCATTAGTAATATTCAGGGTTGGCAACTCATAAACTCATAAAAATAACTTGTTACCGTTACTGCTCTTTTTGCTAAAAAAAATAATTCGTTCTCATTACTCGTTATTCATTTGCAAAAATAACTCATTATCGTTATTGTAATAACGAGTCGTTACTTTTTCATTTCTTTTTTTTCTTGACTAATAGAATATTGTATACAGATTTTTGCGGTAAATGTAAAAAAAATGTCAAAATTCTATTTTTTAGTAGAGAAATAGAGCTCAAAAAGTAAATATTGTTATTTTCATGAATGAAATAGATACTGTCATATCGCATAATGTATACTGCATTGTTTATAATTTTTATACTTAAATAAATTTATTTTTCGTTAATTTTAATAAGATATTTTTAAATTATACGTTTAACTCTTAATACATACACAATTTTCTTTTATTGTGCATGATGGATCGCTTGTATGTGGTCAATTTCCATAATTTTTCCAAATATAAAAATTATGAATAGATATTTATATATATATATTTTAACATCTTTAAGAAATATTTATGAAGTTGTACATTTAAAAAGGAGGAAAGAATTATTTAGCCAAATGCAGTATTTCGAAAAAAAGAAACAAGATACGAATGACGCATCATGAATACTTTAAGGATAAAATGATATAATAAAAAAATAGTATTGTTTGTAATCTGCATTATAAACATATATTTAATTTGTAAGATATGACAGAAAAAATTTTATTTAAAAAAATTAAATATATTGTAAAGATTATATCTGAGTTAATCTATATGTGTAAATACAATGAACTGTAAATACAATGAAAAAAAGATGATTTAGATTGCGTGATTTAGACTGCCAATCAGACTGTTAATGTTTTCTAGGGTTATAGTTAATCAAAATGTGTTACACGACTTAACTTTTACATAGTTAGAAATAAAGTATCGAAAAAAATAATTAATAAAATCGTTACCATTACCCCCAAAATATAATTGCGTTACTATGAACGTTACTCAGAAGAAAAATGTAATGTCGTTATCTATTCGTTACCGAAAAAAGTAACTTATAACGGTAACAACGTTACAAATAGCGCGCAATTACTTGCCCTGGTAATATTATTAATCGTTCAAAATATTTATAATAATATGTTATTTATTAATTTCATGCAAAGCAGCTTTTATTAATATGCACTGATGTAATATTGTGTAAGTGACCGAATTCGCTATTACTTTCTGAGATAGGATTTTTTAAATAATTACTTAACATATCAAATAATTAATAGAAAAATAATAGAAAACAAGATAAAATTTAACACACGGAAATAAATCAAAATGTGTTTTATATGTATAGCTTAAAAAAACAAAATAAAATTTAAGAGAAAAAGATTTGTTTATAATTTATAATTTTTATGAATGTTTTTAAATGTTGATTGATGGGATATGTGTCTAAAATATTTGACACTTTATTTAAATACACCTTGTATAGTTAGAAATATTATTTTAAATAATTCTTTCAATTATTGAGAGAATTATAATTACTGCAGATTAACTGAAATTTGACCGCTCTTAATTGATTGATGTTCGTTATTTTTAATTTATGCAGACCTTTCCTGAATTGATGTCTAGGGATAGGATAAAAAAATATTTTCGAAGAGAATTATTACCCAGTAAATTGAGAATGAATTAAAATTGATATGTCATGCTGATAGTTTTTATGATTTCATCCGCAACGATATTAATATCGATAATTACGAGTCATTGCATTGTTGTAAACTTGCTGAACATTTTCCAAAGAAAAATTATCTTATAAACGCGTTTTTGCTTGCCTCTTGTATTCTTATAGGTAACTTTTTTCTTACCGTTTAAAGTCTATGCTTTATTACTTTGTCATAAAAAAAGAGAGAGAAGGGAGAGGCAGGGCGCTAGAGAGAGAGTTTGAAAAAGTATAATAGAATATTTAAATGAAATACGGCATCACAATTCACTAATGTGATGGTTGAGTAATTTATGTTTATATCGCTTGAAGACTGAAATAGCTTGAAATCCGAATAGCAAATTGCTAATATGAACGATTTTTTGCAACAGGATTACGTAAAACAGGAAATGATTTTGCAACAAAGAATGGTAGATTAACAAACATTAAATCGCTTATCTCACAGAATCTTACAGAAATGAAACGTGTACATGTCGCAGTGACAGAAAAACAAAGTGATATTGATGTGATATAAAGCGATAAGAATGCGATCCAGTCCAGAAATTGGTATGTGATAGATATAGATATTATATACAAAAAAAATTTGTCAGTAAAATAAAAAATCTATGAGAAATATTTAATTACAACAGAAAAATAATTTTTCTTGATTCGTAAAATACTTTTATTACATAAATGTTATACACACTTTGAGTAATAATAAAAAATCAATTTTGCATGTAGTTTTTTAATTTCCGTGAAAAAATTATGGAAAATAAGTGTTAATGAATGATGCACGAATGGGAATATGTTTTAAGAGAGAGAGATTTATAAATGAAAAAGAAGAGCATTTCTAAAATTCGATTTTTGGCAAAAACTGTAAGGCAAAAATGTATGAATATTTATAAATCCATATGCATTAATCCCAAGCGTCAACCTTTTGTATTACCAAGAAAAAAATGAAAAAAAACAATGTTCTCAGAAAAAGACATCAATAAAATTTCGAAAGAAAAATATAATTTTCATTCTTTTTTTGATGACCGTTAGAGGATTCATCTTTCTGAATTAGTTTTTAAATGATTAAAGCTTGAAGCATAACTGACAACGACAATATTTCGTTACGATAGGAATAAGGATTTTCTTTATTTAAGGTTTTTCTTGGGTGTCATTGTTATGATAATTTTCGATTTTCGAAGAAAAAAATGTAGGAATAATATAACCATCTCCAATCACAAAAAAATTGTACTCTCCTTTTCTGGATATACAATTCCATGAAATTCCTTTCTTTTCAAGGAGAAAAAGAAATTCTCTAAAAATTACATTCCTAGTTTTTCAGGTAATAAACTCTGAACTGGTCAAAGAAGAAGGAAACTGCATGAGAACGTTAACAAGGATAGATGTCCATTTTAGAGAAGGAAGGAAAGAATCAACGGGCGATCAGCTGATCGCTACCGCATTGTTCCTACAATTTTGCCATGGCACGTGATATTTTTTCGACGGTCCGTAGCAACCGTGATGTCAGGTAATAAGAAAGATGCCCCACAGAACATCCACAGAAAGAAACGAAACTCTCAAATTAACGGATGTTCCTTAATAGTGAATTTAGGAGAATTTAATCGCGCATTAAGAAGTGTATATCAAGAGGCTACGTCGTGATAAAAGGCATACAATATCGTATACAAGCGATTAAAGATTAGTAAGACGTCACGTTAGTGGATTAAATATTTTATAAAAATATTTTATCGGGTCAAGTTTAGTTCAGGCAAGATCACATGTTACATTTTTACATTTTTCTAACACAAGAATATTTCATGTATGGCAGCCTTTATAGTTTATCGAGATGGTGCGTGCTCGGCAAGATCGAATTATACGTGCGACTGCGAACGCGAACGCAGTGTTTCCTCATAGTAGCATTTCCGTCGACGTCCCGTTCATTGTACAGTTATCGTATTGCCGGGGTATTATTTAGACAGCACCGAGGTAGTCGCTGTAGTCAGTGTAGTCGTCATTCACTTCGCTCGTCGCAGGTCGTGGTCAGTCCGGTCAGTCGTGATCAGTCGGACGGTGCGAACGGAACGGCGGAAAGGAAAGAGAGCGTCCGGGTCGTGGTGTGTATTAACTTGTGCCGTTCTTGATGATTCTCGATGCTTTCACGCAAATCTGATGAGTAAGTGTCACGCCGGCCTAACGTGAGACGTCACGCCACCGTCGTTCGATCGCTTCTCATGGCGAGTTCTTGCATCGCTAAACGCGATTTCTCGGCTCGACGTGACGTTTGACCATCGACGGGGTGACGACGACGCGACTGACTGTCATCAATAGAGCATCGTAAAGTAGTTGGTGCATTACAATGAGCATTCAGCGGACTCAACAGTTGAATGAGCGTTTGCTGTATTATTGGTATATTCTTTTAGATCATCCAATCAAAATTTTAGATCTAGAAGAATACCTCAATAGCAGCGAGCGCTCACTCAACTGTTGAGTCTACTGAACGCAGCCAATCTTCTTTTGAAGATGCTTGTTGCAACGAGCGTTTTGAGAATCTTGTCATTGTAAGATGCTGCTGACAATAACTCGGCGAACGTTAAGAGTAGTCGACGCAATTTGCAAAATGAGAGCAATGTCATGATAGAAGATTGATCGCTTGGATAATTAATTATTTATACGTACGAGTTTACGTAACAATATCGCGCGTCTATGCTTATCGTTTAAATATAGCTAATGAATGTTTAGAAGGGCGCTTTCATACTCGCGCGTGTAATCAAAACATAATTTCAACCGTTTAGCACGGCCAATCTACTCGTTGCTTTGATATTGTAATATTTCAACAGAAACTGTATTTATATATTATTGAGATATTATTTACAATATAATTATTACTTTCAAGATTTTGTTTTGTGTTCAAAAAGATAGAGTTGTTACGTACAATTGTAAATTAAATTGTAAATTAAGAAAAAGATTCTTATTTTCGGTCAAAACAAATCTTGGTACTTGATATATGCAAATTTACATAAATATATTTTTCAATAAAATATATATAATAAACAATAACAAATGACTAATGATAAAAAAACCAATTAAATTTGTATTTAATTCAATCCCAATAAATATATATAGTGTGAAAACAGATTACAATAAAACGATTTAAAAAATGGATAAAAATGTGCATATATCATGAACTTGTGTAACGTTACTTATGTAAATATATTCCTGCATTTCGTGTCATGTGTGTTTCATATTGTGTGCGCAAAAAGATGATCTTTGACTTCTGGCTTAAAAATAATTCTTTGCATCCAAATGATTTAAAGTTTTAAATGCTCTCCACATTTGGATTATGAAAAAAAAATCATTGATTATTAAAAGAAATATGAATTGTATTTGCATAATGTTTTCAACATAATGTCATAAAAATAGACACATGAGATATTTTTCGTTTGAAATTATACTTACAAAATTGTTTTTAAATGTATGTATCTTTTTCAGCGAATACATTATTTATCATAACAGAGAGATCTGCAGTAAACTATTCTATTCTGAGCAATGAGTCCGCAAAGCCATAAGAATAATTTAACTCCAAAAGACATGCAGTCTAACGGATACTCTGCTGCCAATACCATGGCCAAAGAAGCAAGGAATCATTCATCTCCTTGTGAGTCAGTGGATTGTATGTGTGCTTAGATTGCCAATTTTTTACTTTTTATTAGATACTATGTTATATGCTGCATCGTTTGCAAATGTGTTTGGTATTTTATACCTTGCATCATTTATAGATTATAATTTTTAGTAGATTATAATTTTTTCAAATTTTTGAATATGAAAATGAAACGATTGACTATATCAGGCCTGTCCAATTTGAGCTCCGGAGTAAAAACACAAAGCATCGACGCAAAAAAAATTCAATGTGAGTAAGATTTCATGGACTGTAAAGTATTGATGAGTGTCACTCAGACTCATATCAATATTTTACAATCTCCGAAATCTTACACATATTAATTTTTTTGTGTCGATGGCTTTGTGTTTTGGCTCCGGAGCTCAAATTGGACACATCCTGATTATATAATATAAATAACTAAGCAACGATTTATCAATTCAAACTGACGAGTATAGTGTCCACGCGATACACTATTTACTTTATATATCCGCAATATTTTCAATGCTTTTATTATATAACTATTTGCAAATATAATTATCGATAATTTAATCTTTATTCAAATTTATTTTAATGAAAGGCTGACTATTAATTATCAGTATATTAGTTCATTTTATTATCAACTTTTAGCTAAGAGTAGAAGTCGAAATTAATGAAACTGTGAATATTATATCTGGAAAAGACTATATACATATAAACTGGAAATACTAATACTGTGTCTATTATTATTGTCTGTATCTATACTGTTATCTAATATTATTGTACTTGAATGATTATATGCATTGGGAATACTGCCTCTATACTATATCTAACGCTACGAAGAGTTATATACAATAATTATTTTATATTATTTTATCGCACGAATATCTACACTTACTGGCTTGTGAACATCACTGCTTAAATTTTTCTAAAAAGTATCAAATGTTGAATTTTGTTAAGCTAAATAATATTCGTAACAAAGTAGATGATGCTTGCGACAAAAATGTTATCTTCAATTCGCTTGATTGTCATCTAAAAAAATATTTATAATTAGATAATAATATAAATATTTATAATTCTTTCTTACTATATATATATATATATATACTATATATATATATATATATATATTTATATTTTACCACAATTTTCTGCATGACATTATTAATAATCACTCTCTAAAAATTTAATCTTACCATTTTTGCAAAATTGTGCTTTTTTTTAATTTCTAGTGATCATTGATTTTTTTTATAAAAATGTACTTTTAACATATTTTTACACAAATCACAAGATAAAATACTAATTGTAAAATATTAATCATAACATTATTGTTGCAGCAATGCCTTGGTTTGGAATGGACATAGGTGGTACATTATGCAAATTAGTGTACTTTGAGCCAAAGGATATAACGAGAGATGAAGCAGATGCAGAAGTTGAAATATTGAAAAATATTCGTCGATATCTCACTAAAAATTCGGCATATGGAAAAACTGGCCATCGTGATACGCATTTACAAGTAAACATTATTAAATATTTAACTTGTACTTTCTACAATTTATTAATTATATAAATCTGTTGATAATTAATTTGACGATGTTATCTGTTTCAGATGGATAACATTTGTATTAGAGGTAGACGAGGAACCTTACATTTTATTAGATTTCCCACAAGTGAAATGGGAAATTTTTTAGCATTAGCAAAATCAAAAGGTATGGCAAATCTTGTGACTACTGTTTGTGCCACTGGGGGTGGTGCTTTTAAATTCGAAGATAATTTTAAAAAGGTTTGGAAAATTATCTATCTTTGCCTTTGCTTTGTTATAATTAAGTTTGTTCGATTTGCTTACACTTTTTATACTCAGAATCTTCGTTTTCTCTCTTCAGCGCCAAATATATATCTATCTCATTTTAATGTAAAAAGTGTAAAAAAGTGTAAGCAAGTTGAACAGACCAAATTGCAACATGATAATTATTAAAATAATGAAATATCTTTGGCAGGAAGTAAATATGAATTTGGCAAAATTTGATGAATTAGATAGTTTAATACGTGGGATGCTCTACATAGAGACTACGAATCCACATGAATGCTATTATTGGTCAAACCCTACCGATGACAGCAAATGCCAAAAAGTACCCTATGACTTTTCTGAACCATATCCTTTCTTGGTAAGAGTATAAAAATATTTTTTATTGTGCGTTTTTAATTGGTGAAATTACCGATTGATTATTTTTTGCAGCTTGTTAATATAGGCTCCGGAGTAAGCATACTAGCTGTATATGGACAAGAAAATTTTAAAAGGATATCTGGAACAAGGTAAAATGCGTGTACGTTATATTTTGTAGTTTTAAGATATTTATTATTAAGTAATATCAGTACATTTTTTTTTAATTATAGCTTAGGTGGTGGTACATTTTTGGGATTATGCTGTCTTCTTACTGGATGTAACACTTTTGAAGAAGCAATAGAACTAGCAACAGGCGGCGATAATACAAGAGTGGATAAATTGGTTAAGGATATATACGGCGGTGATTATGGTCCTTTCGGTCTTCCTGGAGATTTAGTTGCGAGCAGGTATGTACAATTGTAAAGCAATTATTAATTCCTATTCTAAGATGTAATTTCTTTATTTTGATTCTTATTTTGTATCACCTTTTTTATTATTTTTAGTTTTGGACAAATGAATTCCAAAGATCGTAGAAATACTGTCACAAAGGAAGATCTGGCGCGTGCAACTCTTGTTACTATTACAAATAATATTGGTTCTATCGCGCGTATGTGTGCTGTTAATGAAAAAATTGAAAGGGTAATAAAAATATATAATTTGTTATAATATTATATAATATTATAAAGTGGTTATATATAACAATTTTTGTTTTTAGGTTGTATTTGTAGGAAATTTTCTCAGAGTAAATCCCATATCAATGAAATTGTTGGCCTATGCTATGGATTATTGGTCTAAAGGAACTTTGAAAGCCTTGTTTTTGGAACATGAAGTAAAAATCTAAATGAAAGTTCATATTTAAAAATGCTATTCAGATATCATAGAATATTACATCTTGATTTCAGGGTTATTTCGGAGCGGTGGGATGTCTATTACAATTTAATGGCGAATCGAGCTAAACAATGGGGAAATAGTCATATAATATATAGCATTCCATATGACCAACTTCGCAGAACATTTCTCGAGTGAGCAAGATTATTCGACATAATTATATTTATTTTTGTTACATTTTTTTTCAATTATTCATGAATCTACAATTTATTAAGTAATCATTTATATTAATATGGAAAACCTTGATATTTATGCAGTAAGATTAAGGGTATATTTGTCAAGTGTCACTATATAATTTATTACTTATTATTTTAATATAGGAAAAAATAATTGTCAAAATATTTTTAATTTTGGTCGGAGGGTAGTTATTTTGCTATAATTGTTTGATTACGAGCACAAATCTAACACAACTCGGCAAATAGAATCTATAATGGACCAAATCCAAAAGGATTAAAAATAACCTTTCCTTCCGATGTTTGTTACATGCCGCATAGACTAGTTCTACCTCATAATTTATATTGTAAAGTTTTTCTACAAATGTGCACACAGATTTTTATGTATATAGGTAATATGGCAATCATTATTACACTTACACATCTTTTCTCTTCGTTATAATCGAATAAAACCATTGTGTAGCGATAAATATTTTCGCACTGATTGTTAATATTAATACTTTTGTTGTTATTGCATGTTACAAGATGAACCTTTTAAAATGAATTTTTAATTGAATATCAATAATACAACTTTTTTATGAAATATTATTCATGCGCTTCTGATAGTTGCATAAATTAAGAATTTTTTATATCGCTCCAGTGAAATCACGATTTGTAATAAAAAAAAATATACGCTTCCGTCAAGATAGTGATATGATGCAATACATATTGGAAGTTGTTGAAACCCGCAGCTAACGCTAAATATTCACAGAAAGTTCGATTCGTATTACCTGTGTACCAAATGTTTCGGAACAATAAAAAAATTGTCATAGAATGTGACCAAATGTCGATGAAATCTTCAGAATATCGTGTGAATACTTTTTATATATTTCATAAAATTGCGAGTGAGCGAGCAGTACATATTTTCGCCGATAGAGGATTTACTCGCGGCGAAGAGCATTTACTCGTAAAAAAAATCAAGAAGCAGCGGCAACACTTCGTCTGTGAAAAGAGCCCTAAAATTAGGCTCCGAGATGAAAACACATGTGTTTTCTAAAGTAAAATTTTGTTTAAAAACTGATTCACGGATGACCTGATCTGGAATTTTTGAAAAAAATTAAAATTTTGTGGAATATACATATATGGAACATTCTCGGAATATGTAATGACATGCAAATGAAATTTTTAATCAACATTTGAATGTTTCTTTTACCATAAATACTATTCAGAATATTTTGAAAAATATTTTGGATTCTTAGAATGTTTTTTGGGGATTTTAGGAACATTTTATGAATATTTAGCATTTGTGCCGGGAGATGTATCAAATTTAAATGTTTTTTGAGAAATATGTGGTGTAATGTGAATGAATGAAAAATATAATTGAAATATTGATACAATAAGTGATAATCATATTGATATTATTATTAAAAAATGCATACACACATTTTAGAAAACAATAACCGTGATTTATTTTCTATTTGAAATGTGACAATTAATAAATCTTTGGAGATAATTATTTATGATTTATCATAATCAAGTAATTTAATATTACCACAAGCGTATCCTTATACAAGTGAATAGCTTATTTTTGTTGCAATGTATTGTGAAAGCATGCCAAACAAATCTGAATAAAATATCATTTTAATATACAATGAAAAATGCGTATATCCATACTATTTCATATTACTTAATATAATAATAAAAAATAAAATTTTGTGATAAATAGCTGACAATAAATGCAAAAAATATATAATATATTCTGAATTTATTAGTTTCAATAATATATATGTCTCATATCGTATTATAATGTATATTTTGCAAATATTTCATATTTGAAAAGCATGAAATCCAAAGTCGCATGAAAACTACATATAAATATTTAGGAAAGAACAAGAATACATGGTGAAAGTTATTTCCACAATGTATTCTTGTTCTATTGGAAGAATACAAGACACGGTTACTTAGCAACATTCTTACAAAACAGTGTCACTCTAAATGTCAAGCAGACTGATTTCTACAGACATAAGTCAGCTGATGTGAGATTATAGATTTTGTAGTGATATCATTACCATTATTCATTACTTTTTTTTTATAAATTTTTTTATATCTTTGAAGATCAGTATATTATATAAATCTTTTTACATCTTTTTTGATATCAATAAAAATGGTAAGTTAATTAATCTTAATTATTAACCTATTGTAAGTTTTTTTTTTACAATAGATTATCATTATTTGTATCAATATTAATATTATCAATGTTTTATCAATATTTTATTAATACATACTTTTTTACAAGCATTTTTCATTCCATGTATGATTTTTCTTTATCCATTCTGTTCTTTCATTTTATATCATTCTTGTCTCTAAATTATTATATTTCTAAACTGTATGTATTAATTGTTTAAAATTGACAAAAAGGGTCCTAAAAAAGCGAAAGGGAAAGTGACAGATGTCGAGGGGGTAGATACAACAAAAATGAATAGAGAACAATTAGAGATATATGTACATAAGATATTGGAAGAGATAGAACGGGAACGAGAGGAAAGAAACTTTTTTCAACTAGAAAGGGACAAACTACGAACTTTTTGGGAAATTACGAGACATCAATTGGATGAAGCACGTGCTGTAGTCAGGTACTTTACTGATAATAAATGACCATTTGAATCATCGACGAATGTAAATGCTGTTTAAAATTCTTCTTAAAGAAATAAAGAACGTGAGAAAGAGGAATTAGTAGAGAATCATGAAGCTGAACTCAAATTATATAAGCAGAAAGTGAAGCATTTGATGTATGAGCATCAGACTAATTTATCTGAAACCAAAGCAGAGCATCTAGTTGCTCTTAAACTGGTACAAGACGATCATATTGTGCAAGAAAATGAGCTTATTAAAGATAAAACCAACCTTAAAAAAGTACAGAAAGAGCAGGAATTGGCGTACATGAACGAAATTCGCGCATTAAAATTGGTAAGACGCACAATTTCTCTCTCTCTCTCTCTCTCTCTCTCTCTCTTTCCCCCTTCTCCCTCTTTCTATATCTTCTTTTATATGTATTGTATTTATTAAATTGTAATTGAGAAAAAAATCACTCATTTTTATACATACGAAATGCAGCATAATTCAGAGGAAATAAACAATATGATAAAAAAATTTGAATCTGAAGCAATAGAATTGGAGCAAAAGTACGAACAAAAATTAACAAGTCAATATGAATCCTTAATATTGAAACATCGTATGGAGATAACTGAAGTAGAGGAGAGGAAGAATGCGCAAATTGCGAATCTGATAAAGAATCACGAGAATGCATTTACCGAAATGAAAAATTATTACAATGATATCACTCTGAATAATTTATCGTTAATTAAGAGTATAAAGGTGAACTTTATAGTTATTATAAATTTTACAATTATAGAATCACGGAAAATAAGAATCGATAATTTTTCAATTAACGTAGATTATCTTTTAATAGGAACAAATGGAAATGATGAAAAACAATGAAGAACGTATGAAGAAACAAGTACGAGAATTAACAACAGAAAATAAAAAATATTTAACTGACTTGAAAGCTTTGCAGGAAACGATTACCGAACTTAATCGTCAACTTGCAAATTATGAGAAAGACAAGCAATGCTTAGTTGTTGGTATTTAAAACATATCATTATATAATAGCGCTATGAAAAACTGAATTAATAATTATTACAGAACACAAAACGAAGATTATCTGCAGTGATGAAGGATTTAGAAAATTTAAAATGGGAAAATGAAGTTCTCGAGCTGCGTTTTGAAAAAGTAAAATATTTAAACAATACATATAACATTTTCGAAACATATATATACTATTTTTTATAAAATATATTTCTAATTATTTTATGTAGTGCCAATCCGAAAGAGACGAGTTACATTCTAGATTTGTGTCGGCTATATTTGAGCTGCAACAAAAAACGGGTTTAAAGAATGTACTCTTAGAAAAAAAATTAGAAAAGTTATCGGATTTGCTAGAGCAACGTGAAGCGCAGATTAGCGAAGTGTTAGCTGCTGCTCAATTAGATCCTGCAGCAGTGGTTAATATGAATAAAAAATTAGAGGTACACATTAAATACAATCTTACACACAATTATGTGAATTAAATACGAATATGATAATAATGCATTTCTTTGTAGGATATGCTCAATAGAAAAAATACTGCAATACAAGACCTACAATATGAATTAGCAAAAGTATGTAAAGCACATGACGATTTGTTAGCAGTTTATGAGAGTAAATTGCAAGAATATGGAATTCCCAAAACTGAACTTGGGTTTCAACCTCTGAGAATGAAGATAAATGGTGCGAAATTGGGTTTAGGTCCAGCTGGTCTCGTTACCGCAAATCAGTAATACATTTTAAAAATATTTATATATAATCGATTTTATGAAAATTTTATATGTCTTGTCTAAGAAAATTGTGACAAGTATTTTATCATTATTTTTTATAGATTTTAGTGAAAGAGAGATAATAAGTTTTTAGTAAGCCGTACAATTTGATATGTATTTAGTACTGTATAGGATATTTGATACGCGCATTTAATACACCTAGCGATGAACTTGGAAAAACTTGAAATGTTATTTTTGAGCAAGATCGATATATGTACAGAATTTTTTGACACAGAGTATTTTTATTCTGTAAAACAAATACACTTTAGCTTATGCGTTATATTTTCAAAAATTACATAAAATTATCACAGAGAATGTACAGAGTAGATCGTATTATGCCTGGAAGTTGTATAGCCTCAGTAATTATTCAACATATTTATGCTTTTGCCTCTAATCATATTTCTTGTCGCAGTTAATGTTGGCAATGAAAAATCTGAAATCGTATATATTCAGCTTATATATTTTCATTTCTATTACTAATTGCATAACTCTATTTTATGCTCCAACATCTTGTTAAATATTCAACAACTGGCAGGCACAAATACATTGAAAACATTCATATATAGATATTAACATATAGATATTAGACACTGACTATATATAGTCTAACTTGTAAAACACTGTAAGTCAAATACATCAGGTCACATGGTTAATAAATTTCACTGGTTTTGTGTAAAATATTTCCCCATTCGTTTCTCACGCAATAATAGTAATAGCCTGTAACTTTTCCATTTTATAATACTTTACGGTTAAGTGAAGAAATAATTTATCATTTGTTCACAGATTTGTAAATATTATACAACACTTTGTATAGATATAATTTTATAATACATATATAGATGTGTATATATATATATATATATATATATTTATATTATACATATATATTTATATATATGCTTATGTGTATATTAAGAATTTTGGCACAATAAGAAATAGAATCACAGTTGAAATCATTGTACATTATAAGATTTATAGATGGTTTTGTCAATATGTCGGTTTCGTGTCTGTGAAGTGTATGTTACACGCTTACTACGAAATGCACATTGAAACGTGTAATCAATCAAATTTGAAACTCCACAACTAGGCTCTACATTATAGAAAATTACACAAATTATGAAATTATGAAATAATATATAAAAAATCCAGATTTCGGAAAAGATTACGTGAAATGCTAAGAGATTAATCGGATATAATTCTGAGCACTGCAAAATTTAGAATTTATCTGTACGCGTATTTTTTTTCTTTGAATTAGGCTCGTTTGGTTACCACCTTATCTGGAAAGAACATCTGATCTACGCTTTTTTCTTTTTTATTAAATTTTTACGGCCGTGTCAAGTATGTATCAGAGTCGTAGAAAAAATAAGCCTCTGTTTTAATTTTAGATATTAGTGGTCCATTGTTCCATTGTAAATCTTTTCCTCGAGTTCCTTGAAAAATTCGCTCGCTACATTTATAAGTGCATCGATTTCTAACTTGTTGTGCGCACATTAAATTTAAATGAAAGCATAATATATGCTTCATATAGTTAAGCAGTATGATGCATTTATATATATAAAATTTGATGTGATGTAGCAACACATTTTCATTTAATTTTACTACTAGCGAGATACTTACGCATTTGTATGATAAATAAAGGGAAAATATATGAGCATATATATTATCTAGATAGGAGAAAGGCAAGGTACACTTTCAAGTAGTTCAAAATTACCATATTTGCATAGGTAGCAGATGTAAATATACAATGATTATCTGTGTAGCTTGTACACACTTGGTCTGCAGTCTGATAAGAATTGTTAATTAATTTAAACACTGAATTGCAAATTTTGTACTTTACTGGTATTGAAAAGGAATCGTAAATTTACGGAAACTTGTAAATTAATTAAAAATTTCCAAGAAATAATTTATCGTCTTTCGAAAAGATTATGTATTACAAAAAATTTGCGCATACGATGTAACATAAATGTGTTCTGTTTGCTTTACGAATTATTTGATTTTTTCGTTTAACTCATTATCCTCCAATTTGGTAGAACGTCAGCAATCAACGTAGAAAAGTATGTTGTTACATTATAAACTACGGTTTCACCGGCGGCCAAAATAGCTCCAAAGGAGCCATAAGTACCGTAATCTATTATGCTATGATTGCACGCGGACAAGACCGCCAGATCTTTCCCCGGGCCTTTGCCGTCATTTTCTGATACAAAGCTGATTCGGTGACGTTTGCTACGCAAGTTATACTTGCACCAAGCGATATTATCACTCGTTATTACGAAAATCACGTTGCTGTACTTGCCAGCGAAGTAATCCATCGCCGACAAATAGTAACTTACCGGCGCTGGCCGCGTTTTCAACTTTTGCCAAAGGTAATCTACGTAATCGGTTCTGCGTACGTGTACGCTGACGTAGGTTGGCGAGAACAAGTTGAATTTTTCTGCCACGCGTTTCAATACTTTCTCTGCGTAGAGCCTTAGACTCGGTTTGAATGTAAATTCTCGTCGTACGTCATCTAGCCAGACCAGTATCAAAGACCAATAAGCCGCATGCCTGAAAAAAAGAAAATTAATTTTGATTTAAATTATATTTAAATAAAATTTTATATTTTTAAAAAGATTAAGAGAAACTTATTGTTTATTTTGCATAATTTTATTTACGTATTTATTTCACAGTAGTTTGTGCTATGAAATCTCTAAAAATACTGAAGTAAAAATACCTAGGTATTATGATGTTTTGCTCGGTACTGTTCCACTGACTGAGTGAATTAACTATCTGGCCAACGTCTAGAGTACATCTACCGATGTAGCTGAGTGGCGGGATACTGAGATTTTCAAAGTGCTCTTCCAGGGTCTTGAGTATGCAACGCGGCATGAATGGCTCTAGGCCGGTTCTCCGGGCGGTTGCCCACACAGAAGCGTACTCCCAGATCTGGTTACCCAGTCTACCACCTTGCATCGCCGAGACTATGCCATATTTGGGACAAGGATTGTTGCGCAATTCTGACGCTGATATACGGATGTTGTTCTTCAAGTTCGTGCGACAGAGTGCTTGCTCGTACGCGGAGATCTTCATGTGACGTGCCGGCGGGGTCGATGTGTACATGGGAAACAGGAAGACGTGGATGCAGAATACCACTAACATCGCGAGGACTATCGCGCTCGCAAGCACATGCTGTTGAGCGTGACTCATTCTCTCTGCTAATTTTGCGTCACGCAAATTTTTAACGATGGGATACTGTTCTTTTTCTCTATCGTTCACTTTTTCTCCCTCACTCTACGTATTTACTCTCTACTCCCTTGTCACTACTTTGCTCTGCTTCTCGCTTGCCTCTACTGATCGGCCGCTCGCTTCTCGTGCTAGTCCGGCATTTCGTATCTACAGGTGTGCTATGTCCTTTGCTTTCCGACGTACATCTTAGCAACAATAAATGAGCGATTAATGAATGATAAATGTATACAGTTTACTTTAATATATAAATACAATACTTTAGGACAATATTTTAGGATTACGTTACGGATAACTTTAAGAATATTCGAGCACATATTTAAAATAACGTATCATTGAACATTACGCGTCATTTTAAGATTATAATCGAGACACAATTATGTAATATAGAACAGTAAAGAATAGAACAGATAAGAATAGAAAATTATAGAAATCTTTTTAATATGATACGATAACGATATGAATTCATTTCAATCTTTTATTGTAAGAAATCACATTTCTCACAATAGGAAGCGTTAAATTATATATTCAGAAATTTTAATTACATGGAATTATAAAAATCGCATTAGGTCTGAAGCTAATACTCTTCCATTTATAATTGCACTCCATATTTCGTTCCATTCCATATTTATAATTGCACTCTATATTTCGTTTTAAAATATCCTACCCTTTGTCTTAATCAATATGCGCATAATCACTATCCATAGAAATGTATCAAGTTTAAACATAATTTAATTCGTTTCTCAGATAAATTAAATTATTTCTTCTTCAAATAATTCTCCAGAAAAAGGACATGGCTAACACACAATTACTATGCAAAGCTCGAGTAAAATTTCATGCAAGCAGCGATTTTGGCATATATATGTAATATTGGTTTCGTAATTGTAAAAAAATTAAGTAAGTCGTATTGAGACAGCTAATGATTTATTGAACACGATTTTCGATGTAAACCATGCAATAATTTGTCTTTCGCAACTAATATAGCAGCTATGTCTAAATGATGTTAATAAGAGCATAATTAATATGGAATGATAAGTGGATGAAAAGAGTATGCGGGACATAAAATCCCTTACGGCATTCTTAAGTTTTGAAAAATGAAACGTATCATACCGTCATATTTGATGACATAAATTTTCTATCTTGAAAATTTTTAAATATGAAGACTCTACTTGATACATTAATCTTCCGTAGTACAATCGGAGCTTTGAAGACTCAGTCGAATTTTTAATTTTTAATTATTTTTGGCTCTAATTTTGACCTGTCTTATTTAAGTTATTAAATTATTTTATCTCAAATTTAGATATGCACAAAAAAAGTAAAAAATTTTGGATCATTGAAATTTTTTCAGATTTTATTATAATCCAAAGACATTTTGAAAAACACAATCAGGCACCAATTGGACTAAGAAAGCAGTGAAAAAAATGTTGACTCACGGAGAGTTAAACAATATTACGAAACTATGGGACATAAATGATGACTGGTAGCTTAGGAACTGCTAGAGCGATTGAAAGAAAAATGTGTATAAGAGAAATCCAATTGCACGTCGAAAATTATGATATAATCTTTTATATCTCTTTTGCATCGATCTTTCACAATTTTCGAATATATAAAATTGCACCGCAGTTAATCTTGTTGCAGCCCCTCAAACATTAATCCTGGCAAACATTAATACTCTCGAAAATCTATAAATTTGTAATTTCGCGTACATATGCATACTCATTCAAAGTTCTTACGTCACAAGGATAAAAATTGCGTGCATGACACACATTCTCTTCTGCTACCATCAAAGCGATGTATGCAGCTCGTCGAGATCAATTGCGGAGAGCCGGAAACCTTCAAGAAACGCAATAAGTGGATCTTATGTTCAATGTTACAAGTCTCTTAGTTTCCTGTGCAGCAATAGAAATCGAGAAGTGTGTGTGTGTAACATGTCTTCTACTTTTCTTTCTCTCACATTTAAGACATAATACAAGAATTACTTAGGGTATTTTCCAAGTAACACAGTGAATTATTATTGTTTGTCAATATTAAATAGAAATGAAATGATCACTGTGTTATACTGTGTCTCTCTTGCTGGAAAGCATTCGCGATAAAGTGAGAACAGGATGGTAAATCAATTTCAATGTCTTCGCAATCAGCTTCTGCCCTTTTAAAAATTCTCATCTTCCCGGCGCGAATTTAGCTCCAGGAAGCTTGATCTCCGTGATATCGAATCAACCTCGTGAACAAAATTTTCTACTCACCTGTTCCTGCGAACTCGGCGCGATTCGCGACGCACAGGTCGAGCCTCGCAACCAGCCGTGGATTCGGTTCGCTCATGTTTGCCCGGCACGAACGCTTGTTGCACCCCGGCCGTCGTCACCTTCGCTGTCGCTGTCCTCGCTCCGCGGTAACCTTCAGGGCGGCGACGCTCACTTCACGTCAATCGTCTCGTGCACTCCTCGCTTCCTCTACGATGTAGTGACACCCGGAATAGTTTCATGTACCGTCTGGCACTGTCCAGCTCGAACGGGGGCAAGCTGCCGTCAGTGCCATCCTCTCATCGGGGATGTTTTCTCCCGGGGGTGGCGAGCGTGACGTCACTCACCCCACACAGCCGCCACAACCGGCGCCGTGATACGTATAGATTTTTAATTTTCTGTTGGCGCCTTTCCGAGACTGCCATCTGACGTTACCCGTCAGTAATTTGCGCTTCCTGCGAAGATCGCGAAAACGTCATGTTGAAAGCATGCAACGGCACATAAATAAATAAAGTCACCGATCAACATATCACTTTGTTTTTAGATATTATTTTCTTAAATAAAAATAAAAATAAAACTTTAAAAATACGAGTATAAATTAAAAAGTGTCTTCTATTAGATAATATAAGCAATTTTTATGATATTGCTCTAATATCGCTTGGCTGACGATCAGCGTAATATTCGGGCTATGTTCGACTTGGTTTGCGAGTGTTCATCGATCATTCATTTTACTTATCAAAGAGAAACAAAAGTATATAGCTAAATTATTTTTACGTTACAACTTTTTTGAACTTAGTTGGATTAAAACGAAAAATTTCCTACTTATAATTTTGAATAATTTAAATAGCATTGATTTGTGATCCATTTTTTAATCCACTTGAATAAAAAAAAAACTTTTTTTTTATTCAATTGGATTAAACTGTATTATATATTTCCTATTCACAATTTTAAATTGAGCAGCGTTCATAATGCATACAAAGTATTACGAATATAATATAATATTATTTTTAGATTGAAAGGCATAGAGATATGCACTATACAATTTCTGTAAATGAATAAAAATGTATTCAGGATTGAAAAGCATTCATTTTAACATTCATGAATCAATATTTCTGTAAATCTGAACCCATTTCAATTCATTTCAATTCATTCTCGTTTACTGAGATATCAATTGACTTGGATCACCTATTCAGACTCTATTCTTCCTCTTCTAACGAAGAGGATAGAATGGTGATCGTGTACATCCCAGGCAATTTCACTCTTTATATTGTCCTTATATTTAGTCCCAATGTATCCTGCACCATCTTCCTCACCTCCAATTCCCAATAACCTTATCTTCCTCTCCAATCCACACAAAATAAAATGTGATACACCTATGTACACGTACGTACGCACGCACCCCAAATTCATAAGGTTAGAAAAATTTTGCAATTAATATTAAATATGAACGATCATCTTTGTAATATAACTTAGTTTTAATTTTTTTTATGAATAAATGTAAGTTTTTTTTTTATATTCTAAATGAAGATCCTTCTAGCTTCTACAGGGTACATAGAAATCCGGACCAAAATCCGGAAAAATTGAACAATTTCTTTAAATAAAATGTTTTTAATGAAAAATTAAATATTAAGTGTACAAAAAAGTTCTGAGCTTT
>Ga0157363_1000860_pt1 | contig 24305 bp, 19 predicted proteins | sample AttsexASBM1_FD_111477 | JGI IMG/M metagenome (GOLD analysis project Ga0157363, IMG submission 111477) | Fungus gardens microbial communities from leaf cutter ant in Ribeirão Preto, State of São Paulo, Brazil - Atta sexdens ASBM1 | ecosystem: Host-associated > Fungi > Mycelium > Unclassified ... | reverse complement strand
TCGCTGTTGCACCTGATACTTTCCCCCGGCGCGCTGATGAATTTCTTTTTTAATCACCGCCGCGTCTCGCGCCGAAAGTACAACGTCACCTGTTGGCCTTTGCCATCGCGCGGCTCTTTCGGCGCTGCGATTCGCCACGCGAATTCGCGCGCGCGCGCGCGCGAGTGCACGAGCAACGCGTAAATGCATAACGAAGTGCATACGAAATCGTTTTTAGTGCATGCGGAAAAAAAAAGTTGAACCGCGGAGAGACGAATCGAGTTCGCGTTACGCGTCTTTATTCGGACGAGTGTTTAAACGAAAATTTACCTCCGAGTCTAACCGTTATGAACATATTTTTGAGAATTTAAAAACTAAGAAAATCATATCAAACATTATCTTCCTTTTATATCTGCGCATAAAGAGATATTTTTGTTGTCCTTTATTAGAATTGTCTTAATTTTTGTGTTGTTTTGTAAACGAGATTATCAACGTTAAGACAATGTATAAGTGCAAAAAGTATATTTACTGATCCGGATGGTAATTATAATGACATACGCTTCATTAATCTTTTTCCGAACATCGATGGGCGGAAAGTTTAATGTTGGTCTCCGAGAAGAGAGGAGATTGGCATAATTCGATCGTAAATTATTCTACAACTGGCTGCCCGATGGATCCGCGTTTAATCCCTTATTAGCGTTGATAGAAATATTTAAAAGATATTACGAAGATGTGTAAATTCATAAGTAATAACTCTGTGAAACAAGCATTACGAGCATGCTGATTTAATGGATTGAAGGCATACAGATGATCGGATTAAACGACGATTGAATACAATATTTTATCGCTTCAACTATTATAATTGAAGAGTGAAAATCAAATACCAGCTAAATGTCAAGGATAATATTCCCAGTTACAACAGAAAAATATCTCGAATTTATCTGCAGGAGTATCGTCCTTTCATTTAACGCCTCAAGTTGTTTGAAATTCAGTATTTTAATTTACATAATTTTCTCTCTTTGTGTAACTCAGAATATCATATTAATTTATGAATTACTTCAATTTGGTATGAAAACCCACTGTGAAGTGAAGAAATCATTGCATTGATACGGGCAACGTTGCTGTCGCTGCAAATATCGAAACCATTCGATTTCTCGCTTATCGAAACGCAATTATTGCGGAGCGTAGCGCTACACGGCACATCGAAATTTAAACCGCAGAGCTTTAATGCTCCTTTTATGCGTGCCGAAAAATTGACACCCGAGTCCTCGCGCTTTAATGCCACGACATTAAGACGATCTCAATGGATGATCACCGTGGAACACCGTGTGGGACGGGACGGAAGGCCCCGGCACATAATAAGTCGTACCGCCTCGTGCGGGTATCTCGTGAAAGGGCGAAGATAAAGGCCAGCGGTCCAGGAGCATAATTAAAACGCGTCGGATGTCTCGCATATGGGGACGAAGAGAAAGGCGATGGCGTGGGTGAAAGAATAAGACGAGGAAAAAAAAAAAGCGAAACTTACAAAAGTATGAAAACTGTACACGTATTATTTGCTGCGTCGACGAAGCAATAAATAAGAAAATATGAATTCAAGTGTTGGTAAAATATAACGTATGTATATGTATTAAAAAGTTGCAGGCAGGGCCTCTGAAAAATCAGAGGGATATAAATGCATATATAATATATAAGGGCGGAACAGATATATCAGATAACAAACGAAAGATAAGTGAACAGAGAATTGAAAGCACAAGTAATAAAACGGAACTCGATTCATTCCCGCTTGTGATAGCAGATCTTGAATCATGTGTTAATAGCCGGCTCTTGTCTTTTGTACCATGACCGTGCTCGCGCAAAATCAAAATCGAACGGCGCGTGTATTCACGGTCGGTTATTTCATTATTCACGAGTATAATTCAGCCACGATCAAGTCCCGATTGCGTTGGCAAGAACATGACGCTATTTCATCTGATTAACACATCGCGTACTTTTTAGCTCTTCAGTCGCGCGGTACCTGATACGTACGATCGGAGATTATTTCAACACCACCGTCGCGTCGGAAGGATTCGCCTCTACGCAGACGTGTCATATTAATCTAACTGAGTACGCCATTAGACGCGATGAAAAGGGAGCTTACATGAATATTCACGTAAAATGCAAGACGTATTTTTATGGTGTTAATTAAATAATCTTAGATGAAGCCAGAATTCATATTTCGAGCGTGATAAGGGTCGTAAAAAATATCATTAATTTCTTTTTTTGCCATTACTCAGATCTCTTTTCTGCAGAATGATAATTGCAGCATTTATTTTAAAGGACACACAAGCACCAGTTTTAATCAAAATGTTGTACTAAAACACTTAACTTCGTACAATAACAGGAATACTGCAATAATCTTATTATCTCTCTCGGTGGAATTAAAAATTGTAGATATTGCGAATGAGATCGATCTGCATCGTGAACGCGTTTCTCGGGAACGAATGATTCTCGTCTCGGGGTTACCGTTCATCGCAATCGGATTTTTTTTTTCCTGATCGCGAGAAAGAGACAGAGACAAGTCGAACAATCCGACGTTTCCGCCTCTCGAGGAGGCGTTACCGTGGTAACAGTACGGGTCCGAGTCGAGACTCGATTAGCAAAGAAAATACGAGAGGATCTCGGAAGCCTCGCTACAGGATCGATCTGCGGCCGAGAGGCTTTTAAGACGACCGCGACGCCTCATTGTCTTTAACAGAATGGCGAACGACTCTCGCGCGCGCTCTTCATCCTTGTATTTCCAAGTGGGGGTGGTTTTCCTCCCTCCTTCCTCCCATCATACAATCGCAAGTCAATAGGCGATAAACACGATCGTCTCCTTTCGAAATAACGGGTTTTCACGATGACATTTATCGAGTCGACCTCCGTTTTCCGCCACTTCCGGCGCGACTTCAACGTTCGCATTCCCGTCGTGGAATTCCGTGATCAATCAGACTATCCACGATTCGATAAACCTGATTTCCAAGATAGAAATCGCGTGAACTCGCGAGGCTTAAAGCTCTTAACAAGTTAATATCAATCCAGTCTGGGATATCACATAAATTCTTAATTGCCACTAGGAGAAGCACCACAAGGCAGAGTAGTGTAAGATCGACTTAATAATATCTTTTCCGTTCCAACGATACACCCAACACCTCGGCTACCCTAACGCACGGTCATTCGTCATTTCGCGCGCGTGTGAAGTTTACCATGTTTTCCCATATCTATACGTGATCTGCCGAGTAATGAGGTGGATCCCCTCTTTTATGCGAGAGCCCCGTCGTCGGGAGATCGTCGTTACTCTCCCGTGAATCCTCGGCCGCCTCCACCTGGGAAGGATGAGCGCGCTCATTAATTACGGCTGCGCTCTCTGCGCGGCGATGACTGGAAACAAAGTGTTTTCAGTACTGCGCATATCCACCACGTCCACAACTTATGTGCCACCTAAAGCGGGAACGAATTAAAATTCCCATCGCGACCACACGCGCCTTCGCCCTTGTTGAAAAGCTATAAAGCGATTTAGACTTCATGCAGTCAACGATGCTTTTTTTCTATTCATTCCTTTTTATTCATTTTGTTTCGAAATTAAATACGGCATGTGGATTAATACGCCGTGACTTTAGAATTTTTAGTAATATTATAATTATAATTCCTCGCTGCGTTTCTTTTTTCTTCTCATCTCTCCCTCGTATTATATTGTTTTATTTAAATATATGTATACTGCTTAATTTTTTTTGTATATTACTTTTTATGTGTAATTTCAGAGAATCTGAACTATTGATAAGTTCTAATGTTGTCATACTCTCTATCGCAGCTATTATTTATTAAAGTTTATACAAAGTTTTATTTCTACATTAAATTGCTTGTTGTCTTCTCTTGATTACTTTCCTTCGTTTACTAAAATACTGAATGCTCTTATCGAACGTTACACCGTTTTATGATTCCTAAATCTTGTTTTAATATACCGATAATATCAGTTAATAACCGTGAATTATATTACGTTATTTGCAGCAGAATGCAGCAACAGTCGGGTCAAGGAAACGGAAACGCGCGGCGTACTCTGAGTCCGGGACCCGGCGGCAGCAGCAGCGAAGAGTCCGACATTTCCCTCGGAGGAACATCACCGCCATCGCCAAGTTCCTCGCCGCCACCGAACCACCAACCGTCCCCAGTACCGCTTGGATCTCTCGGACCTTTGCCACCACCTTCTTTGAACTTCCGTTTCGATCCTACGCAGACGCATTTTCGATTCGGTCATACGACGGCTTTCAAGTTCCCACCGACGAGCTTCCGATTTGGACCGCATAGCCCGCAGCCTAATCATCCGAATATGCCGGGTGGTGGGATTTTCAGGTTCACGGAGTCGAGTCCTTTCCAGGCTGTAGGACCCAGAGGTGATCCGACGACGAGGTAAGTTTTAGCAGCTAATTTCTTTTCATGAATTTTTTTTTCAAGATATTTTATTGTTTACTCTCACTGATTTCTATCCAAGATACATCCATATATCCATATAAATTATATGTAAATTGATATTATATTATATACTATTACAATAATAAAACGTCGCATAATAGACCGCGATTCTGCTAAACTGTATTTTCTCCAGAGAAAATGCAGTTCTTTCTTTACTCTATTACAGACTGCCGGATTCGCTGGGTTTGCCACCGCCAAGATTGCATCCACACGAAGGCCTGCTACACCACCCGCACCCCCAGCATCAGCTATCCGAGGGAATATCTAGGATATCCGAAACGTCGCGATTGTCGGACGGTGGGTTATCTCGTCTTTCGGATAGCTTATCGGAGGCCCACAGCCCACCATTGATGGCGGCAAACCTATCAGTCACCGGTCCGCTGAGGGTGGCTGTACCTAGCCCGCATACTCCCTCGTCTCGAGGAAGCCCACCTCCCCGTCAACCAACACCTCAGGGTCAGTCCCAAGGTCAGGGATTGATAAGGGTCGCAACGCCACCCGCGAATCCGAGACCGCAGATCCATAGGCCCTTTTCGCCTGCGTGATACGACAAGGACGACGAATCGCAAAACGCCGTCGATACAGATAATCGTTTAATGTCGAAAAAGAGCTATAGGTGCGGTGACGTCGTGAATGAGAGTTTCGAGTTGTGAAGGCGGGGGTTTTGAGAAGAAACATCATGGATCACAGGGAAGAATCGGTTGTGTCTAGAAAATTATAAGTGTGCGTGGTATCGCAGATCCAACATTCTAAAGGAACTTTTCGCAGTTTCGTGAGGACCGATATAACAAAACGGACTAAGATCAATAAGGTTACTTAGGAGATTATTCAAAGATAGATACAAGATGAATCAATATCTAACAAGATGACTTTCTTCCACAACAATAGTTAGCTTTACTGAAAAACAGATCTAAGGAGCTAGAAATAATGATCACGCGAAGAAGAATCAACGATACCAGTACATAGATACATTGCCGAAAGTTCTACTCGGAGACATGAAAACTTACTACACTATGAATCTTAGCAAGAATTCATTTGGTGGTGTGTGATAGGACGCTCTTATAAAATGCGGAAATAAACGTTTCGAAAAGTGAGTGCAAATCCGCTAAATAAGTGCAATCTCTCGGATTAAAAAAAAAACAAATGATCAGGGCGTGTACATAACTTCCGTTGGACGTTCCCAATTCGTCCGTTCATCGAAATCCAAGAACCAGATGCAGTGAGTCTTATAGTTTGTAAATAGCGCCGCTTTCTAGTTGATACTCTCTATCGTGAATAATCTCCGAGATTGATCAACCAGCGAATTGTACAGGATTTTCATGAGAGAAGTAAATGCTTTCAAAAATATATTTAATTTTCATTTTTCTGTGTTATCTACATTATATATAATATACACACATATACTAATGTGCATATATTATAATATGCACACTTGTATGGATTACATATATGTTATAAAATAATATTATGTTGAACATTTCAGTTGCAATTATACAAAATGTATAATGTTTGAAGTAGATAAAAAAGTATTTAACTCAAGAAATGAATTATATGATTAAAAACTTTTCAATATCGTGTTCATGAGATTTTGAAATTATTTAATTAAAGAAATTTTTTTAAAGAAATTCTATGATTTCCTTTCTACATAAATTTGTTTCTTTATGTTAAAGTATTAATTTCTTATATACATGAAAATCCTGCATTTTGCCGGCATCGGATGTCAAAGTAGCAAACCAACCTACAAGGCGATAAAATGAAAATGCGAGAAAACTCGAAGTTGGGCTCGCTACGGTAATGGTTTCATCGTAAGTCTCGATGGCCGATGCGCAGAAAACACGAATTCTCAATATCTAGAGACAGAAACCACTGCGTTACGATATCGATATTTGAGAAATTGGAAAATGTCGCTGCAATGAAATATTCTCTAACACCCAAGAGCAGTTCTTTTTTATTTTGTATTTCTCTCTTTTGTTTAAAATGAATGAAAATACACAACAACATTGTATGTGCTGAATCATATTACTGAGGTCACCAATAAGACCTATTTCTTTTTCTTAATAGCTCCCTTCTTTGTGCTAAGAAATCTATACCGTCACCAGATATTTTAGAAAACTTCAAAGTTTTCAAAAAACCAAGTATCAAATATAATTACACGTGCTTTTTTTCTGCTATAATTTTCATTCATGATTTTCATTTATAAAATATATACATTCCATTACCGCTTTCTTTTTGTATTTCAAAAATTATTCTGACACACTTTCATAAACGTTACGTTCTGCGATTCTTCTTTTTTTATTTATTGTTTATATACACATAAGAAGAGTCCAAAATGTCTATAGTCTCTTCCTCGTGATTTTGATTTTGTGCATTTGTAATACCATTTTAAGACTTCAGTTACATTCGTAGCATAATTGTTTATGTCTCGATTATCCATATTATTATTATATGATTGTACATGTGTTCTATATCAGTGTAATTCTTCATCTTTTGAAGAATGAGAAAAAGCTTCATACTTTAGATAAAACTATAAGAACGGCTCGGGTTTGAACGAGAGAAAAAACATGACTTTTATTTTATAGAAAAGAGTGCGAGCCAATTTACCCTCCTCCCCCGCCAATTCCCTTCCCGTTAGGTTAAGTAGAAACTAGCGACATTGTATATTTCATTAATCGCCTGGCTCTTTGGGAAAGGCCTGCATCACACTCTGGGAATAAAAAGAGCGTAGAAGAGAATTTCGAGGCCGAGTATGGCTAATCGATCCTATTAAGCGCGAGACGATAGGAACCTCACGCTTTCATCCTCCTCTTTGTAGATAGACTCGATTAGCAAAATTCTTGTATAATCCGTCTTATAAATATGAACATATTATGACAGTACGTACATTATACATACAATATACATACATACATACACATACATATATATATATATGTGTGTGTGTGTGTGTGTGTGTGTGTGTGTGTGTGTGTGTGTGTGTGTGTCTATATATATATATATATATATATATATATATATATATGTATGTATATATATATATATATACATTTACTATAGGTAAAAGACTCACGTAATTTACCTAAAGACTATCGATACGAAATTATACATATATAAATATATGAAAAAGAAATGAAGCATTATTATTATTATTATTAATATTATTAATAATATTATTATTATTATTATTATTTGCGCTTGTACATACGTTCGCGCGAAAATATATTAACAGATTATTATGACATTACAACAGACCATCATGAGTATTTTGTCCGCATCCTCGCATCCATTATACATCCTATCCGGTCCTGACTGTTAAACGGAGTGGCAAATTTCGCGCATAATCCACGAAACGTGTTAAACGCATCGATGCATTAAAATGGCTTAACATTTACGCCGCGCGATTCGACAACGCCGGACACACGATCCCGTGATAACGAAATCACTATCACAAGTGGAACACACGCGTTTACTCTCGCATTGTACGACGTTGAAAAATGTATGCGTCCCGAAATGGTAATTATTATTTTATTTATAAAACCTCTCATTAGCAATTTCTCATTATACTCGCGTGTCGCACCACGATTAAAACGATACTGCGCAAGAAGGAGCGTTATTGCTGAAATAGTCCCGTCCTTCCTACAGGTTCGCACGTCGCATGGCTTCTACGCCAGGCCAGGTTGAAAAATTGCAAAGTCATCGGCCGTTAACAATCTTAGAGTCGTGTCCAGACGATCTTTTATTTCATTATTTTTTTCTTTTCGTTGAAGGTCAAAAGTGAGCCGGTAGACTCGAGTTGGCCACGAAACGCGTGTTAGAACGCGGTGAGGGAAGACCGGATTATCGATGATGAGAGACAGAGAGACGAATGGAGAGATAAGCATAGCGAGACAGATAGAAACAAGATAGAGAGAAGCAGAGGAGAGGCGGTTAAAACAGAGAGATGAGTTACGAAAGAGAGAGAGAGAGAGAGAGAGAGGCAGATAGACAGAGTGGTTGCGCGATAACACGATGTGGGCGGGTGTCGCTGACAAAATGAACCAATCGGCTGGCCGGGTCGCCTTGTAACCGATCCTGCGGGTTAACCAGGAACCAGGGAACATCGACCAAGACTCTCCCGAAAAGCCGATATGCTCAGGGCGCACGCCTAAGTTCTCTCTCAACGTCGACTCCACCCTGCCTGATACCTCCACATGCGACCACTTTCTCTCTCTCTCTCTCTCTCTCTCCGCTCCTGCCTCCATCTCTCATATCTTCTTCCTCTTCTATCGCACGTTCACCTCGTCTCTCCCCTTCGTTGGCGCTCGGCAGCTGGATAGATTTCCAGACACGAAGATGGAGTCGTCGGGATGCGGGGAATGGAGCAATACGCGAACTTTTACGTAGCGCTCTCAGGCTTGTCGCGGTGGCTTTCAGCCGGTGACTTTTAAGAGAAATCATGGAACCTGTGTTTGACGTGGCAACGTGTTGTTTCTATGATACGTTAAATCCTTTTTCACTCCGTATCAAAGATTACATGAAAAGATTTTTAAGCGATTACCCAACATGAATCAGCAAGATTTTATAATTTACTAAATGATGATTTAGGAAGTAATATCATTCAATTTAAATTATCTTTAAAAATATAGATTTAAACAAGTAAAAATTCTTTTTATACAAAAAATATGAACAATTAATTTACCTTTTTCACTAGCACGCTAACGAAAGGTAACATAGCTGCGAAAAGATAAAAATTTCAATGATTAAATAATCCATACGCAACGTAAAATGTTGATCAATAATCGAACATCATCACATATTTATTTATATAATATTTATTATTTATATTTCTAAAAGAGGAAAAAGACAGAAAAAATATTAAACGAAGTTGTGAGGTTTTAGTCTATTCGTGGAAAAACGTTAGTTTACTTGACCAGAGGATCGCACCGACAATAACTCGACAAGAGGGCGCGATAAGGGGAGGGAGACTGAAAAACGCTACCCCGCAACAACTGTCTGTTTTGTCCGCAACGTACACGCGCCTGCGGGAATTTCGATGGAATAAAGGGATGGGTGTCGCGATTATCGATAGGCTTCAGTGGCATGCACTGTTTTGAAGGTATATCCAATATGGCGTGAAAAGGTCCGCTCTGTCTTTCTCTCGGTCTGCTATCGTTTATCTCCGTCGTGCACTCGATGGCACGGTCGTCGTCTTGTCGGTCGTGTTTTGACAGTTGCTGCTCTGACACCTCTGGCGCATTCATTAGGAAGTGGTTCTCATGATCAACACTAAGATAGTATAAACTCTCGAGATAAGAACGAGTTAATGCAAAGATTGTTCTCCATTTTTAATTGCTCTTCATTTTTTAATATACTTTATGTTAACAATATAATATACTTATGTAACAATATAATATATCGCGCTCAAGGAATAAAATAGATTTTTAATAAATTTTCAGAGATTTGTAGGAAAACGCTATTAAAACTAAGTCTTATTAAAATTATTAAGTAGTGTCACATCCATTATTGATATCATTAAATTATAAAAACAACATAAATTATAAAAACAACATTATTTGCGAATTTACAACTTATGTTAAACGTACAATGATATATAAAAAAAAGTTGATAATATTCAACCTCGTAATTGTTTTTGAAAAAGAGATGATATAAGTATGATAGTCTAATATAGAAATATGCAGTGACATCCCCCGAGGGTTAAGTTGAGAATCGCTGAAAGGGCTCCAGCTGTCCGGATTTAGATATTTAGGATAATGCGGCGTGGTCGAGGCCTTACAACGAAATAATGTAGTCCACTTTGAATGGTAGAGACGGAATGAGAATGGTGATGAGGGGTAAGAGGGTGACACACGAAGAACGGGCGAGTGAGCGAACGAGAGACAGCAGTATACTTCTGTAGCGAAGAGAGTGGAACGGAGAGAAGAGCCAAGGGAGCGAAAGAGAGTAGCGAGACTGAGTAACCATTTCTCTAGTGGTTATTTGTAGACAGATTCGACACCCCGACAATACCGCGGATATCATAATGGGGCCCGGCGCAAGGGTCCTACCGTAGCGGGAGGGCCCCGACTAAGATTACGCCTATAAGGTATTTGTTATAGGTCTTAGGTCGACCCGTGGAGAGGTGTGAAAGTGATGGTAAATCTTCATTCGATCTTTTTAAAATCGACGTACGCCATTGTTGCGGTAAAGAAGTTTTCGAGGTTTCGCTGCACCCCTGCTCTCGATCTCTTCTTCCGGCCACGGCGATCGCGGATCACGGGCTCTTAGCTGCTTAAGGATCCAGAGGAGGACTTGGAAAAGCGTGAAACGGTCACAAAAAAAAAGATAGGCATTGTGTGAATCATCACGTCGCGGAATAATGGCGCAACGATGACGCGGAATGGCGCTCGCTCGTCGATGAATCGTGCTCTGATTTGTGTACTCTCGCCTCGACTAGTGCCAAAAAATCAACAAATATTTGTAACATCGATCGTCACTCGGTAAGAGTTTTATTTGATTAAGGGGATCTGTTTTCAGCATTTTTACGAGCGGTTTGGCTCAATAGTAGTTAGTGACAAGCCAGCATTTTTACTATGATATTGTATGACTTCATTTAACCAATCGATATTCACATAAAAAATTCCAATGTGAATTTTTACGATTTACTAATTAATTATTACATCTGCAATTTAAACAAAATGTTTCAAAATAATTATTAATTTTAGCGTACTCTAAAAATTACTTAAAAGTTATTAATGAAATTAATTTCTAAAAATCAGGACAAATATCAGATCAATATTTAATTACTCGTAATGCGAAAGTCATAATCTCATTTTCATATTAAAATTTTTAATCCTAATTAATTTCCAGTACTGTTAAAAATGTGCTATTAAAATATTGTACGATGATTATATGATGATGAATAATCTGCAAATTTGACTAATTGTTATAGAGAACAGAAATTCAAAATGACGAAAAATATGTGTGTTCCCAACGTTCGCGCAAAGTACGAGTTCGTTTAAAATGTCATTCGCATCTCGCCGTAACCCGTAATGAAATACCCCTCTGCAGATTTTCAGTTTGAAAATCGAGTCTCGGTTTTCACGTGGGGTCCTGATCCAGATTCACACGGGGTTAATGAGAGGTTAGATATAAGTTGCTATTCTGTACCATAATGTGATACCGGCGTCCATTTAATTTAAGTATATCCCGTGCATGGGATTTCAATGGGGGTGTGTCACGCGTCACCCTTGGTACCTTCATAACGGGGCAGCAGCAACTTCATGGGAAAAACAAAATATTAGAGAAGCTGAGAGCCATAGTATTTTTGCTTATAAAGCAATGTGATATTTATGTACTGATTTAATAACAATAATATCAAGAATAATCGAATTAGTTAAACATATCGACAACAATGGTAAGTAAGTGCATGTTTATATTTAAATGCAATTAATTTTCATTTACCTGAAACAACGATTAAATAAGATTCGGTTTTTGTAAATTTCTGTCTTTTTGCCTTATTTTTTACGACTAATTTTAGTTAAATGAATTTCATGGAATTATAGGATTGTCGTATAAAAATATAGATAAAAATATCTCGGAATTAGAACAATTGTTTCCAAAGTTTTATCATTGCGAAACATTTAGAACGGGATTTGCAGAAGTTCTCGAAGGCTCGAGGACAAAAGCAAGTCTCTACGGAAGAAGCCTTCCCTGAATCGCGAGAATTCGGAGCAGGGTATACATGGATATGTCAGGCGTCAGTGCCCTTACGAGGTACTAAGCCGCTTAGCACTATGGGGTTTATGTTGTGCCCGGCGGGGTATCTACCAACTCCATAGAACTTATATAGGGGCCCACACCTCGCTTACCGCGCATTATCTTATCCCCCCATCCATACCCATGCTTCCATCATGACGTTTGGCAGGATCCAGCGAAATGTCAGAATTTGTGCCGATCCTGACATCCACGGGTTGCGATGAAATTGCATTTCGTGCTGCAATTTAGTTAATCATCCTATACGATTTGTTCAACGATCAAAATGGAGGACAACGGTCAATTATTCGTGAAGCAAATTAAATAATCGTCATAATGTGTGCCATAGAGAGATATATGAAGATATACCAAATCGCTTGAAATTATGTAGATTTTAGCATAAAAATGTGACATCAATCGTGTCTAAAGCTTTTAAACATGTATTAATAAATTGTTATAAAACTTTTTCAATTTTATTTCTTTTTGTTAATGTTGGATATATATATATATATAAGTATCATTTTTTAATTATCTTCGATTCAATAATATATAAATTATAATATAATTGACATCATTTTATACAGCTAAAGAAAGCTTCTAGATCCAAGATCTTAGAAGTAGTATCGTAATCGCAAAACATATTACACTAGTTTCGAATTATCGATGTGATACTTATTTCTTAAGCAGACTTTTATCAATGCAAATGGAAATGAATAAAAATCGTTTAAGCTTATTGCCATTGTTAGTGCAATTTGTACACAAAACAGCTCCTCTCATGCCACACCCCATCTAGAAGACCGCTCTTAACAACACGGATAGAAAACACCGCGAGGAACTTCCTGACGAGGGTATTACGCAAAACTGTATCGGCTTTTCCGTGTTTTGATTTCGCCCGGGGGCTGCAGAAGGACGAGGAAAGAGGGGTTGCACCCGATAGAACGGGAACGCTAGGAACGAGAAGGACAGATACTTAGCCAAGGACTAACAGCAGGCCGCGGATTAAAGGGGGCGAAATGTTATTATTGCAAGGGGTACGTCTGCGCCCCCGTGAGTACTAAGTAGCCCGGTTAAGTATGTTGTTTAAGCCAACACTGTAAGTAACCATCCCCGGAGAAATTGCCGTGACGGCATTGCGACAAAGTCCAAACTCTGTCACGCCGATGGAAAATACTTTGCGCGGAGTGTCATCTCGGCCAGATGGCTCTCGTAATGCTTGCGTTTTCAGCGAGGCTGCGATGGAAAATCGAAGCACCCACACGTGATGATATGAGTGACGGCAAGAAGATACCGAGGTGTTGCGAAAGAAACTTGTGTTCGAAGAAACTTGTGTTGCGAAAATGAGTTACAACGAGCTCTATAATGTATACTGTCAGTGATCAGCGATGGCATTAGATATTAATACTCAAAAAATAGGAAATTGATAGAAATTGAAATGATGAAAAGGATAAATTCTGAATGAAAATAAAATTCAAATTCGTAGTTATATTAAAAAAAAAAACTGAAAAGAATTTTATAATATACTCGCATTAGTTTGTGTTTTAAAACAAGACAGAACGTTTCATTATTCTAAATGTAAAAAAAATGCTAATTTTTCCAGGAACTGCTGCATGTCATTATGTTAAATATATATAAAAGTTACAGAATAATCTTGACGTCAAATCAAAGCGGTTTTTCAGATATCGCGCCAGAGGGATTATACTTATTTTTGATTCAACAAATTTCAATCTACGCGAGAGGTGGCTGTAGCTGAATTCAGCGTAGCTGAATAATTTCGTCGGGTGATTGCAGTTTCTGAAACGAGTAGCCTTTGTGCGACAAGGGAATGACAAATGCACTTCCTTGAGCCGAGATTAAAATACGATATTGCCGCTATTAGGCCCCAGGTTTGAGCCTTTGCTCGCGATAGAACGGTAACAGACGTATAATTTCCTGGAAGCTTTGAATTGAACGGCTCTCTCGCTCCGCCGGGGTGAGTGAGACGAGTGTAACCGGCTTTCAAAGCTTTGAGGGTGAGGAAGCTCATTAACGAGAGCTTTCTGTTCCTTCGTTTCGATCCGTTATACCGACGTACACCTTCTATTCCATCTACTACCCGATATCCTTTACGAAGTCCTGAGACTCGAGCCATCCCCTCTATTCATGCTTCTATTAACAGCAAACCGAATTCCTTACTTATGTAAATGCGAATTCGTTGATGGTTGTAAATTTGACAAATCCACGACGCGCGAAATACCATGATATATCTTGTGGAAAATTGCTACAACTACACTACACTTGTTTATACCGAAAAATGATTTGGTGTTGCAGATAGTGTAAAAGAATAATTTTTCTACGATGATGCGATTATAAACATTTATACATTCTGAATCTTGTTATCTGTAAAATCTTCATGCAAGATGAAAAATGGCGGGATGAATGTGCACATAATAAAATTTCTCTCGACATAAAAGTATGTTCTATTATCCTCCCTTGATCAATCGACGATTATTATATTATATTACTTGATATTAATTCTAATAAAAACGATTTATTAAGCTGCCAACATTAGAGGACGGATTGCTACGATTGCGGCTGCTTTTAATGATACTTTCTCAAATGATTTGTAATACTAGTATACGGGCGCGTCAGAGGTAATTATTCCTCCTCGTTACGATCAAATGAATTCAATTAATCGTCAGCGAGCCGCTCTGGTGTTTGTATATTACTGCTGCGGGGCTCATTCTCATCGAATTCCCATGAATAACCAGCTCACATAGCCTGTACAATAATCAACACCGCTAATTTCGCGCTGCAGTTATCCAATTTCGCATATAATAGTAGATTTTCGAGACAAATTTATCAACAAATTCAACAACGAAATTGTTAAAATCCCGATATTTTATCTATGTATAATCAATTTTAAAAAACAATAAATATAAAAATATACTTAGCATTTAATTTTATATCTCAATTATCTATCATTAATAATGTAAACACAAGGAGAGAAAGAAAGAAACAGCAAGTATAATAAAAATAAAATAATAGAAAGTGCAACATAATATCTAATAAAAATATTATTACAATAATAAAATTTATCTTTTACTATATGCACATATAATAACCGATTCAAATACTGATTGTTTTTTTTCATTTTTGTTGCGCCATAGAAATAATTTGAGAAGCGCGTTAATTCAATGACACCAGTAGCAAATAATATAAAAGCCGTCACTCTTCGCTTTCAACTCAGCAACATCTATACAGCGACGGCATCGTCGTCACGATTCCTTCTCCTTCCTGCGAATGAAGATGGAAGAAACTAAGTATTCCATCTTAACTTAAATACAGCTCGCGAGATGTGGCTAATGCAACCGCGAAATAAAGGGCGTGGTTTTAATGCGCAGCCAGGGATTGGCTGTTGAACTTGGCTACCCGGTCGATACTGGCCGACTATATCTGCCCGACCTGTATACTTGATACTTATCCGGCACAGGAGTATATACACCTCGACTTCCATCTCGCTCTGGTATATCGTCGGAGTGGAGAAGGAAGTTTGCACGCTCGCAGGATCGAATGCGCCAAGATTCTTCGAACAGAATTATCTGAGGTTTGAAGGGAAAACTGCGCATAAATCTCTCTCCAACCCGCCATGACATTAAAATGTCTTCTTACAATAAATAATATCATGGATAATTAACAAAATAGATTTATCAAGAAAGATGCAAAGAGGTTGGTCAGTTGCGATAATTAGGGAGAATCTAGTGTATGAACGATTCGTGTGCATTGCTGCATAGATATTTCATAATTATTTATATTTCTATTTATATTTCATTCTACGGTATCAGTCGTATCATCGCATCGTGTCAAATATTCATAAATTTCAGCAGTGTCTTACGCTGACACTAATTGTGTTTTTGGTTATTCATAGAGGTTTGATCAAAGCGTTAAACTACTCCCGTCAGTACAGTAATTACATCGCGTGCCAGTATATTAATTATATCAAGCAAAATAAAATGATTTTGACGAAATACTTACCGCCAAGAAACGTCCGTATTCCTTGGAAGACACGATGAGTTCCACAATGATCCGTCTTGGCTGCCTTATTCTTCGTCCTTAACGCGACATTAATAGCACATGATTAAAATCTTCCTACTAATGACACCTCGACGTCCATATATCGTAGATTTATCGCGTCGATTACCTGCAATTTGCACCAGCGAAAGTACAGATTACTTTCTAATTTGCGGCGAAAAGTGCATGTCCAAATTTCTTCCGACATATACTAACATTTATGCGCACGCTTGAATTTTCATATTCTTTTTATCATCTGTTATTGAGAGCATACTATGTAACGGTAGTAGGATAGCAGCGATTATAATCATAAAATAATTTTGAGCGAATGCAGTGTAGTATACCAAGAAGTTTGATATGTTATTAATCCAAGCTCGTATAGTGCCATGAATCGCAAATCAGCTCAGTGCATAATGAGTATTTTACAGTAGCGCATGAATTATTTGCACAACTAACTCTATTAATCTCACCGATTCTGCGCCAGTAAATTAATATAACCTCTCGCGACTGAGACACCCTCAACCAATAGATTTGAACTCGCAAATCGGCTGAATCAATTCGGTTCGTCAGTAAATCACCTTCACCCAACGTGAGGGTCGGCTACCGGAAAACTTATATCGCCGCACAAAGGCGACTAAGTTAGTATAATAACGCGATACCCACAATAAACGCGACCGGTGTCCTCTCATTGAGGGCAACAATGCCCATGGTAGATGAGTTAATCGGTAAGTTCCTCCCCCGACGTGCACACTAACCGATGAGCCGCTGCGACCCATTATACGCCGTCATTCGTCGTTCGTCGACGACGATGACGACGGCGTGCCAGGGAGTTTACACGGCGAGCCCTGAAACAGGATATAGGAAAGGCGCGGTATCGGGGAACAAAAGGATGACTGACATCTCCGGTGATCCTGATCAGAAGGTCGCAGTGGCTCTCTGAACGGATCGCTGTGTATGTATCTTGATCTATTTCGATCTATCGAAATGTCTGCGATAGACGAGCCGGCCTAAGTGACTTGAAAGCGAGGTCGCGATTATTGAATCGCATCTGTCGAGTCATATTAGGTAACACATTAATCAATAAAATATTATATTAAAACTTTAATGCACTTGAAATCAAATAAAAAATACATAGATCTTTCATATATACTTTTTAATATAATATTAAAATAATAAACGGTAATGCTACCAATTAATTATTTTTTTTTTATTCGTTATACGTTAATATATTGTGAAAGATGGCACTTTTACCTTTTAAATTTAATCCTCTTATTGACATGAATACTCGTATTACGCTACACTGATTATTGATACGTCTAAGCGTTCATAAAAAGAACAACATGCGCATTATGTACAGGGTGTAGTAACTATAATCTGAGAGAGAAATCGCTACGAGAAGTACAATATCAGAAAGCTCCAGTAATCCTCATCAACGACAGACAGAGATTCTCAACGGAGATTACACAAGGTGTAATCTGTATCATAAAAAAACGCATTGTCGAAGAAGTGAGCGGATGAGAACTACTGATCAACGAAGAGTAATTCATCAGAGATGCTGAAGCTGACGGCCGGCTACGTCTGCCTCTTTTCTCTTCTTCGAGGCTCTCTCTATCCACTTTCTGTCTTTCGTTTCATCTCTGTCCAACGCATTGCGCTCTTCTTGAATTCCGATTCTATGATGGGCAACGGAGTCAAACCGCAGCCTGTGCTTGTTAATTCGTCGCTTCTTCGGCTTTTGTCCTAGCGTGCTAAAAGCATTCGACCACTGTGACTCCGTTAAATGTGCAATACGATGAAAGAGACTTACGTCATGCATTGTTACTAATCACGTATCAATTACCGTACGATGAATCAATCGCATCATCACTGGAGTACGCCAATTGGTTAAATATATTCTGAGGATATTGTTAGATCGATTCTCGGTCGGCCTTGTCTGTCATTGCTATTTATAACCGTTCGTTAAATCCGGTTGAAAATATCTTATTCGCGAATCAACAATAGATGCTGTGATTTATAATTTTTATTTAATACTCTTAATAATTAATAATGTTTATGTATGTATGTATGCACGAAATATATTGGACATACCAATATAAACCATAACGAAATAAGATATGTTATTATATGTGTATTACTTTTTTCATCACGCTAATAAAGTAAAACGACTTATCTTTGAGATTGAGATGCGAAATATTTCTATCTTTTAATTATACATTACTCAATAATCATATGCACTCTATATATATAAAACATTCTTTACGACACAGCAATGCAAGACAGGTAGGCATAGCGTAGAAGTATTATTAGCGTAACCGAGGTATCCATATATTATAAATTTAATAATACCGACAATAAGCGTTCATACAATCATCAATGCATCTTCACATGGAGCCTCGATGCATAGAGCATAGAAGATGGATAGAAGGAGAGGGGGAGGGGAGGATACGAAGCTATATTAAGGAATGATTGATAAACAGGCTGACCCACATTCGCATATGAACGTGAAGAGTGTTATAGGCGAGTCCTTGACGCATGCACTTCGTGCGGATAATTACGCGCGCGGAAGGCACGTGCCTTCTGATCCATGGATTTGAAGCTACATGAGGAAAGAGGGGCCCCTCTCTCTATCTTCCTTTCTCTGTTTCTCTTATGAAACCCCTTGTGTTTTTTCGGAGTGTTAAATTGCCCGATCGCGTGAACGAGAGCGCGTCTACATACGTGATGAGATTAAAATAGGCTCTTACGCGGTAATTTCCTGAGACACGTATGTCTCGTATCCGTCAACGATCAAAAATTGTGTGTCCTCGTGCTTGTACATTCACACTTGTCACGTAATTTCTCTCGTATATCAAATTATTATTGTCTGATCAACGGATCCTACTATTTTTAGAGAATGTATAAACTATGAAATTATGACTTTTACTCGGTATCATTTTTGCGCGCGAGTTTTTTTTTTAATCGCAAATTTACAAACTTTCCGCAAATATACACATCTGATTGCCATCTTTCTCTGTTCACGGGTCATTAGACTTATGCGTTATCCTCGAGCACTCGGTTTCCCGCATAATCAAACGTATAGTGCTCGGACGACGACCGTAGGAATTCATCTCCGAATTAAGTAGCTAATCAATTACGCTCGTCCCGAACGATCGGACACGGTCGACCGCGGCTGCAGCGGAATGGAGATCGTTGCGGCGGCTATGCGCCGCGCGCAAATTGCTTCATCTCGCATGAAGAAGTCGAGCATTTGGTTCTGGCACCGGGCCCCTCGTCGATATTAAAGTCAGACCGCGGCCGCGATCAGGTGCCGGCGTCCTGACGATTTCATCAACAGGCACGTCCGCGCCGGGATCATCATACTTTGTAACCGCGCGGCAAAAAGCAACTGCCCGCGCCAGGACACGCCAGGAAATATATGCCCGTAATACGGCGTGGATTCAGCACGACCGCGCGCGCAACGGGTGACGTATGATGATAGTGTGGCCCAGGAGAATCAAGATGGCCGTAATAATATCATTATCCCAGTGGTCTCCATCGGCCGTTCGAGGCCCCGAGTGAGACATTTATCGTAACGACCGGCCATCCGTTATCGAGCTCCGGCGTGCCTAAGCTTATAGCGGACCAGGGATACCGACAAAATGCACAACTCGAGGTAGATATCCCCTGACGCTCGAACACCAGTCTGCGATGTTTTCAACAATGCGTCCTGGTGAGATATTTGGTCTTGATTGCATTATAACATTTATCTCGTTTATTTTTAAATTAACTTATTACGATCTATGTCTATTATCGTTATAATTTTTATAATTCATTGTTTTATTGTATCACAAACCTTTCCACAAATGCGTGAAAATGTGTAATATCAGAGAAACGAGACAAACATTTTCTCTAATCGTTAATAATACTTTGCAATGATAACTTAAGATTGCATTCGGCCAAATACCGGGCAATCGCTTTAACTTAGCAACAAGCCGAGCATCCAACATCAAGTCCGCTTAACCACGCTTCATACGTTTTCACGTGCACTCTGCCGTCAGTTTTTCTGAAGACCCATAAAGCCTCTATCACCATCATCATTATCGCCATTACTGTGCATCCACTGGCTCGCATTCGAGAGCCACGCTCCGACGAGTTCCTTTACCCTAAAGAGAAACGTGGTTACCACGGCCGATAGCAGTCCTGCAGAAGCATCAACGAGCGGCATTTGTTTTGCGAATTTCATGGTGCGAGCTGCATTCGTCTCAACGACAACGATCATCCCGTCTTCGCAGACTTCGAACGTGAACTTGGCATAGCCACGGCCGGTGCACAGCTTCATTAAGAGTTTCCAAGTTGGTGGTGCTGATGATGTATATCGACGATATCTCAGAAAAGGTCGGCGTGAGGGGATAGACAAAAAAGACACATGGAGAGCGAGAGCGAAAGTGAGAGAGAGAGAGAGAGAGAGAGAAAGAGATAGCAGAAAGATCGGTAATGACGTCAGCACGTTAAGGCAGCTGCCTTGGTTATTAATTAAGAGTGCGGATGGACGAGGCGGCGAAGGCGATCGCGGGGCCCGAAATTCGCCCGGAGGACCGCGGGAAATTAATCGCGTACGATGGATTTCGAAGTTGAGAAGACTGGGACCGCGCCAAGATATGGATACCTTTAGGCTAGAAACGAGCGCGTGCTAAAAGGACCGAACTTAATTATCGCGCTTGGATCGCGCAAGGTGCAGTATGCGAGGAGACGGAATAGGATGAAAGGTGCTGCTTGACTGCTAATAATGTAAGCACCTAACGACGAAATTCATCAAAAAATCATCACTGCGCCGGTCAATTCTAGTGGTTTTAAGACACGCAGCATGCCGAATTTGATTATTATGTTTTAAAAATATTTTCCGGATGTTCGTTTAAGATGAAAAGCCCTGATGTAATAAAAAAAAAAACAATTTTTCTTACATCACATAGTAGTCAAGAAATAATTAATATATTATTAGAGACTCTGTCAGAAGAAAAACAAAGCAGTTTAATATTGTGTAGCGTAAAATTGTGCATGAACCACATCATAAGAAATACATCATAATACCTACATCTCGTAATTTCGTTTCTACATCTGTCTTCCACACGAGTAATGAAGTGCGAACGATTTGAGATCAGCAACGAGCGCTCATATCGCTCATCCTAGAAACTTAATTAAGTAAACCGTCTTCGGCGTGAAGATAGTATGCGCGCTCTACAATGCGGGGTTCCACGACGGAAATAAACTACGGCATAAATAAAGAGTCACAAGGTAGAAGTCCAAGCTAATTCGCATACTAAATTAACGGAGCCGAAGGACACCGCGGGCCGACCGCGGGCAACCTTTTGCAAATCGAGATCTTCCTGGAGTTGCGCACCCAGCCGCGATGGCAGGAGAAGTTGAGAGTACAGAGCTCTCTTCTCTCGGCGGGGTTAGCTCCGCGCGGCGCTTCCCCAAGAATTATAATAACGAATGCTTAAATCAGCTTAGCCGCGCTAACTTCGCTTTTGCGACTACCTCCCATGTAAATATGGAAGTAGCTCTCTACAAAGTGGAAGAGTGGGAGCCGCCGGCCGATTGGGTAGACCGGGGTAGGCGGGTAGGGAGTTCTCGCCGTCGCTCTCGCGGACGAGGAAGTAGGAGGCAGAGGAGGAGGAAGAGCAAGCAGGAGGAGGAGGAGGAGGAGGAGGATGAGAAGGACGAGACGGTGGCAGCGGTGGCGGAGGAGCCAGAGGGATTCATGAATCCCAGATGCGGTGGATTAGACCGTCTTTGCTGTATTTCTGTTTTCGAGGAAGATGGCAACGGGCTACAGATTACCGTGAAAGTAGCGCCGGCGGCGCGGCTGGATTAGGAATTAAATAGCCATTAAGTACCCTCCGCCACGCCAGACCTAGAGCTTGGCCGCACGAGAACCGCTCAAGTGTGCGTGCCTGCGACTTTTCCGCAAGAAGAACCGCCGCGGAGGACGCGGAGGATGCGGAGGACGCGAGCGTAACGAACCGGAGGTACGCCCGGTGCCATGTGCCTGAAGGACGTTCGGATTATAGCATTTAGATTGTTTGCCATTTAATCATACAAATGCGTGCCGGGAAACGCGATTAAATATGAATTGCGAACATCTGGTCTATGAGTATATTACGTGAAATGTACGGGGAGAAATAATTTATATTATATTTGGTACTCTACAAGCTCTCATTCGTCAAGTTGTCTTGAAGAATTCAGGTATATGTTCTAAAATCGGAGCGCAGCGCGACTCGACAAAGATACCACGTCGCACAGTAGCTTCAAATCGTGTTAAATTTTAAAGATAACTCGAGAAATAAACGATGACCTTTGAATAGAAGAGTAGCTTCTTGAAAATGAAATAACGGTTTGTAACAACATGTTTATAACGTTGTATATTCCGACACAATAATAGCTATTTCTCGCTGATGGCGAGAAATACATGGTAGCGATGGAAACGTTTATCTGATGTGTGTCATGATGAATTTTTAAAACAATGAAAGCAGGATTCCGAGCTATCTCCATGTCGCGGCTATTCAATTCCATTTGAGCACCTCTGATCTGACTGGTTTAGCTATAGAGAGCTCTAAACCGAATCCAATCCTGATTGACGTGAGAGAAGAAAGAGGGGAAACTATCGCGAGGATTATCTCTGGCGCCACTAACACCACCCGCGAGTGATGTACACTAGATCGCCTCATATTATATTCCAACGAGGGTATACCGCGCTATGAACTACAATGGTGTAGCCTGCACACCCCGAAAAAAACCTCAGTCATCATTATCATTATCCCGTCGAATAAAACAAAAGGTCCGCCTGTCAAAATGCATCCTAGATATCTGCTGCATCTCCATCGACACATGAATCCAACGTTGATCCGCATTAAAACGGCTGGGTTAGGCCGCTGTTACGCCTACGCTTACCAAAACGAAACATGTATAATCTGTGAAGAGGAGAGCCGGTAGAACGAGAACCTCCATTCGCGCGATCGTGCAGGTCGAGGAAAGGCCAGGCATCCTCGTTGTTATCTCGTGAGAATATGCCGAGGACTTTGAGGCACCTCGTCCAATTGCACCGAGCATAATCCGGTCGAATCGGCAATCGTCGTCGGGAACAATGAGCCGGTGAGAGGACGCGCGCTTACGTGGGAAAATGTGTTCCTAGACGTCTATCCCAACACCGGATTAACACCAGCTCCATCTCGAGAACAAGGACAGATCGCGAGAGACGCAGATGGCAGGAGGAAATGCATATGAGAGACCGAGGTTATGTTGAAGAGGATTGTTTGTAGGCAAACACGGTACCACGGTTCTATCCTCCTCCCTCTCTCTTCAGCGTAGACAGTGGTAATATCCAAGATGTGTTGGTGAAAACGTTCCGCCATCCTGTCTACGAGAATGACAACGAATACAACAACGACAACGATGACGATAATGATAATGATGATAATGCTGATAATAATGATGATGATGATGATAATGATGATGATGATGATGATGATGATGATGATGATGGCGATGGAGATAGTAGGTCGTGAAATAAAAAAAGAAATGGATGGAAAGAGAGGCACCACGTCGGGGATGAAATTACCAAGTCGCAAGTCACTCCAGTAACACGTTAACCCGAGGCACGGCCGGACCCATGATATTATAAGTAAGACGTCTCAGGAGAAGTCGGGATCCAGATATCCGATCGCTGGAATGTAACACAGGGTGGTTCCTTTTAGCCCCACGCTCGTTGCCAGCTTGCGTGTTAACCATGTTGGGTCATCCCCATCGCTGTGTTAGTGTTCCGCAATATCGAGTGCAGGACGTGACTGATCGATGCAAAACGTATTAACCTTCTCGACTCCATTCTTTCGCTCGTTCCACAGTCAGGTTTATCAGGCCGGATTATGGTTCGAGCTAAATTTACATGGATCATACCTGATTTTAGCTATCCATATAACGTACACACACACACACACACACACACACACACACACACACACACACACACACACACACACACACACACACACACACACACACACACACACACACACGCACACACGCAC
>Ga0157363_1000859_pt1 | contig 24314 bp, 24 predicted proteins | sample AttsexASBM1_FD_111477 | JGI IMG/M metagenome (GOLD analysis project Ga0157363, IMG submission 111477) | Fungus gardens microbial communities from leaf cutter ant in Ribeirão Preto, State of São Paulo, Brazil - Atta sexdens ASBM1 | ecosystem: Host-associated > Fungi > Mycelium > Unclassified ... | reverse complement strand
TTCCTCCCCTCCGCCCGTCTCCCTTTCGGGACGACGACGAAGCGGCGACTGTCTGGTCAGCTTCGGCGGCGGATGATAGGGGAAATTACCGCCATTGTCACGTTTTTCTATCGTTTAATTGGCTTGCTACTGCGCTAATCCATGCTTATACAACGCATTTTTCTTTACGCCATGGATTTCAGCCGCCAAGGCTGCGGCTTTCTTGAGGGGCAATTCGGCCTGCAATAATGCCAGGGTACGTAGGGCTTCTGCAGGGAGTTCTTCCTCTTGCCTTTCAAAGCCTGCGACAATCAACACCATTTCGCCTTTGCGGCGATTCTCATCCGCTTGCACCCATGCTAATAGCTCACCGACTGGCGCACCATGGATCGACTCCCAGGTCTTGGTAATTTCGCGGGCAAGCACTACATGACGATGTTCGCCAAGTTCGCTGACCATGTCTGTCAGGCAGTCAAGTAAGCGGTGGGTAGACTCATAAAATATTAAGGTACGAGGCTCCTCCAGTAAGGCCCTTAGCGCATCACGGCGACCTTTACTTTTGGCAGGTAGAAATCCTTCGTAACAAAAACGATCAGAAGGGAGACCAGAAGCACTTAAGGCAGTGATCGCGGCGCAGGCACCTGGAAGGGGAACAACTTTTAGCCCGGCTTGACGGCAACGCGTCACGAGGTGATAACCCGGATCGTTAATTAAAGGGGTTCCCGCATCGGAAACCAAGGCTATACTTTCCCCTTGCTGTAATTTACTTATCAAAATGTCCGCTTTTTGCTGTTCGTTGTGATCATGCAATGAGAATAAGCGCGCATTGATGGCGAAATGTTGTAGGAGTAGACCCGTATGACGTGTATCTTCTGCAGCAACCAGATCGACCTGTTCTAAAACGGTCAGCGCACGTTGGGTAATGTCGGCTAAGTTACCAATAGGGGTAGGAACAATATATAATGTCCCTACAGAAATCTCTGACTGATCATGTTGTTTCATTGTTTCATCCGAATTGCCGCTTTACTATAGGGCGTTCTGAAAAAAACATAATGGGTGCTCTATGCTTTCTTCATTTGTGAATCGTCGTAACGCAGGGCGTTTTGTTCCTGTTGTGTTGGCCGGATTTATTTTGGCCGCCTGTGGTGTTAATCAAGAAAACCAGACACCATCAGCTACTCTCCAACCCACTACGAATCAAGGTTCTGCTTATTATCTGCAACAGATGCAGCAAAGCCAAGATGATAGCAGGAGTCACTGGCAATTACTCGCAATACGCGCATTACTCGATGAGGGGAAGGTGACACAAGCGGGGCAGCAGTTGCAACAATTGCCGAGCCAACTGAGTGCAGACCAACAGGTAGAGAGTCACTTTTTAAAAGCGGATTATGCTATAAAACAGAAACAATTCCGTGAAGCGGCCCAACAACTGAGTGCTTTGACAGTACAGGGGTTAAACGATACGCAGCGTCAGCGTTATTACCACCTTATTATTGATAGTGCGCAGGGTGAAGCTCCTATCGACGTGCTACGTGCCTACATCGCTTTACAACCTCATCTAGTCGCTAGCGCACAACAAAAAAATCTCGATGCTACCTGGCAGACCTTGGTGACCATCCCTCAAGATCAGGTGGGTAATATCACCATTAATGCGAATGAAAATATTCTGCAAGGTTGGTTAGATCTATTAGGTGTCTATTATCAAAACCGCGGTGATCAGGATAATCTGAAACATGCAGTGCAAGACTGGCAGACACGTTATCCCGATAATCCAGCTTCAAAAATATTACCTGCTGGCTTGGCACAGGTAATGAACCTTTCTGTTGCCTCGACTAATACGATAGCGCTTCTTTTACCATTATCGGGACCTGGTGCTGTTTTTTCTAAAGCGATAGAGCAAGGTTTTGAAGATGCACGTAATGGTCATTTAGCGTCGAGCGCACCCGCAACCCCTGATGCGAATACCGTGATCCGCGCGCCGCAAACCACGGCTTCGACCACAGGTGATGCAGCGGTTAGCCCTTCTGCATTGGCAGCTCCAGTAGCAGCCGATACCGCGACACCTGAGAGTTCTAGTCAAACGGCAAATATTCCAGGTACCGCCTCAGCGAATACCGCTGCACAGATAAAAGTTTACGACACCAATGGACATCCCATTGATCAACTCTTGCAGCAAGCCCAGCAAGAGGGGGCGACCTTAGTTGTTGGACCATTATTAAAAGAGGATGTGGCGAAAGCCGTGACAACTCAAACATCTTTAAATATTCTGGCCTTAAACGAACCGACTGATTTACAAAACCATCCTAACGTTTGTTACTTCGCATTATCCCCAGAGAACGAAGCGCGCGACGCTGCAGAACACATGTGGGCTCAAGGAAAACGCTCCCCAGTGCTATTACTGCCAAGCAATTCTTTGGGCGATCGTGTCGCGACCGCCTTTACTCGCCAGTGGCAATCTTTAGGGGGAGCTACTGTTTTACGTCAAACCATCGGTTCTGAAAGCGACTTACGAAGCCAGATTAATAGTAATGCGGGTATTTCCTTATCTGGAACACCGGTGACGCCGGCCCAAAGTTCAAATAATGGTGCGGTCACTGTCGCTGGCATGACCTTTGATGCACCAAGCGCTCAGCCTGTGGCCGCCAGCGGAGACGTCGATTCTGTCTATATCGTGGCGAACCAAGCATCATTAGATTTAATTAAGCCGCTAATTACTATGAAAATCGGCTCACAAAGTCATGTGGCATTTTATGCAAACTCGCTGAGTTCTCAGGCGGGTGCTGGGCCGGATTTCCGCTTCGAAATGGAAGGACTACAGTTCAGTGATATCCCGCTGCTGTCTGGGGCAAACCCTAGCTTAAAACAGCAGGTCACTGGTCAGTTCAATCAAGACTATACCCTGACTCGCCTCTACGCGATGGGGGTTGATGCTTGGACGTTGGCCAATCATTTTACTCCGTTGCGTCAGCAACCAGGTTACCAACTTCAAGGGAATACTGGCTTGCTGAAAGCGACACAAAATTGCGTGATTAACAGGACGTTATCATGGAACCAATATACCCACGGGGAGATTGTTCCCGTCAATTAACTCGACGTCAGCGAGGCGAGGAAATGGAAAAACTCGCCTGCCGCTACTTGCGCCAAGCAGGGTTGCGCTGGATTTCCAGTAATATCTTATATCGACAAGGCGAGCTTGATCTGATTATGTTAGATGAGCAAACTTATGTGTTTGTTGAAGTCCGCTATCGTAAAAATGATCTTTACGGTGATGCGGCAGCGACCATAACGTGGCGTAAACAACAGAAAATTAAGGCCGCGGCGGCTTATTGGTTAGCTAGCCATAATAAGTGTTTATCGACCGCAAATTGCCGGTTTGATGTCGTTGCGGTGACGGGCTCTCGCGTAAACTGGATCAAAAACGCGTTTTACTAAGATCAACAAAGTTAGGTGATGCAGTGCAGGATAGAATCAAAGCGTGTTTTACTGAAAGTATACAAACACAAATCGCCGCGGCTGAGGCGCTACCCGACGCTATTTCACGTGCAACGATGGTGATTGTTCAGTGTCTACTCAATGGCAATAAAGTATTGAGTTGCGGTAATGGTGCTTCCGCGGCCAATGCGCAGCATTTTACCGCCACGATGATCAATCAATTTGAGAATGAACGACCAAGCCTTCCTGCATTGTGTTTAAGCGCAGACAACATTATGTTGACGGCGATTGGGAATGAACGGCAGCACGATGAAATTTATGCTAAACAAGTGCGTGCGCTGGGTCAGGCAGGAGATATCCTGTTAGCGATCTCGACACGCGGGAATAGCCCAGATATTGTGAAGGCCGTAGAAGCAGCCGTTACCCGTGATATGACTATCGTGGCATTAACGGGCTTTGATGGCGGGGTATTAGCGGGATTGCTGGGACCTCAAGATGTTGAAATTAGGATACCGTCGCACCGCAATGCGCGTATTCAAGAAATGCATATGCTGACCGTTAATTGTTTAAGTGAGTTAATTGATAACTCACTATTTCCTCATCAGGAAGGTTAAGGAGAAGTAGAATGAGATTTCCCTTTTTGGCTGTCGTACTGTGCAGCACATTCGCATTACAAGGCTGTGCTGCGGTATTGATTGGCTCGGCAGGCGTTGCCACCAAATCAGCCACTGATGCGCGTACGGTAGGGACTCAGGTTGACGATGGCACCTTAGAACTGCGCGTAGCCAATGCCTTGGCGACCAACAAAGAGATCAAAACCACTACCCATATCAACGAGACGGCATATCAAGGCAAAGTCCTGTTAACGGGTCAGGCTCCCACTCAAGCCTTAGCGGATACCGCACGAGATATTGCGGCAAAAACCGATGGCACGGTTGAAGTCTATAACGAAATCCGTATCGGCAATAATGTTAGCTTAGGCACCTCTTCTTCTGATACATGGATCACCACTAAGATTCGTTCGCAGCTGCTGGCAAGTGACCAAGTGAAGTCTTCAAGTATCAAAGTGACGACAGAGAATGGTGAAGTCTTTTTAATGGGCTTAGTCACTACCGCGGAGGGTCAAGCTGCAGCGGATCTGGCTAGCCGGGTGAATGGCGTTAAACACGTCACCACCGTCTACACCTTTTTAAAGTGATCTTATGCCTAAAGAGCGCGCATTAACCTTAGATGCTTTACGCGTGATGGATGCGATAGAGCGCCGCGGCAGTTTTGCCGCGGCAGCCGAGGAGTTAGGTAAAGTCCCTTCGGCACTAAGCTATACCATGCAAAAACTGGAAGACGAGCTTGATGTCGTGCTGTTTGACCGTTCAGGACACCGAACAAAATTTACTAATGTAGGTCGCCTGTTACTTGAAAGAGGGCGCTTTCTACTGGATGCAGCAGATAAGTTGGCAGGGGATGCTGAAGCACTAGCCAGAGGTTGGGAGCCGCAACTGACGATCGTTTGTGAAGCGCTGGTGAGCTGTGAATATCTTTATCCACTGGTGAATAAGCTTGAGGAAAAGAGTCACACCCAACTGAATTTACTGACCGAGGTATTAGCCGGGGCGTGGGAAAGCTTGGAAGAGGGACGAGCTGATATTGTGATCGCCCCAACGCTCCATTTTCGTACCTCAACCGAAATTAATAGCCGTAAACTTTACAGTATGAAAAGTCTGTATGTAGCGAGTGCTGACCATCCTATTCTCAACGAACCCGATCCTGATGCAGAGTCAGTGCGTCTCAAATATCGTGGTATTGCGGTAGCGGATTCGGCGCGTAAACGCCCGACGATAACTGTGCAGGTGCTCGATCGGCAGAGCCGGTTAACCGTTAGTAACCTCGAGAATAAATATCGCGCTATCGTAGCGGGCCTAGGTGTAGGAACTTTGCCTTATCCGATGATTGAAGAAGATCTACGAGAAGGACGTTTAAAAGTGATTTCCGATACCTATCAGCGAGATATCGATGTGATTATGGCTTGGCGGCGAGATAGCATGGGCGAGGCAAAATCATGGGCTTTGCGCGAAATCCCCAAACTGTTTGCAAAAAAATTCCCGCAAAGTTAGCGGGAATTTTAACGAGACGATTAGCGAGGGATCATCTTTTTAATCATCCGCCAACTGCTCCACAATCCAAACCCTCTCTTGACGAGACGGCCTAGCGTTTTAGGCTTCCTCGCTACCCATAACGCCAAAACACCTCCACCAATGGCGAAGTACCGGCGTGCAGCGTATGCGGCGGACCACAACTGGTCGTAACGTGAAGTGGCGACGAGCCATTGCTGCTGACAAGAGATAAGATCCATACGTTGAGTCTGAATAGTTGTTAATAATTCTTGTTTGCGTGCTTCACGTTCTCTACGACTCATGCCTGTCTCTCCTCGAGTTGTTTACGGTCCGTATCCAACTCCTTGCGAGTATGTTTCAGCAGGGTAGAGCGGCGTGATTTCACCAGTGCCCAGACGCCAAAAATAATCGCTAGACCGAATAAAACGGCTGTTGTAATGACGATGGCATAGAGTCTTGCACTGGGTGGTACCGCGAGGATGACAAGGATCATCAGACTCATCAGGCCAAATGCAGTAAAAATCATCGTCAAGCCAACCATGAGTAACATCTGTAACAGGTTGGCTTTTTCTTCCTCTAGTTCGACGATAACAAGTCGAATACGTGTTTCAGCAATGCTAACTAGGCTGGTCAAAATCCGTTGACCTACACCCAGAATGCCTTCTCCTGGTGCTGATCCAGGTCTTGAGCTACTCATCTTAACGCCGTGAAATGAGAATGCCGACGACTAGGCCAATCGCCGCGCCCAGACCGACACCGTGCCAAGGTTTATCATGCACATAAGAGTCTGCCTTTTGGGCCGCGTCGCGGGTAGATTGCGCGATACGCTCGCCAGAATCGCCAAGGCGATCGCGAGAATTCTGTAAAGCGTCCTGTGCTTTCTGATGCAAACGTGAAAGTTCGGTACGAGATTTGCTGCTACCTTGATTTAACACTTCTTCGAGAGTGTCCGCTAATGAAGCTAATTCTGCGCGTAAATCGTTAGAGGCATTATTCTTCGACATCAGAGACTCCTTTTGGGGGAATTAAGTCCAGTTTAAATAGGTGATAGGCGCCTACTTGCAGTAGGGATCACTAGGTAAATGCTTAGTTAAGTATAGATGGGGTTTGGGAAAGTTCAAAGAGAGGGGAACAATAATTTTCCGAATCTATTCAATGTGATAACCGTTATCCAGAATTTTCTTAAGTACTTTCTCTGCGGCATGGCTATCTTCAACAGAATTGAAACTAATGATCAAGGAATCGCTTCCAGAGGTAATGGATTTAATGGTAATTCCTTCTGCACTGAGATGCTGATAAAGGAAAAATCCATCAGGCAAGGACAGACCGTGATCCGTGACATTGATCTTTACCATTGCATCAGGCGATTGCCAAGTATACTGAGAGGCTACGATACTGATAGCCAGAGCAATGCCAAATAACATTGCAGCGACTATCAACTGTCGTTGGTACTTTACAAAGAATGAACGCATTAATGTTGTGGCCTTGAGACAGATTTACGCTTGCGCCACAGTAAGACTAATGATCCAATCAACCCTCCCACCAGTAACACAGCCGGTAGTAGCATCAAGCAGAACATTAACTTGTCTTCGTACTTTTGGAAGAGTGCTGTTTTACCCAAGGCATATCCCGCACAGGTCAAGATCATTACCCATAGGAAACCGCTCAGCCAGTTAAAGACTTGAAAACGCGCACTGCGCAGTCCAGAAACGCCTGCTAAAGTGGGCAATAAGGTCCGGACAAAGGCAATAAACCGAGCAATCAATAATGCCGCCAAGCCATGACGCTCAAACAACATATGGGTACGTTCGTGGTATTTTTGAGGAATATGCGATAACCACTTTTTCACTAAAGGGGTATTGCCAAGCCACCTGCCTTGAATGTAACTAAACCAGCAGCCTAAACTTGCTGCCGTAGTAAGAATAAATATTGTTAAGGGGAAGCTCATGGTTCCCTTCGCAATCAACACACCAACGAGGATTAGTAAGCTATCACCCGGTAGGAAGGCTGCAGGTAAAAGTCCGTTTTCAAGACTGATAATGATGAATAAGATACCGTAAAGCATCCAAACCAAAGATGGATTGGCGAGAGTATTGAAATCCTGATGCCAAAGTGCGGTGAGCAGGGCCTGCAAAGTATCCATTTAACATTCCTAATGAATAAGGTAACTGGCAGCAGTGCCAAGGTATGACACCTTTATACCAATAGTACTGTTATTATGCGCTGTGAAAACGATATGAAAAGTAAACGCTTATCAACTTCCCTGCTAGCATAACGCTGTTAAGTGTAACAAAATTCTAGGGTGATAAACATTTTAATTCTCCTACTTGCGGGAGTTTTACGCAGGACAGCTTAGAATCCCAACCTTTTTACATAGGCTGACATTTTTCGCTTTAGTCAGGGCGGAACAAGAGCTTGGAGAGAGGAGCCTCGTGGGGTTGAGGCTCTTCTACTAGATTAAGATTGGTGCTTGGTTGAGGTCGGCGTTTGGCAGACTGCTGCAGTGAATAATAAATCAGTCGATGAGTTTAAGGCCGTCTCCGCAGAGTCTTGAAGGACACTTATTAAGAAACCGATAGCAACGACCTGCATTGCCACTTCATTCGGGATCCCAAACATATTACAGGCCACTGGGATAAGCAGTAACGACCCCCCCGCTACGCCTGAGGCACCGCAGGCACAGAGTGAAGCAACGAGGCTCAACATGATGGCTGTAGGCAAATCAATGCTGATATTTAAGGTATTGACCGCCGCTAAGGTTAACACTGTGATGGTGATTGAGGCTCCGGCCATGCTGATATTCGCCCCTAACGGGATAGAGACAGAATAGGTATCTTCATCAAGCCCTAAACGCTCGGCAATTGCCATGTTAACCGGGATGTTTGCCGCAGAACTACGGGTGAAGAAGGCCGTAATACCGCTCTCTTTCAAGCAGAGAAATACGAGTGGATAGGGGTTTCGTCTTATTTTCCAAAACACAAGTATTGGATTAACGACCAATGCCATGATCAGCATACAGCCGATAAGCAGTAACAGTAGGTGGAGGTAGCTGGCCAGTGCACTAAAACCATTGGTCCCTAATACTGAAGCGACCAATCCGAAAATACCAATAGGGGCACAGCGGATAACTTTAGATACTAACCAGGTGATGGCCGAGGAAAAATCATTCAACACGTTCCGCGTTGCCGCAGAGCTATGTCTAAAGGCCATCCCCAATGCAATCGCCCACACTAAAATACCAATATAATTAGCATGCATTACGGCGTCGACAGGGTTGACGACCATACTCAGTAAGATGCCTTGTGCAATAGCTAAAATGCCTTTAGGCGCTTCACTTGCTGAGTGAGCATCATTGAGAATCAGCGTTTGTGGAAAATGATAGCTAGCGACTACGGCAACGACAGCTGCAAAGAAAGTACTGAGTAGATAGAGCGTTACGATAGGACGGATGTTTACTTTATGGCCTTGCTGATGGTTAGCGATTGAGGCTGTTACCAGCAGAAGAACCAATATAGGCGCAACGGCTTTCAGTGCGTGAACAAATAGTTCGCCGAGTAATGAAACACTTTGCGCAGCCGGTTTGGAGACTAGCGCTAGGACTATCCCTGCAATCAGCGCAAAAATAATTTGAGTGATTAAATTTCCCGAACGTATCCAGTTTAGTAACCCTGTGGATTTTGAAGTCATCATTCTTTCTTATTCATTGTTTTCTTAAAAGGGCTTCACGCGAGAACGCGATATTGAAGCGTGTTTGCTGCGGCAGTATAAGAAAACGAGAGTTAAGTTAAAGCGAATCTTATCTCGAGGGCGATTTTCATTAGGAGTAAAGTATCGTGATAAATTTAATTTTAGAAATAATATCTGCTTAATTGAGAATTTCTTGGTATCACTGCAAAGGCTATGTGGGCCTTTGCAGTGTTTTATTATGTTATGATTTTTTTCTAGTGTTTAACCAATGATTTAGCCCTAAAGTCACTACCAAAATTGTGGCGATCACACTTAACGAAATTCCAGTGGGAATATGCCACACATCGATTAGCAACATTTTTATGCCGATAAAAGTTAAAATTACGGCTAATCCGTACTGCAGTAAGCTGAATTTTTCAGCCACACCTGACAACAAGAAGTACATCGCGCGCAGACCGAGTATCGCGAATAGGTTTGAGGTTAATACGATGAAGGGGTCTGTGGTCACGGCAAAGATAGCAGGGATAGAATCCACTGCAAAAATAACATCGCTTAACTCAACCATGATTAGGACTAATAATAAGGGCGTGGCATAACGTACACCTTGGCGGATAACAAAAAATTTTTCACCTTCTAATTGGTCAGTCACCCGCATGCGTTTTTTTAGCCACCGTAGGATGCGTCCTTCTTCCTGATGTCCTTCATCAGATTTCGAGAAGAACATCTTAATTCCAGTGATAATTAGAAACGCACCAAAGATATAAAGGATCCAGCTAAATTCGTTAACTAGCCAACTGCCGGCAAAAATCATTATGGTTCGTAATACAATGGCACCTAAAACGCCATAAACCAGAACGCGTTGCTGTAAGACGGGAGGAACAGCGAAAGCGCTAAATAGCATTAGCCAAACGAACACATTATCGACCGCCAAAGCTTTCTCTAATAAATAGCCAGTCAGGAAGTTTAGAGTTTGTGCTGATGCGACAGTGCTGCCCATTGTATGCTGCAGGTAAAACCAAAGACCCGCAGCGAAGCCGAGCGATACGCCTACCCAGACCAGTGACCATAAGGCAGCATGTTTTACGCTCATGCTACCGGAACGCCCTGAGCTTTGTAGTCGTAAATCGATGATTAGCATGATAATGACAATAACGGAGAAGATACCCCACATGAGTGGCGTGCCGACAGTCTGCATAAGACAATTCCTTAATCGCTAAAATAAAAAAAGGGTGGTGTCGGCAGTCAAAGCGGACTCATTGCAAACCTCACCTAGTGGCAAGGTCTCACTTACAATACTTTGCGTACTGCCTGACGACCGGTGTTTTCACACGTAATGACGATCTGTCAGCGTTGAAGTTACTCCCCTTTGCTGACTTCAGAATAGGTAATTTAAGATGGATAAACAATCATTGTTTGTAATATTTTTAAATACTTTACTTTATTTAAAGTAATTGTGGGCTTGAGCATAAACGATTGTTGTATTGCACAACAGCCTTTACACTGCCGGTATACGTGGGGAGGAATCGGTGAAAATACAGAATAGCGTGCTAAGTTGGCAGGGGTTATTTATCGCCATTCCCGTGGGAATTGTCGGTGCCTGCGTGACACTCCTGTTTCGTATGCTGATTGCGCTGTTCAACCTGGCGGTTTTTGGGCGTAGCGATGATATTACTCAAGCGATGCAAGTATGGCCTTGGTATTGCTGGCCGCTAATTGTTGGGTGTGGCGGGGCGATTGCAGGAGGGTTACTGCATTATGCGGTTAAGCTTGAAAGGCAAACTGCGATTAAATCCGATTACCTCGATGTGATTAATGCACGGCTTAATGCCGTTCCCACGGGCTCCTCTGTGCTTCGTGCGTGCTCCTCAATAATGAGTATTAGCAGTGGGGCATCTATCGGTAAAGAGGGGCCCATGGTACAGCTGGCTGCACTTTGTGGCAGCTGGTTAGCTCGTTTTGTCCCTAAGCGATTCGCTTTAGCCAATACTGATATAGTGGCGATGGCCGCCGCGGCGGGGCTAGCCTCTGTTTACCATGCTCCTTTAGCATCGACTATTTTTGTGGCGGAGATTGCCTTTGGTATTTCTGCCTTACAACGCACTATCCCCATTATGCTGTCGGCAGTGACAGCAGTCCTTACCATGTGGGGCTTAGGCTTTCGTTCGCCGCTCTATCCCTTAATGAACGTACACTTCTCGATACAGATCGCACCGCTAATTATTACCGTTGTTTTGGCCTTGATCAGCGGATTGGTTGGATTTGGTTTCATTACCCTCACGCAGAAAAGTCGTCAACTCTTTAACCATATTCCTTCACTCCCGGTTCGCTTAGCCTGTGGCGGGATTGCGGTAGGGGGGCTGGCGATTATCTCCCCAGCGATATTAGGTAACGGCTATGAGGTCATTGTAAATCTCTTTGCTGGTCACTATTTGCTGCCGATGTTACTGACTTTACTGGTGCTTAAAGTTATCGCGACAAGCTGTTCCGTCGGCTCTGGAGCTGTAGGGGGAATGTTCACTCCTGCCTTAATGATTGGGGCAACCTTGGGGGGAATTTTCGGTATTGTTAGCCAGCATCTCGGAATTACGCAAGCGAGTCCATGGCTGTTTGGAGCCATTGGAATGGCGGCAGTCCTTGCGGCCATTTCACAAGCACCGCTGATGGCGATATTAATGGTTATGGAAATGACCCTTAACAGCAGCTTATTATTTCCCTTAATGATCGCCTGTGTCGTAGCAACGATGGTGACTTATCAATGTCACTCTCCAACAACTTATCCTCTCATCGGTACGCACTTTTCCCGAGCCAATGCGAAATTCACATTCGACCAAACTCGTATTAGCGAAGTGATTATTCCAGGGGCTTGTCTTTCGCCTCAAGACTCGGTGCAGCAAGCACTGACTGCCAGTGGGCATAAACGGGAACGCTATGTGTATATCATTGATGAACAACAGCGGTTCTTAGGGGTAGTCTCTATTCACCAAATTGTTGAGAAAGTATTAGCCGAAGACATTACGCTAAATACACCTATCGCACAGGTGATGGAGACGAACTTTCCTCATGTTTTCCAAGATCAAACCTTAAAGCAGGGGTGGGAAGCCTTTAGCCATGTTACCCTTGAAAGGTTACCGGTGTTAAATAACCCTCAGCAACGTCAATTCGTGGGGGCTTTAACGAAGACGAGCTTGATCCAACAGGCAGAAACTTTCTTATAGAACGACGCCGTGAGGATGGTTGGGTTTAGCGCAGAAACTGCGTATACTTCGCCGCGTTAATGATTATCCGAATAGACAGAGAAAACCTTGATGAATGAACTGCAAGTAAGTGGGCAATCGCTTACCCTGAATCGATTCCCAGCCAATGCGGCAGATCCCAACTTACAAGCATGGGATTCCGCAGATGAATATTTACTCCAGCAGTCATTACCAGAAGGACCCATTCTCGTAATGAATGATAATTTCGGCGCATTGACTTGTGGGCTTCAGCCTCGCCAAGTATGGCAAGTCAGTGATTCATTCATTAGCCAACAAGCGACGTTGCATAATCTGGCGACCAATGAATTCTCTGCAAGTAATGTAAGATTTCTCGATAGTCTCGCTGAATTACCTCAAGGTATGGCGGCGGTGGTCATTAAAATTCCGAAAACCTTAGCCCTACTTGAACATCAACTGCAAGCATTACGTCAAGTCGTCACTGCTGAGACGATTATTATCGCAGCAGCGAAAGCGAAAGATATCCATAAGTCGACCCTCGAGCTGTTTGAAAAGTGGTTGGGTGAGACACATACTTCGCTTGCTTGGAAAAAATCGCGTCTTGTTTTCACAAAACTGACCGCTGAACAACCTGCTGCCACGAGTGGAATATTGAGTTGGCCGTTAGAGGGAACGCCTTACACATTGCATAACCATGCCAATGTTTTTGCGCGGCAATCTTTGGATATCGGCGCGCGACTATTCTTACAACACTTACCCTCGCAACTCGAAGGCACTATTGTTGACTTGGGGTGTGGCAATGGGGTCGTTGGATTAGTGGCGCTGGAACAAAACCCAGAAGCCAAAGTTCATTTTGTCGATGAATCATGGATGGCAGTGGCTTCGAGTCAGCTTAATGTTGAGAAAAATTTACCGGATGATCGCTCTCGCTGTGAGTTCACCGTCAATAATAGTCTCAGCGGTTTTACCGGTGGAAGTTTGCAAGCGGTGCTGTGTAATCCTCCGTTTCACCAACAAAGCGCTATTACCGATCACATAGCCTGGCAAATGTTTAGAGATGCAAAGCGGTGCTTAGGTTATGGCGGAGAGTTACGTGTGATAGGTAATCGTCATCTTGATTATCACCGGAAATTAAAAAAATTATTCGGTAATTGCCAATTAATTGCTTCCGATGCACGCTTTGTTGTTTTACGCTCAGTAAAACTCTAATACTGACTAAGATAATCGGATAATTGCCATGACGACTACGATAAAATCTATGTTTTGCGTTACGTTGATCAGCCTGCTTTGCGCATGTTCCTCACAGCAGAAACAAGCCGACCAACGTTTAGCAGACCAATCCACCATGGCAGTTAACTGGATGCAGCAGTCAGGAGAATATCAAGCAATCGCGTTACAAACCTTTAGATTTGCGACGTCTGCTTTTCGACAAGCTGCCGCTAAGGGCACACATTCTCCGGCAGTTATTGTCGATCTTGATGAAACCATGATTGATAATAGCGCCTACCAAGCGTGGGCAGCAAAACAGCAAGTTCCTTTTACTGATGCTACTTGGTCACAGTGGACGCATGCCCAACAAGCGCTAGCGATTCCTGGCGCGGTTGAGTTTGCACGCTACATCGATAGTCATGGTGGGACTATTTTTTATGTCTCAAACCGCGCAGAGCAAGATCGTCAAGCAACCGTTGATAATCTCCGCACGCTCGGTTTCCCAGGCGTCTCCCCAGAGACATTATTACTCAATACTTCCACCAGTAATAAGCAAGCACGATTCGATAGTATCAAGGCTAAGGGTTATCAGGTAGTCGTGTATGTCGGGGACAACTTGAATGATTTCGGCCAAGCCACTTGGCACAAAGATAATGGCCAGCGTCGTCAATTTGTGGCACAAAATCGGGAGAAATTTGGTACCGAATTTTTTGTCTTACCGAATCCAAGCTACGGCGACTGGGAGTCTGGGTTAAGCCAGCATTACTCTTCCATGAGTCCGACAGACAAGCTTGAGATGAGAGAACAAGCGCTGCGTGTTTGGAAGAAAACGCCTTAAGTGTGTTTTGAGAGGCACAGTTTGCTATTATCCATTCATAAAATTTATGGTTAAATGGTAGGCTGTTGGGCTAATGGATGATTATAGCTCGGTCTTATCCGCTCGAAAAGGACATGCGCTGCGCATTAACTCATATGGAAAAGATAGCCTCTCTTAATAGATTTCGCGGTATTCTCGATACTATCGCACTGTTTTTTCTAACATTTATTCTTTGCTATGTTAGCAGTCACTTACGTTTGCCTCTTCTGCTATCAATGTTCTGGATAGTTAATGCGGTGATAGCAGGTATTTTTGTCCGCTATCCCTCAACCCATCGGCCGATCAATTATCTGGCTTGTGCGTTAGCTATGTTTCTCAATGATTATCTTTTTTCGGGATGGCTTTCCTCAGCAATTTTACTCAATCTGGCGAATATCATCTTTATTGCTGTGGTGGCATTAGGCTTGAGAGGCTTTTGGAATAGCCATAGTGATCAGCTGACGCCTAAACAAGTACTCATTTTATTTCCAGTCTGTCTCGCTGCCGCCTCACTTTCAGGAATATGGGGGGGGGATTTTTAGTGCTGAGCAAAAAAACCTCACCGATATTCTGCTAAATATTGCTTTATGGGTCAGTGAACAATTTTCTACCGGATTAATGATTCTTCCACTCATCCTCAGTTTTAAACGTTCTCAAAAGTTTGTCTGGCAGCGAACCTCAGTATTAGCGGTACTTTCTGTACCTCTCCTTTTTCTCGGTTCCGCGCTAATTAGCGGGCCAGGCAGTATCGCTTTCCCCTTACCGGTACTGATTTGGTGTGCATTGGTGCTGCCGGTATTTGTTTCTGCGCTAGTGACCTTTCTGGTCGGTATTTTAGAGATCATGATGGTTTACGAGAATTTAATTGGTGAGCATTCGGCACAGAGTCCGCCAGAGATAATGACCCTCGTTTCTATTAGATTAGGTGTCGCGGCAATGGTACTCACGCCCTTTATGGTTTCCGTTACCATTGATGCGGTGAAGACATTGAATCGCCGTTTAGAGATCCGAGCCAATACTGATTTTTTGACGCAGCTTCTATCGCGTGCCGGCCTTTTTGAAAAGTTGGGCGATGTTCCGCTACAGCCGGGGCGTAGAGTTGGGATGATTTTATTTGATATCGATTATTTCAAAGCAATCAATGATAATTTTGGTCATCAGGCAGGCGATTCCGTACTGAATGAATTAGGCTACATTCTGAATCGTGATTATGGTCAGCAATTTTATGTGTCGCGGTTTGGCGGGGAAGAATTTGCGCTAATTGGGCTAGATATTTCGGCTGATCAACTTTATCAACATGCTGAAGCATTACGTTTGTGGATCTCGCGTCATGATTTTACTTTGACGGACCGTACACTCTCCATCACAGTCAGTTTAGGGCTTGAAGTGGCGAAAGTGAATAATAATGAAGGGTGGTCGCACTTGATTACTCGTTTGGTAAATAAAGCTGATTCGAGGCTCTATATCTCTAAGGCGGCTGGACGAAATTTGACTACCCCCGACTGGTCCGAGGGTAGTCCAGCACCTAGTGATCAAATGCCGACATAATTTTATTTTGTTGTTGATGGCGTTCGACTGCCAGTTCAAGCAATTTAGTGATGAGATCTTGGTAGCTTAAACCACTTGCCTGCCATAACTTTGGATACATGCTGATATTAGTAAAGCCAGGTAATGTATTAATCTCGTTAATGATTACTTCACCGCTTGGGGTAAGGAATACGTCGACTCTTGCAAGGCCAAAGCACTCAACGGCTTGGTAAGCTTTGAGCGCAATGTCTCTAATTTTATTCTCGGTCGTTTCGTCGATATCAGCAGGAACCTTCACTTGGGCGCCTTGTTCGTTGATATATTTGGTTTCGTAAGAATAGAATTGATCAGAGAGGACTATCTCTCCGCAGCGGCTGGCTTGCGGATGTTCATTCCCCAACACTGCGCATTCTACTTCACGCCCGTTAATGGCTGTTTCGACCAAGACTTTGCGGTCAAAACGGAAGGCTTCTTCAATGGCTGGACCTAATTGAGCTGAGGTCTCCACTTTACTGACACCGACTGACGAGCCTTGGTTCGCTGGCTTAACGAATAATGGTAAGCCTAATTGTGATACGACATCAGCAAGATTGATGTTCTCAATATTGCTTGGCGTTAGGGTAACGAACGGCGCGATATTCAAACCCGCATCTCGTAATAGACGCTTGGTGACATCTTTATCCATACTGATTGACGAGCCTAACACGTCAGACCCGACGAAGGGTAAATTCAAGATACGTAATAGACCTTGCAGCGTTCCATCTTCGCCTAAAGTACCGTGAACGATAGGGAAAATAATATCAAGCTGTGAAAGGTCGATTGCCGATGCCGATGAAGAGCTGATTGCTTGCTGCTGGCCTGGTTGTAGTTGCAGCGTCCCGTCGGCCTTAGCGAGCTCAATGCGTTTAGGATCGGTCGGATTAGTCAGGAAGTTATCGACATGATAGCTACACCATTGCCCTTGTTTAGTTATTCCCAACAGAACGACATCGAATTTCGTTTTATCAATCGCCTCTAATATATTTCGCGCTGATTGTAATGAAACTTGATGTTCTGCTGATTTCCCGCCAAAAATGATACCGACCCGCTGTTTCATAAACTCTTTATCCGTAACTTAACTGTATAAAGACAACATAACAGTTCGTGATGGGAGAGACAATGTTCGGTTTTAGCGATAAGTAAGCTTAATGGTTAATGCCTAGATTTCACTCCATTCGCGCAATAAGTTGTGGTAAAGATTTAATAAATTCATTCGTGTGTCATCGCTCCCCTCAAGCACGGCAAGTTGTTGAATATCGCTATCGAGCTGCCCCAACATCGCGCGCTTTTTTTCGTCACGCACCATAGATTGTATCCACATAAAGGATGCGACACGTTGGCCACTCACGACGGGAGTCACGCAGTGTAAGCTACTGGATGGATAGATCACCATATCGCCAGCGGGGAGTTTAACTTTATGTTGTCCAAAGGTATCTTGAATAACCAGTTCACCACCTTGATAACTATCAGGGTCATTAAGAAACAATGTGGCGGAGATATCGGTACGTAACCAGTGGTTTTCTTCACGCCTTACTGCTCCGTCAACATGAAAGCCATAGTTCCCACCACCTTGATAGCGATTAAATAGAGGGGCTGAGATATTGACCGGGAGTGTGGTACTAAAAAATTGGGGATGTTGATTAATCGCTTGGAGAACGAACTGCTGAAGCTGCTCGTACAGCTCTGAGTGGGTATTTACCTGCTCATTACTTTTGACTGCCGCACCTTGTTGGCCAGTCGTCACTCTGCCATCGATCCATTCAGCTTGGGCAAGATGTTGAGTGAGGGTGGCGAGTTGATCGTCAGTCAGTACGCTTTTTATATGATGCATCATAGTCTACGGACTCAATAACAAGAATGCTGTGGCAATATGCCACAGCATTGGATGAAAATTAAAAGTGTACGTTAGCCGTTAACATCCAGCTACGTTCTGCGCCAGGGTGATAACGATAGCCACTTTTGTTGATCGATTGCACATAGTGCTTATCAAACAAATTATACACATTTAACTGGAGGTCGAGGTTGCGATTCACTTGGTAACTTGTCATCGCGTCGGCTACCCAATAGTTATCGATGGTATCCGGCGTACCGACTGCACCATCTGTCCCGCGATGCATGCTACCCACATAACGGGCTCCTGCACCGGCGACCCAATCAGAGGTGATTTGGTAGGTCGTCCAAGCAGTGAAAGCGTGACGAGGCGTATAACTCAAGTATTTAGACCCATCATTATTCACCGCTTTACCTTCCGACACTTTTGCGTTTTGCAACGTATAGCCCGCTAATGCATGCCAGTTATCCGTGATATCGCCACTAATTGTCAGCTCGTAGCCTTCAACACGTTTGCGCCCGACTTGTGAATAGTCTTTAGTGCTGGCATCTTGCTCAACTTCATTTTTGATATCCGTACGGAAGAGAGCAGCTGTCAGCAGTAAGCGGCTATCCATCAGGTTCCACTTAGTTCCGATCTCGGCTGTCGCCGCTTTTTGCGGCTGAAAGTCAGTACTATTCGCATTTTTAGAGGTGGTGGAACTTGCGGTCAGCTGGAAGTTATTTCCGCCCGGCGGTTGCTGTGAAACTCCATAGTTAGCGTAAACGTTTCCTTGCTCGGTCAGATGATACAAGGCTCCCGCTTTCCAGTTAAACAAGTTTCCGCTTTTACTGGTATCGACGGTTCTGACTGGAGTACCTTTTGCCACCCCAGCGCTACAGGCTACAGCTCCTCGACCGGTGCCACCACAAGCGGTTGCAGACTTATAATCGGTTTGATAGCTATCGAGACGAGCGCCGCCGTTAATCTCGAACTTATCGGTAAGTTGGAGTGTGTCGAACGCGTAAATCCCGAAGGTATCGGTAGTACCATGTGCATCTGCACCATTGCGAGACAGTCCACCGACAGAAATAGAACTATCGGGATGATAGATATTCACAGCAGGTGGAGAGATGGCATTTAGCCCACGAATAGTTTGGCTTTCATGAGTAAATTCGACCCCAGTGCTCACATCGTGCTTAACACTCCCCGTACTGAACTTAGTGGTTAAGTTCGTCTGGTTAGTTAAGATTTTATTCACGGAGTCACGGGTATTCGCTAAACGGCTCCACGTCCAATCATCAATATTACTAGAACCATGATTTTGAATATTTGATGCACCGCCCATTACGGCAGTCATCAGGTATTTTTGGCTAGTTTGTGCCCAGCGAGTAGTATTCCTGATCGTCGTCACGTCGGAGAAATCATGCTCAAAACGCATTGTCGCGCTATCAGTGCTCGATTTATCGTAGTCAGAATCTGTGCCGTAAAAGTTATGACGATTGACTTTACTCGCGCTGTTAAGTGCTGAGTAGCCAGCTGGTGCACTATAACCCGGTAATCCTATCGTCGGAATACCGCCATCTGGCGTATTGTTCTGGTGAACATGGACATAATCGAGATAAAGGCGAGTATCGGTCTCTAATCCAAAGGCGATTGAAGGGGCAAAACCATACTTCTCATGACTGACTTTATCGCGGGTTTTATCGTGACCATTATCACCCATCATATTGATTCTAAAGGCAGAGTTATCGTTGATCATTTGATTGTAGTCGACGGTTGCACGGCGATTCGATGCACTACCATAACTTAATGAACCATCGACACTGGTCGATAACTCAGGCTTTTTAGTGATCATGTTGATCGAGCCGGAAGGGGCGCTACGGCCATAGTCTGAACCTGAAGGTCCTTTAAGAACTTCGACGCTGCTGATATTAAATGTATCACGGCTTACCGCAGCAATATCGCGAATACCATCTACGTAGATGCTATTTGAGGTATCGACGCCACGCATATAAATCGCGTCGCCTGTCGTCGAGCTGCCATTTTCCCCCGCAAAAAATGCGCCAGCGCCGGCAACGTTTTTCATTGCATCGGTAAGCGTGGTTGCATGCTGCTCTTGGATCACTTTCTCAGGAACCACTGTCACGGTACGAGTGGTGTCAGCGAGAGGACGTGTAAATTTAGGATCTGAAAGCGATTTCGGCACATAGAGTGATGGAAGAGCCGCTTTAATGATAAGGGTATCATCGCTCTTCTTACTATCGCTCGAATCACTAATTTGTTTAGAGGTGTTACTTGCTGTGTCAGCGATGGCCGGCGTAGTTAATCCGACACATAGTCCTGCAAAGACGCCTAATTTTGTTAATTCCATGAATGAAGGCGCAATATTTTTATTTTTTTTCACGAGGTCACCTTGTAAATACCAATGAGAATGGTTATCAGGAGCGTTCGCATTATTCATATTTTTTAGTAAAAGGTAAAGAGTTGTAAGCATTCATTAAGGAAATTTTCAGATTTTCATTAGGAAACATTTCAAATTATGAGCATTTCCGAAGATCTTGCTGGTTGGCGGGGTGTTACGACAAAAAAAAGGGCGATACTTTGCGTATCGCCCTTGAGTGGCAGTCAGATCATTATGCTGGTTTTCTCATCGGCTCTTTACGTGCAGGCGCATCACCCGCTACATAGTAGCTTGCAGTGCTGCGTGGTAGCGCGCCCTTACCACGGATCAGGTCGGCAATTTTTTCACCAATCATGATGGTGGTGGCGTTCAAGTTACCGGTGATGATTTCAGGCATAATCGAGGCATCGACTACGCGAAGCCCCTGCATGCCGTGTACACGACCTTCACTATCGACCACTGCCATGGGGTCGGTACCCATTTTGCAGGTACCACATGGGTGATAAGCGGTCTCACCATGGTTACGCACGAACTCATCTAGCTGCTCATCAGTTTGGCAGTCTAGACCTGGACTGATCTCGCGACCACGGTACTTATCTAGCGCAGGTTGATTGATAATTTCACGCGTAAGTCGAATACAGTCACGGAACTCTTGCCAGTCTTGCTCGTGAGACATGTAGTTAAACAGTATCGCCGGATGCTCGTAAGGGTCGTTAGACTTGATACGAACATGACCACGACTTGGTGAACGCATTGAACCTACATGGCATTGGAAGCCATGCTCGTCGACAGCGTTGGTCCCGTTATAATTAATCGCAACCGGTAAGAAGTGGTACTGAATATTTGGCCACTCGAACTCTTCGCGGCTACGGATAAACCCACCCGCTTCGAACTGGTTACTCGCGCCAATCCCTTTGCCTTGGAATAGCCACTGGGCACCGATCTTCGGTTGATTGTGCATTTGCAGTGCCGGGTACAGGGACACTGGCTCTTTACACTCATACTGTAAATACAGCTCTAAGTGGTCCATCAGGTTCTCGCCAACGCCTGGCAGATCGTGTACTACTGGAATATTAAATTTATTCAATAATTCAGCAGAGCCTACGCCGGAGCGTTGTAGGATCTGAGGAGAAGCAATTGCGCCAGCGCAGAGTAAAACTTCACGACGCGCATCGGCGTGTTGTGGCGTCTTACTGCTGCCAGTAAGGTAATCGACACCGCTCGCACGCTTACCGTTAAAGACAATTTTGTCGGTGGTTGCATGAGTCACAATCGTTAAGTTACTGCGGCTTTTCGCTTGGTCAAGATAGCCTCGACCTGTACTTGCACGACGTCCATTAGGCGTGACGGTACGGTCCATAGGGCCAAAGCCTTCTTGCTGATAACCGTTAAGGTCATTGGTACGCGGGTAGCCTGCTTGAACACCTGCCTCAATCATGGCTGCGAACAGCGGATTGTTACCGGTTTTTGGGGTGGCAACGCTCACCGGGCCTTCGCCACCGTGATAATCGTTAGGACCAATATCACGAGTTTCCGCTTTACGGTAGTAAGGCAGGCAGTCTAAATAGCTCCAGTTCTCTAAGCCCGGGCGTTTCGCCCAGCCATCGAGGTCCATCGCATTACCACGGATATAACACATACCATTGATAAGGGATGATCCCCCTAAGCCTTTACCGCGACCACATTCCATACGGCGGTTATTCATGTAAGGCTCTGGCTCAGTTTCATAGGCCCAGTTGTAGCGGCGGCCTTGCAGAGGGAAGGCTAATGCCGCAGGCATTTGGGTACGGAAATCTAAACGGTAATCGGGGCCGCCTGCTTCGAGCAGGAGAACCGTCGTGTCTTTATCTTCAGTCAGGCGTGTTGCCAGTACGTTACCGGCAGAACCGGCACCAATAATGATATAATCGTATTCCATTATTTATTCCTTAATTCTGTGGATTAAAATACTGACTGGAAGCGTTCCAGTTCAACTTGTACCGATTTGATTTGGGTGTAGTGCTCTAAGGTCACTAAACCATTCTCACGGCCAACGCCTGAGTGCTTGTAACCGCCAACAGGCATTTCTGCTGCGGACTCACCCCAAGTATTAATCCAGCAAATTCCGGCTTCCAGTTGATGAATAATACGGTGTGCACGATTCAATTCCTGAGTCACAACCCCTGCGGCCAGGCCGAAATTCGTGTCATTGGCGCGACGAATGACTTCAGCTTCGTCGTTGTAGCTCAGAATGGACATTACCGGTCCAAAGATCTCTTCTTGCACGATTTCCATATCATCACGGCAATCGGTGAAGACTGTCGGTTCGACCCATGCGCCGTTATCGAAGGCTTCTCCGGTCATACGCTTACCACCGGCCAGAAGCGTTGCTCCGCCTTTGATACCTGATTCAATAAAACGCATCACGTTATCGCGGTGAGCAAAGCTGACCAGAGGACCGAAATTGGTTTCTGCGTCATTAAGGTCGCCAGCGCGGATATTTTTCACACGGGCTAAGATTTTTTGTTCAAACTCAGCTTTATGCTGCGCCGGAATAAACACACGAGTACCGTTGGTACAGACTTGGCCTGAGCTATAGAAGTTAGCCATCATGGCAATATCGGCAGCGAGGTCGAGATCGGCATCGTCACAGATAATCAGCGGTGATTTGCCGCCCAGTTCCATGGTGACATCTTTCAACGTAGAGCCTGCTGCATTCGCCATCACTTTACGACCGCTGACTACACCACCGGTAAAGGAAACTTTATCGATACTTGGGTGTTCAGTCAGGGCTTGTCCGGTTTCAGCACCGAAGCCTGGTAAGACGTTGAATACACCGTTTGGCACACCGGCTTCGGTGTAGATTTCTGCTAGTTTGAGCGCGGTCAGTGGCGTCACTTCACTGGGTTTGAAAATCATCGCATTACCTGCGGCAAGCGCGGGCGCAGACTTCCATAGTGCGATTTGAATTGGGTAGTTCCATGCACCAATTCCTGCAACAACGCCCAGCGGTTCGCGGCGTGTATAGACGAAGGAGGTATCACGCAGGGGAATTTGTTGACCTTCAATGGCCGGGATTAAGCCTGCGTAGTATTCCAAGACATCAGCACCGGTGACGATATCCACCGCGGACGTCTCACTAAAAGGTTTACCTGTATCGAGGGTTTCCAGCGCGGCCAGTTCATCGTTACGTTCACGTAAAATATCGACAGCCTTACGTAAAATACGAGAGCGTTCCATTGCTGTCATGGCAGCCCAAATTTTTTGGCCTTTACGCGCAGCGGATACTGCTTTATCCACATCGGCTTTTCCTGCGGCGTGGACATTGGCTAACACTTGGCCGTTTGCAGGGTTAACCGTCTCAAACGTGGAACCGCTCTGTGCAGGGACGTAGGCACCATCGATATACAGTAACTGTTCAGCGAATTGGGACATCGTTGTTCTCCGTCGTTAAGAATGAGTACTCGCCAATTGTTGGCGAATAAATTGTCGAGTAATAGTTTTAATCATTTGCGGATCGAAAGGGTCTCCGCTGAGCGCGGCACGCAACCAAAGTCCATCAATGAGTGCGGCGAGCCCATATCCCGCGACACGCGCGGAGGCTTTATCTAATTCTTTATGAAACTCAGCCGTCAGCGTCGAAAATAACCGGCGGCTACTAATTTTTTGTAATCGGTGCAATCCAGGTTGGTGCAGGCTACTGGCCCAAAAATCCAGCCACGCTTTCGCAACAGCGGGATGAACCTGTGTTTCATCAAAGTTCGCATCGACGATGGCGCTAAGTCGTGCTTCTGCTGAGGCACCCGCTAATGTTTTCAACCTTCCCAAGATGGCTAGTTGAAGTTTAGACGTAATATCGCGCATCGTGGCTTCAAGTAGCCCATTTTTATCACCGAAGTAGTGACTGATGATGCCTGTTGAGACGCCGGCCCGTTTTGCAATCTGGGAAATGGTGGCGTAGTGCAGCCCCACTTCATTAATGGTTGCAAGGGTGGCATCAATCAATTGTCGCTGCCGAATGGGTTGCATACCTACTTTAGGCATCACCGTTACTCCTGAATTATCAAAT
>Ga0157363_1000858_pt1 | contig 24318 bp, 10 predicted proteins | sample AttsexASBM1_FD_111477 | JGI IMG/M metagenome (GOLD analysis project Ga0157363, IMG submission 111477) | Fungus gardens microbial communities from leaf cutter ant in Ribeirão Preto, State of São Paulo, Brazil - Atta sexdens ASBM1 | ecosystem: Host-associated > Fungi > Mycelium > Unclassified ... | reverse complement strand
TCATTTTACATTCTTATGACTTATCTAACAAGGAAACACACAGAAATGATTCTTTTCAATTTTGAATATGTTTGTGTCTAGATTAAAACAAAGGATTTTTTATATGTGCATGGAGAGAATTTTCTTTTAAAATTTATTTCCTGAAAATATGATAATTGTGTATAATATTTTAAATTTTGTGGTATAATATTTTAATATTTTAAAAACAATATTTTAAAGATTTTTGCATGCACTTCAGTAAAATTAATCAAGCTTATTTTATACTTTATTGTAGTTTTATTAATGAGAAAGATTTATAAAACTCTTTGAAATACAATGTTGTCTCACGACATATTTTCAGGATAAACTCTAAGAAAAAATTCTCTCCGTGTTCTTATATGAATTTTTAGAAGGTGAAATATTTCTTTGACAAAAATCAATTAGTTTCTTTCGATGACATTCACTTCGAAAGAAACAGATCGATTTTTATTAAAGAAATGTTCCATCCTCTAAATTATAAAAAAACTTTTTAAAATTTTTATTAAATTTTTTAAAAATAAAATATTTAACACAAGTGGGTGAGAAGGGTCAAATTTAGACAAGGCCGGTCTTGATATCTAATAATATTTTTGTGTGAATTTTTAAAATAAATTAGGAACATTTTTTTGAAAAGAATAAAGTATTATCATTATTATAAAATATTCTTGAAAACATTCAATTTTTATTAGATTTTTTTACTTCTTAAAATTTTGATGATATTCACTAAAAAAATTATTTTTTGTCAAAAAGACGTCTCACTTTTTAAAAGTACATATAAGCATGTATAAAAGAATCCTTGTACGTATATTATTCTTGTTTAGACATCAAGATATTAGAAGCTCATAAAGAAACATTAAACGCTCGGAGGGAGACTACACTTCTATGTACTTTCTTGTAAGACTTATTTGTCTGTTTTATTGTCTGCTTTAGTAACAGTTGCAGAATATTGACAAACGTCGTTACACTCCTTACTGTCTCACGAAACGTGCATTCTTTGAACAGTAACCTGAAATTTCTTGCTTTTTCGCGCAGTATCGAATTTTGACGCATTTCGCATGTCTGTTCTGCGTAACGGACGCGAAAAATCAAATTTCTCCATTTGTTCGCGAGAAAACATGGCGCCAATAAAGGGGTCAATTTCAATCGATCGTGAAATACTTCGGGATAGGATAGGAAACGAGCGGACAAAGGAAATCCATTGTTGCTCTGGGGCCATCAAACAATGGCATGCACAATATCGGCAATTGTACAGTAGCCGTTACTTTTTTTTTCTCTTTTTTTCTAGATCACACTTCTTTGCCTTTTCAACGCGACAATGGTGGTCTAACGATTCTTACTAGTTAACGGAAAATGTCAACGGATTTATCGCGCAGCTTTCGCGATTTTTTTCATACAGTCCTAGAAATTGACTTCTTTTTTTTAAATAGAATCATTTTTTTTACACTTGTAAGCGGATATTCTCAACGGTTTTTCGTATCAAAAGAAAGAAAATTGAATTTAACCGAAAGTTACTTAAAAAACTGATACAATTTTATAAAAATGTTTTATAGAATCTTATTGACCTGTTGAAAGAGATAAAATGACACACGTGTCACAGTTTATAAGGGAGGGTTTGCAAGCAAGGGATGTAAGAAAATACAATAAACTGCTAGTTCAATCGTGCACAGGTTCAAAGTTTCCCTATTCTGACATTTTTGATTATTGCGAATAGGGAGAAAATATATTGAGATATTATACAACATGAGAATAGGTTGTCAATAATCGCACTCTTGGTATTGTGCTACATTATTAAGAAATTGATAATAAGGTAATTCTAATAAACATGCTCCAATGAGAAATATAATTTCACTATGTAACAAGAAAAAAATTATGTCGATATTTTAATTATAGATTTGAATATATTAATATTCTAATAAATTATTGAGTGTATTTATTTGAATTATCTTATCGAATATAACAATAGTAAAAGTTTATCATGCCAATTTAATCGTACAATTTCATAATCTTTCTAAAAATATTTCTTTTTCAGTTTGTAATTAGTTCACTAAAATTCTGTTATCAGTAATTTGATATATTCTTCGAGAGATACGAATAGCTTTATTTCTGATATAAAGAAGTTATCAGAAGAGGCGAGAAAATCTCGTGATCGGAGAGAGGAGAACGGTTAAAAGAAGAAGGTAAAGAAGGAAGAAGAAGAAGAAGAAGAAGAAGAAGAAGAAGAAGAAGAAGAAAGAGAAGATAAAATCGAAGAGGCTCGGGAAGAAATAAGAAAGCGACAAGTCGTTGAAACGGGCGTGCTCGCTGCTCGCGCATTGGTGCACCGTTGTTCACGATGTGTGCACAGTCGCCATGTTGAATATCCCCACTTCTGTTTCACGTGTCGAGGCACCTACACACGTGCTGCTGCCACTGTCGTGGCCACACGCGCCGTCCTCGGTAGGGCGAGAAATCGAGCCTCATCGGCTCCGCCATGGGGGCTGGTTGCTGTGTACTATGCGAACTGGTAGAAGGAGAGGGGAAACAGAAAAAATACGAGGATTTAAGAGTTTGGATGCAATTTCGGATAGTCGATTCAATGCGCAGCCTCCTCTAATTGAAGCGATTCTGACGGTGGTTCGCGTTGTATAATGGACAGGATATTTATTAGGAATGTCTTCCCCTCTCGACTTGAATTACGATCGCAACGTATTCTTCGTGAGAGTCGATATTTAAACCCATTGTACTTTTCTGTAGTAATTGTGGCTTGAAATTCTAGCCGAATGAAAGAGATGACTTTTACAGATTTAAATCAGTACAAAATTAGTCAATTGTTAGAAGATTGATTGTTATATGAAATTAATTGATTAAGTAAGAATTGATAAATTATTAGTAAGAATAATTATAATGTAAAGAATTTGTTCTCTCTTTCTGTCTCAAGCATTGTGAATAGACATTAACACGAATGTCATTTCGCTTAAGGCACACAACAATACCCCCCCACTAAACTAAATATTGATCGATTGAAATTAATATTAATTGAAAGTATAATGATGCAAATCGCCAATCTCGAAACGCTTATATTTCTACGTGCTGTAAATGCTGCTCGATATCATCCGAACATATGTAACATTAAAAGTTAATCGATTATTCCTGGCGAGATGAGGGTCCCGTGATTGAGTACTTCCAATCTCACGCGATATGATGTTTGTCGAGCGTCTCCGTCGTCCTTTGATACATCGATTGATTCTAACTCTGATTAGACGTAACGATTTAGCACAGAATTTATCGTCGCTGATAGGCTCGCTCCCCCGTCATGTGACGGAATATTTCTTTTTATAACATATAAGTCGATATCAATTCGCTAGCAAACGCAATTTGCACTTACTATGCCATACACATAATTTAATAACAATATCGAATGTTTTACAGCTACATCTCTAGTTCTAGCAAAGCGTTACGTTTAAAATAAATCAATTATAAAACGTAATCTTACTATTCTTGTTGATTTAGATACCTCTCTTAAATTTCTAATTGAAATTTCTTTCTGAAGAAGATTTAGTGAAGCTTAAAGACCTTACATATATTTAAATAAAAAATAAAATTGGTATCTTACAGCTTATCAAACATCATTTAGCATGATGATATATAATTACATAAATGTGATTCATTAAACATTTATATAAAAGGAAATTGCCGTATTGTAGAATAGAATATATCCTGTATGAATGCAATGTAATTGTAACGAGCGTATCGTCATCCGTTATAATTTTCAATGCGGTTTTGAGATCAACGTAGTTTGATTACAACCGATGATTGTAAACGTCGCCCGAAGATGAACGTCAATTATGAAATATTCGCTCGGTTGACAGTAGATTTTCACGGCTCCGCGATTATGAGCGCTTTCAACATTCTGACAGGAGTGTCATTTCGCGCCGTCGGCTGACGTCTTAATTGTGCAATTAACGTCGATCAAATTATATATCGGATGTTACTGTTAGACTTCCCGTAATCGCTCAATATCACAGAAAAGTTAGTCGATGAATAATAGCGAGATTCGAAAGGTTTTTGAAATGCGCGAATTTACATATGTTCCACTTTTAATAATACAATTGACTTTTCGTTTATAAGTATTTAATTTGTATTCCATTTTTTATGAACGGTTATTAATTTTTTCCGATTAATTTTAGGGAACAGTTTATGTGTGCAGAAATTGATTGATTTTAAAACTTTATAAATAAAGGTTTCTCTAATTTGATACGCATTAATCTGTTAACATAATAGTTATTCGTAACTAGCTCCCTAAAAGTGAATCAGTGTATTTATTATTAGTGATTTCAGCGCTACACTTATAACTGATGTAATCATCAGTGATATTTATTGTTTTTCAGTAATAATACACTGATTCATTTTTAGAGATTATGATTTTTTGTATATTCAATCTATAAATATCATAATCTCTAAAAGTGAATCAGTATACTGTTACTGAAAAGCAGTAAATATTTGCTGATGATTTTATCAATTATAATATTCATCAATTATAAATGTAGCACTGAAGTTATTAGGCGAAGTTATTAAGCCGACAAAGCGACTAGACTATGCTTGCGTAGTGAATGAGCAGTTCTCTTACTTGTGGATCCAACCAATCAGGTTAATAGCCGCTTTGCCAACTTGAACTCATTTATGATTCACTTTTAAAAAAGGTGCCTAATTTCATTTAGTGGAGACTTTAAAGGAAAATCTGGACAATCTTTGGTTTTGAAATAAAATAGCGTTTATGATCCTACGTAATATCACTGCACTACTTTAGTACTAGAATAAGTACTACATACTATAAAAAGTATTAAGTGAAAAGTATTGGTAAGTGAAAAAAATTAATATAAAGTTGATATTAAAGGATTCAAAATAAACAGGCATAAGCTTATACATTATGATTTTATTAAAGAGATTGAGTCAAAGATGTAAATAAAAAATTGTATATACTAAAAATTATATATATATATATAATTTTAAAATCTAAAAGAAAGAAAAATAGATGGACATATTTCTTATATAATTATATATTTATTATATTTCCAAGCCAACTTGGATAAGTCAGCCAAGATAACTTTCACAAACTTTCCGTCAGAGGGTGCATTCCGTTTCACGGATGCATGGTGTGCACAATGCATTATTTGTCCTTGTTTAACATTTGGTGACCAATAAGATAAATGGTGCATCATACGAGAAATGGCACATCCAAGGTCTCTACATTTAATACAGACTTTTGAAAGTCGATAGAGGACGTTCCTATATATTCTCTATATCTTAAGAACTTTCTTAATAAAGCGTGAAAAGTTAATAGTGCCTTGATGGTCGCTGGCGTCTGGCATTGTAGTGAAATGTTTTAAAAGACTTATGTGTTAGGTATTATTGTATAAGATAGTCGATCAATAATTCTAAATCAGTTGTAACAAATAACATTTGTCATTGAATTAGAAAAAAAACACGTTTTCTATATGATTTTAAATTAATTTTCTCTTTTTATTATTCTTTTTTTTTTCTTAATGTCCTTTGAGATCATTCTGATTTTTCCATTGCTTTAAAACGTACCTAGCTTTTCCGTTTTTTAATCGTGGAAAATATGCAGAAAATACGAAAATATTTTATAAATATCTGAGCTTAGACTTATGTTGAGTATGTTTCAGTTTTTGGTATATTTACATCTCTCTTTTATTGATAAATGTGCGCATTTATTTATGAAATTCTACAGTATATAAATTATATAATAACGAAAATTATATTGTTAAATATATGCATTTATCAATGTAAAAATGATGTATTAACACGGACCTTTATCTTTTTCTGATATTTTTTCTATCTTCATTCTCTATTTATACTATATTTTTATTATTAATTCTTTTTCTACAATCCTTTCGTGTCGACAACGAAAAGAGAAAATCATAGTTTTATAGTTAAATTCATCTTGTCCTATAATAGAAATGACCATAATCTACCATAGTATTAGAATCCATCATTAAATTTGTAATTGATTGTATCTTTACTCTCTATCTTCCCATTATTTTTCATTTAAGATCACTTTGTATACAGTATAATTATTACAATGGCTGTATCATAATAGTATAAAATTATTTCTCGGTTTAAATCTTTACTTATACATTTTCACATAAAATATCTTTCATTGAAAAGATTGCGTCGTACAAAGAATATAAAGACAGTAATTATATAAAGAAAAAGATACTCTGTTTCAACGTGATTTTCTGAGCATTGTTACGAACTATTTTGACCTTTTCACACCTTTTTATTCGAAACCCGTGTCTCCGGCGGGATTTTATTACTCTCTAGTATAGACTAGAGAGGAAAGCCGAAGAAGTAAACGAAGCCGTACAATCCACAAACGAATGGATAGTTCCTCTCCTCGTTTCTCTTGCGGGGCGGAATGGACGAGATGGAGAATGGGGAAGGGGCGGGACGGGGGCGGGTAGGAGAGAAACGAGGAAACGTGGGTGGAAGCGAGAGCGAGAGCCAGACGTATTAATTAAACGACTCATTTTCATCGCACGACAAAAACGTTGGTTTAACGCCCATCGCGGACTAATGCGTCGCCCCACTGCAGCTTCTACGTGCCTTGCTGGAACTCTGGTAGCCACGGTCGTGTTCACATCCAACTCTGTTCTCCGTGTCGCGGCAAATTCGCCAATCGGACGCGAGTATACGCCTTCGTAATATCGAGCAACGCCCTTTTTGAACCCCCACTTGGAGCTCCACTTGATGTTGACGCCGTAGACGGTGGAACCGCTCTGGCGGTGGAAGTGCTAGTGGGGTGTCGACTGGTTGGGTTGCTCTACCGGACCGTGGTCCCCCACTACGGTGGGGCAAGCGCCTCGTTTAGCCTGTAATTTGCTCAAACACTAGCAAGCGCTCGTGCCAGGAACATCCGTCAGAGCTGGCGCTCGGTGTTAGCTCTCGTAACCGAGAGCTGAATTTCATAGGACGCAGCGCGACGTGTGCCCGCTTTTGACGTTGTATTCAAGGCGTCCTTCCTCTCCCCGTTTCTCGTCGAGATTCCAGTCCGTGTCGCGAGCAGGTCGATGGAGAGTGTCGAACGTGACATACGAGTGAGTGTCGTGAGGCTCCAGCCAGTGCGACGACGTTCGTGATTACGACGGGATTACATCAGTTGAGTTACGTTGGTGGGTTCGTGTCGATATTTGGCGACACCGGCGAGACGACGAGTATGTATCTGTCGTATGTTAGTGATGCGTGAACAAGAGGCTGGGACTTGATTGTCCGTCGCCGAGTGACTGCCGAGACAACTGGTGTCGATTTAACGGAGTAACGGACATCATCGATGATTATTTGCAGATTGAGAAAAAACAATTAATATAAATAATAAAAAACTTAATTCTAAGAAAGAAACACTTGAGAGATCGAAGATACTTTAGGAACTGTGTGAAGAGAGATACAGACTTGAAGAAGTGAATCTTCTGGTGAGGAGTGTTCCAGTGATAATTTAACAGTGTTTATTAAAAGTCCAGAAATTCTTCGTTATTATAGATCGTTCGATTGATTCAAGGAAGGCGGCTTGGAGGCAGCCGCGATGCTGCGGCGAACTTAATCTCGACGATTCAGCATTCACAGATCCGTTGGTCCTGTCAAAGTGGGTTGTCCACCTGGGAAGCGTACGATAATCGTACGATGATGCCGCTCGCGCCGACGCCAATCGTCCCGGTGCCATCTAAGCCGAAAATCGGCTTTAGCATCGACTCGATCGTCGGCGGCGGGCAAGGAGGCCGCGAAGCGGATCGTCTGGATCGCCTCGAACGAGTCGAAATCGATGGCAGTCCAATGGAGATAGTCGAGGGCTCGTCCTCGCCGCGATCGCGCCGGGTCGCCACGAGATCACCCGGTGCTCATTCCGAAGGCTCCGATCGACCCGTTTCTAGAAGTTCCTCTGTAGAATCATACCCGAACTCACGACGGACACCGTCACACGCCACCGGCGTTGGTAGCGGCGGCGGCGGGGGTCATCTTCATCTTCATGGTACCAATCATCACGGTATTCCGCATCATCACAATCTGTCAGCGACACATCTAGACTTTGGTCGAACAACTGTTCACAGCCACAGTGGCGGCTCCACGCCCAACAACAGCCCTAGCCCGCCGCACAGGATACCACACGGGGATTCACCGGTCGGGTCGCATCCCCAACCGCCCCCAGGGGTGGTCAGGCCCAGCCCGAACTACCTCGCGCCACCACCTAGCGCCGCGACGGCCGCGGTCATGGCCGCGGAACAGCTCAAGTCTTTATATGGACTACCCGCCAGCCACAGTCCTGCGGGACCGCAGACTGGCCAAAATGAATACCACACGCAGCAATTGGCTTTAGCTGCCAATTTGGCTGCGGCCCAGCACTTCCAGGCGGCGAATATCGCGGTGGCGCTTCAAGCGCATCACGGCGCGACACCCCATGGACCGCCACATGGGCCTTATCCGCATGGTGGGACTCCCGGCGGACCACATCCGCCCCCTCATCCTCATCAACCGCCTAGAGACAGCTATCCTTTATATCCTTGGTTACTCTCAAGGCACGGTAGAATTTTTCCACACAGATTTCCTGGAGGTATGCTTTATACTTTCTTTTTAATACAAAAATTGCTATTATAAAGCCTTGATCAAAAATATTAGGCACTTTATTAATCATTTAAGTTTCAGGGCAAAAATTAATTTATGGCATTGGCTATAAATTATCTTTTGTTTCAAGGATTCTTTAAACTTATGTGTAATGCCAATGATCAGTAGATAATAATGCTAGTAAAAAAATTCCAGGTGAACAAAAACCTATAAGTGCCTAATACTTTTGAGTTGTATATGTGGTTGTATATGTGTAGTCAGGAAATAATTCAGCAATTTGTTTTTTTTTCTACAATGGCCTTTAACAACCTTTAATATATGAAATTTAACGGGTATTATATGATAAATTTATGCAATCTGAAAATACTGCGGAAAGATGTGACTTATTCTACTTACTTCAGTAATACAAAAAAAATGTGATATTTGAATTATATTACATTATTCACATTATACACATGAATGAGTCATGTAAATATTCATCGAAAGTGAATTAACTTAACTTTGTAAAAAAACATTTAAAATGTCGCAACTTAAAAGAATGATTTTTTAAGGATTGTGAGATGAAAATTATAAAAGTGACATGTTAAGAATATATTCTTTTCATCGATATTATATGATTCGCCAATAATTTTCTGTCTAAAGTTGAAAAATAATTTTTCCCTTTTTCTGAGAAATTTATGTTTTTGAGTTGTGTCATTTTTTAAGGAAGCGGTATGTTTAATTAAATTTATTTTACGAATGATTCACATGGAATAAATTGGAATTTATATGCGTCGACGTTAGCGGAGGTCAAATGTTATTCAAATGAAAATATTTATTATGTTTAATATAAAAAGGAATGCTGTTTGCCGATAAATGTTTATATTTGGAAGATAAGATCATTCAAAAGCCAAATGATTTAGAAAATTCACTTGACCTTGGTTATAGTTTACCGATTATGTTTTATCATGTTTAACACACATTTTAAATTTGTATTTAAAGTTTTGGCAATGAGAGAGACTCTATGGACATAATTATATTCACATCAAGTTTACAGCATAGTTTTTTATCTACGTGAAAGCCATTCAAGATTGATAAACTATTATTCACATTACTTATCACACAAATCATGCAAGATCGACGCATAAACATAGAATACGTATAATAATATTTATAAGAAAAGACTATTTGTCTCGGAGATCATTCTGAAAGTTTCATGTTAGATTTGTTTTCTGTAATTGAACTAGTACATACTTTTGGAACTTAAAGTGGAATAGATATATGATTGGTATTTTTTGCAAAAGCGAAAAGGAAGTTCTAGTGCATTCTAGAGACAAACCTCATGTCAATTCAACAATGTCAAAGGATAGTAAAACACATATTTTTTCCGAATGTAATCGGATTATGCGCTATAATTAGTTTAAAAGTCATCAATTTCAATCAACAATTATATCATCAACAATGCTTTGACACAAATCGAAACTTTCAAACTGGTTTTATCACAATTTTTATGGGAAGGAATTGTAAGCTTTTCTCCTATTTTAGAAATCTGATCTCGTTTTTAAAACTATTTATTGCTGTTGTTTGGAAGTTTCTGTACTGCAAACACAGAAACACAGTATTTGTGTATCTCTAATTAATTATTTTAAGGTTAAATTCATATTTTGTAGACTTTGTTTTTCTCAGTGGAGTAGTTTCGCACTTTTATGATATTCTATATTTAATATTCTTATACGTATTCTACATTAAGTTGTTATTTAAGCTTTAAGTTTTACAGTTAAATTGTAAGAATTTGACTAATCACAATTGAATGTGAGAAAAATAATCGACTCTGATTGGTCAATTTCTTACGGCTCTTAATTTAAGCTTAGGTAACAGCTTATTATAGAAAGCCCATTAAAATTATTTGTGCGGGATAGTAAGTTCGGGAATTGAATCCTAATCTTTTGTTTGATAGGTGACTTTTCTAGTATTGTTGTCTATTCAATATTTTCATATCGCTTCTTTGTTATAAAAATAGCGGCACAACTCAGTTTCAGAAAACAAAGTTTGTCAGAAAATAAATTTTAATATTTTGAATCATTAAAATTTTGTAATATTGATTATGAAATGCAATTTTGATATAACTGTTTGCAGAGGAATAAGAGAGTTTTTTTTTGAAGTTTCTTTTTCCTGTTTTTTTTTTGCAAATAACTAAAAAATGAAAAATTTTTTAGTCATATCATTATTATGTAGCAGCAAATGAGAATATGTAAATACACCATTCAACTAACAAAACCAAATGAAACTCAATTAAGAGATTGTAATCGAGAGATTGCGGTTGTGCATTCCATTTGCAATATTGATAATTATCCCTGTACATATAATTCAGTTAATTACACCGTTCGCGCATCGCTGCGTTACGCAAGTATTTCGTAATTAAGATTTTGTAACGTTGTTGTTCCCGGTATGGCGTTCCTTATCACGCACCACGCCACGTCAGGCAAAACAAGTGTCATAGTTTTCTCTGCGTCCTAATTAATTTATTTCCTCGAGTTGATATAAGCACCAATCCAATTACTTGCCTATCGCCGTTCTACTATTAATGGGAAACATAGAAGAAATATCGTCGCATCCGAGAATTCTTCCTCTCCCGTTCGACTCCCCGCGGCTCGACTGTCTCGTTTGCGTGATGCTGAAGCACGCATACACAACTTTATGATAGATGACGTCGCTTATCGGTTACGCCGAGATAACGATTGTCGTCTAATATGTATTATTGAACAATCTGAGGTATTACGAAGAGACATTTAATGTTCATGACGCGAAGGGAAGCGATATTATCAATTTGAATCTCAAAGGTTCTCTAGAAGAATAATAGATAGTAATCAGCATCATATCTTCGGCTATTTGATAAAATATTCAATTATCAATTAAACAACATCTATTGCCGGCAGATAATAAATTAGGCAACTATTTTCGATACAAATATTTAAGAATTGATTAATTACTGAATTCTTATTTTAAAGTACATATAAGAACAGTTTTGCTGAAGTATAAAATTTTAGCTAATTATAGATCTGAAAATAAATTTGTTAAACTATTAAAAAAATTTGTAGCACATTCAAGCTGATTAGAAATCTAAATTTTTAGTTAGAATATCTAAATTTTTTGCAGTATTGCTCATCATACTTGAGTTTTCTACATAATTATTTTGATTGTATAACAAAATTATTTTCAGATTTATTATATTTTTGGATTAGATGTGTAGTACATAAATTCACATTGAATTATTTAAGCACTAAAAATCTAGCTTGACTGTTTAGGAACTTTTTTTCCGATTTGTTATATATTCACATTTTATGGCCTTAAAAAAGATATATTGTGTTTAGTATTGTTATTTATTTAGTTAAATTATAAAATTTTTTAACAAAATCGTTTTTTCCATCTATCAATTTTATTTATGAGTTATTAATTCTGAATTTTAAAGGAAGTATTTTAATGTCATTTGCAAATTATGAATTTATTTCATTCTCTCTCTCTTGCTCTGGAAAGGAATTTATTTACCAATACTATTTGCTCCGAGGCAGTTTTTGTCGAATTTTTTTCGAAGATCAAACAGTGAAACAGTATCTATTTTGCAAACTTCTTATAATCTACTTAAGATACACCGGCCGGCAATCAGACAACACAGGCCTCGTTTAGTGTTACTTATGTGGTTCGCCACAAGAGGCAGGCAAGTTCAAAGAAGACGGAACGTTCCCGGCAAATAGAGAAGACGATTATCATAAATTTACCGCAATCGGCACGTATATGGGGCGTGCCAGTCGGTTAAGAAATATATCCGCGGAAAGGAAACTAGTTTCTTCGAAGAAAAGCTCCCAATCAATGCCATATTAACTCTCGTTTCGCACATTTCTTTTTTAAATTTCTCTTTTTTTCTTAAGTGATAATAGTAAGTAGGTGTAAAAGCGAAAATGTAATGATAAAAATAATTTTATATTTTTTAAGTAAAATTCGATTTAAGTGAATTTGGAAGTATAATTCGAAAATGATCATAAGAAATGGACATACAAAGAATCATTGTTTTACTGAAAAATACAAACAAAAAATAAAAACATTAGATTTTTCCTTTTGTTCACGTATATATTCGAATACATGATATATTGTGAAATGTATATAACGAAACAGAAATATATGAACGTTTATCAGACGTGAGCGAGCATTCTGAGTACTAAGAAATATTATAGAATGAATGAAAGAATTGATTTATTCTAGTCAAATCCATTAATTTTTTCTTTACTTACAAATTATATTTGGATACTTAAAGAGACATTTTGAAAAAATGAAGGGGAAAAAAATCAATAGTGTCAAACAGCGAGAAGAATTTAGAAGAATACAAAGATGCGTCTAAAAACTTGCAGCTTAAATGGTGTCAAAGGCTTGAATTAGAAATCGTAAAGAACTTAGGAACAAAAAACTATTTAATAACTATTTCTATTGTCACATAATAATAGAGAGGCAAAATTAAATGGCAATAATAATAGGTCAACAATAAAATTAGAAAGTAACGACAAGAAATTGATCCTTAGATTACTAGATGGGATAGTATTACAAGAAGAAAAGACAGCGAAAGGATTGTGAACTTGTTGAGAGTGATTCAGCAGAAAGAAACGTAAAATGGTAAAAGCAAATCAGATAACTTGGGATATGGTAACTCTAAAAGTAACTCTCACTTAGCAGCGCTGGATGAGTTAAAAAAAATTTAGTACTAAATAATTATAAAGAGTCGATTATAACGAGAGCGTAGAATAGAGTTAAAAACGCGAAGAAAAGAGAAAAAGAAAATGTATCTTGCATTTATTGAGCGCTCTAGAACATATTCTTTGAAAATAAGATAAATGTTAAATTCAGGATAATGAAAATTATAAAGTAACAAAAATTATATATAATATATATGCGGTTGAATATGTACAAATAAAGAGAAGAAAGAGGAAGAGAGAGATAATATTACACATTTTATGAATAATGATGACTATAATTATTTTGATTTAATATAACCAATATAACCAATATAATAATTTTGTCTATTTTTAAATCAAATTAACCGAATAAACGCAGCAGTAAATTAGTTTTACTTTTTTTTTTTTAAAATTCTCATCGAGAAATTCTGTCATATAAAATTGACGCTTTTGGAAACTCTAAGCAATGTTCTTTCAGATATCAATTAAGATATTTCCCTATCGGTTTTTTCTGTTTGTAGCGATTATTCATGCTGAAGCATTGACCCGATAACGCGTACTCAAGGCAGTATTACATACGATATTGCCGTAATAAATATATCTTCTATATATTAGAAATTGTGCGAGGTCTCGCGCGGCGATCGGGTTTCGATGCAACAAGAATACTGGAACGCATCGCGATGTAGCTGATCGGAGGTCCAGTCACGTAGAAGGGGCAGCCGCTTATCTAGCAATTAGTCGGTATCGGTAATTACCGTTGAGAAGAGCGAAAGATCTTCCCTCTCCCCGCTATTTTGTAGCACACTCGTACGTCCGAATACACGGGTGCTCGTGTACGAATATACGATCTCGAGCGCGCAACCATCTCGATATAAGCGAATCTTTCATTATTTTCTCTAGTCTATTTCGCCTCGACCCTGCCTGCCAACATCTTTAAAGGCTTTTAATGGTGCAAAGAGAACTTCCTCCTCGCTGAATCTCCTGCCCAGCTACTCTACGTTGACGGACATTACCGCAACGATTAATTGCCCCTCAGCGTTTTTTCATCACTCGCTTCTATACTGATTTTTAAAATCGATATCGCGAATTAAAATCTTGGCTGTTAGAAAGTAACTTTTATTTTACGCATTGAATATGGAAACAAAATCATGACTCGTGACTTAAGAGATTTTCTGTCCATCGACGTAGACATATAATTAATTAAAGTTTAATTTTCCGTTCATGCCGAATAAATATAATTTTATATTAAAAAGAACAATAAAATATTTATAACATTGAATTTATAATATTGTAACTTAGACATTAGCATAGGAATTAATTCACGACAGGTCAATAGTATGGATCCCCTTAGACCCTTGTAATGACATACAAGACTGTGATTTCGGAGCACAGGCTTAAAATGCGGTCAAAAATAGAGCGATTGTAAAGACCTCGGATCAGTCATTGTTAGGAAGTCTGAACCATGAGTTACGATATGAAAAAGTGAGTTACGATATGAAAAGGAGGAAGGAATGTGCCGATGTCGAATAGTAGATATATAATGTTTGAGACGAGTGTTTGAGAAAACGCAGAAAAACTTTTATAAGCAACGAAGATTTTCAAATTTTGTTTTTTAAAACATTTTTGATTTGTGAAATTCGGACTTATCTTAGTGAACTGCGTATGATATATGATATTTGAATATTGCTACATTTGTGGTGACCGATTGGTTGAATGTGTTTTATAATTTTAAAAATAAAGTATTTTATAATCTACCGCATTTATATCACAAGCGATTGCAATATTGGACTTTTTTGCATTGAGGAATAAAATTGTGATTCGGACACGGATAACAATGAAAAACAGTGACAAATCGAAATTAACTTTATTTTAAATCTGTATTCAATGAATGACCGAAGTCTTTTATATCGAGAAAAACAATGTTTCTCATAATCGCTCAAAGAGTAACAATTTTTTTATCTGATGTAACATGTAATCTTAGTTAATTTGCAGTTCATTTTCAATCTCCGTTTACCCAATCAATCGCTAAATACGGTAGAGAACATTCCGCTATTGATGCCGACAGGTATTACCGTTGCAATTACATCTGAGATTTTCCAGATAACAGGCAACTTCTCATCCTTGAAAGGTATCTAATCGCCAGCGATGCGAAAACAATACTATATTTAACGGCGTGTTTAGAGTCGGTAACGCGATTGCAAATCCCATTTGATAGTGTTTAGCGCTAAACATTGGTTAGGAAAAAATTTTGCAAGTGGCATTTGCGCATGTCGTATCCTAATGGCAGTCGAAAGAAGCGATTCCTCGTTCTTCGTATGAGAAAAGTCTACCAGTCTCTTTCAATTTTTTTCCTTCACGTTATTGTTTGCTTTTTCACATTATTTTGATGGCATTTCCATCCTTTCGCCGATACTAATCATCACTGACGGCAAATTACGTTCGACGTGTTTTCTCGTGCTCGCTTTTGAAAATTCGACTTGCGGGACGTCTTAATGACTATCCCGCTTGAATGAACGCAGCTGACCACCGCGGCTCTAATTGCCTGTAATGAAGATCCACAGGCTCTGGAAAGATGCGATTGTGAATACACACGGATTTGCGTGTAACATCTCGCGCTGGTTGCCACACTCGCGCCGATATAACGCTTGCAGAAAGTTCATATTAGCAGGAGAGAAACCATTCCCGATGCAGCTATTCCCGAGATTGATCTCCGAGGCTTATTAAGTAGCTTGCGTTCTTTTTTTTGTTTTTTTTTTTCTACGAGAGACACGAAAGACGGGACTGTGGTTATGCTTATAATATGCTACAAGAGAAAAAAGTTGCTCCTGTGGTAGCGAAACGTTCGCGGAAAGGATCGATGCGTGTGTATCTGGATCTGTCATTATGGCTAACAGTGTTGTGCAATTTAGCTTCCATGCAAATGCGGATAATTGAAATGATATATATATGGCATTAATACACTGAGAAACGGTAATTGAGTGAGTATGATGAAAAATTTCAGGTGAACGTCTCATCCAATTCGCGCGAATAATATATATTTTATATAAATACTAAAATGCGAGATTGCACTCATAATATCGATAAATATGAAAATTAACGTTTCACATTCTATATTGAAAAAGATATAAAAAGATAATAAGGATAAAGTGTATATAAAATATCTCAGAAAGTATTACTATATCTCATAAGTATTCGACATTTGACAAAAATGAAATCGTTCTCAACTTTGATATATATGATCTTTTTCTTTATATCTTGAAAAGCAAATAAATTGAGATTATGACATTTAGATATTATCTTGAGAAATGAATTGATTATCATGTTCTCAATACACAGAAAAACACTGTATACCATGTTTATATCGTAAAATTATATAAGATTTATTTTCTGCATATAATAGGTAACATGTCTATAAAGCATTACGCATAATTATCTTTGAAATTGATAATGAATCTTTTTTGTTACGTTATGCGATAATTTTACATTGTAAAATTATTTTGAAATGCAAATTCTTTTTAAGTTTATTGATCGGAATTCATTCGAATCTATTAACCTCGATTGAGGTTTGGTTCTAAAATGCTCATTTTTCGTCAGAAAAAAATAGATAAACTTTGACACAAATGACTTTTCGTATCCATCAAGCGCATAATATACAAAGCATCCGCCTCGTTGCCGAAAAGCTATTAACAAGACAATAACAACTTAATCAGTATACAAACGCCAGTTTTTCTTATGGATCGTTACGGAAAATTCAGATCGACTATAATGGCACACCTTCGTTCCCTTTTTCCTACGTTTTCCTTTCACATTTCTCTTTGTGTGAAGAATTCGTTAAGGTTTGACTTCTTCTTAGAAAAGAATACTATTATTCGATTATCGAGAAACTGTATAGAACCGTATAACCTTTGGCGACACTTGTCGTTCGATTATTTTGTCAATCGGAACAACGTCTGGTCGATCAATCGTATTACTGTAATCAATTTTTAGTTATTTGGAACGAGAGTATTGTAAACGGCATTATTTTTAGTTAGCTATAGCCGGACACGCTGCGCATTTGAATATTCTCGCAATGATAATGTATACACCAACGCTTCGTCGTCGATTTTTCATGCGGGAATGCGATTATGAATGCGCAGGTGATCGAGCTACCAATTGCATATCTTTTAATGAGAGTGTATACGCAAATATATTGGCGGAGGTCGACGACGGTGATTGTATATTCCCCGCGGCTATCAGTGTTCATGGCCTCGTAGTATCGGTATAATGCGAATTATTTCAGCACGAAAGAACAAATCTTGTTTAATGAATTTTTTGTGCAGTTAAAATTACCTAGAGAACTTTTACGATATGTGTATCTGCGTGGAAATTTCGTTTGGTACATTAATACAATATTTTTAAAATCCGATAAATTATTATAATTCTTTTTTTTCTATGATTAATCTTCCGTCGGCAATGTTCATTCTTCGTCTGCAATAGAGAGTTGTATAATAGAGTCTCATCAGAGATGACTTTTGATTGGTCCGTTATTTTTGTCAATTTTAATAAGTCAGAATGAGTAAGAATATAAATTAAAATGAAAAAACATAAATAAAAAGAGATAATATACTTCTCGCTCTTGTTTTGACATACATAATTGACATACATAATTGTTCGTGATCAGACTGTAACTTGAATCTTCGAATTTTAATGCAGTTATTTATATTGTTTCGGACTGTAAAAATTTGAAAAAATTCTTACACATTTTTGTTTTAATAAGTTTTTATTATCATAGAAGTTAGATTTTACTTATTTTTTACAGACTTAAATTTATCTACTAGAATTCACAATAAAAAATTGATTGTACTTTTAAACATTGTCGATGAAGGATTAATAAATAAAAAATGTTTACAGTTATGGTATAATGATATATACGTCGCGCATTTTTATTGTAGAAAGTAGGTAGAGTTGCGCGATGTGGAGATAACGATATTCCGTAGCGCAAAGAAGTAAATCTCTAACTCGTTTGTGAAACGATGGATCATTTTCATTTGCAACACCGCGGGCTTAATTGAGCGTTATCACGAACGTGGACTAATGTAAACGACAAGATAGCCCGAGTATGTCTGAGCGTTAAATAATAACAGATTTCTGCGATTCTCTCGATCCTGCAATTTCTCGCGGACGTAAATGCCATTTCTGCTAACGATTCTTAACCAATGGTTAGATCTCTTTGCGGAAATGTAATACTATTGTCAACAATCGGCTCGGCGGCCGTGCACCACGTCGTTAATCGTGCGCGCCTCACGATTTTCCGCGTCAGTCGATCGCGCAAGAAATTGCTGATATCCGGTATCAGACGAGCTTGGGGCGAACACCCGTACATTTATTCTGCTGCCGTGTAATTAAAGCGTAATCATTCACTTACCTATGTTGTTTATCGTTATTGTGCGTACGTCCGAAATGTTAGGGTCGACTGACTTTTTGGCCGGTTGGCCGGCCAAGCGGAATTCTCTAATCCCCGCTAACCGCTTTAATCTTTTCAGATTCGAATATTTATTTCAGAGATATCTAAATCTTGTTTTACGCTAATTGCCAATAACTTTTTTTTGAAATATTTTCCAGTGCGGACTGTTTTTAACCTTGGATTATCGCTGATTATATAAGCAGAATTATATTAGTGATGTTAAATTATTTAAATTACAGCTTAGAATAATTAATATGGATAATTAATATAGATAATTAACATAGATAAATGATATTGATTTATTTTTTTTTAATATATAAGGGAGAATTGAACTGAATGAGTATTACAGATTAGATCATATCTTATTAATATTTTATATTATTTAATATAAGCAACGTTTATGATGAAAATATGAAATAAATGAATAATGAGTAATAAGAAAAAAAATTTAACAAGTTGCATTTTGTGCGTATTAATAATATTTTCAAAAATTAGATATAATTGATATTAATGTTTTATTAATTTGTCTGATAATAGCGTAATCATACAATTTTATTTTGAATTTTCATATAAAAATTTTTATATAAAATCTATCAAGTTTCGTAAATCGTGCCATTACAAGACTGAATTATTAATAATAATAATTGATATGATTGTAAATGTCGATTACAAAAATAAATTCAAGCTAGTGTAATATCAACGTCTTTATCTTTTCACTAGTATTTATTAATTGTCAAATTTGATAAATTATAAGGATTTTTCGATAAATTATGAAAAATAGATATTATTTAGTTAATCATCATTTTTATTAATTTTATATTTTTATTAAATCGATTTATCAAACCGGCATTTGGTTTACAGAATTGGATATAAATTCAACCCGGAAGTATTTAAGCATTATGATCAGCTTTAATTAAAAATAGAATTATATTTTTTAATTGATTTATTTTCGTCGGTAAAAATTTGAATTATTTATAATTTAATTGTTTGTAACACGTTTTCTTGAAAAATCTTTTTTTATTAGTTATTGCTATAAATATTATCAAAGTCTCAGTGGTCGAATTGGAAGAATATGTTCTCACGACATTTGGGAGATCCGAGTTCGAATCCCGCTTAAGATAATTTTTCCAATTTCTTATAATAAATCATTTATAGTTTTTAATAATTTAATGTTTATATTAACATAAAATTATTAATATCCCTCTAAAATGTTTATTAGTATTATTAAATTGCTTGTCAATTTAATATGTGATATTACGACTCGGGTTCTATTTATGATTGCATTTTAAGAATAAAAAAGAGTTTCGACATGCGGTTTGCAAAACTGGATATGTATATAAATTTACACTAAAATATTTGTGCACTAAGATCTGCTTTGATCAAAAATAGAATTATTTTTCTTAATTAACTTATTCTTGTAATTATTTTTATTCATAAATTCGGTACTTTCAAAGAAGGTACGATTTTGAGGATCCATAGATATGATTTTACACGACCAGTTGTCTAAACCATACCATCACTTTCTTATAAGCATGTTATGAAAAAAACTTCTAATAACTTAATTTGTTAAAAAGTTAAACATGTAAGATGCATGTCTGAAACATCAAAATATAATTCCTAATGTTTATTTGTATTCAAATTAATATTAAATGAAAAATATGGAAAATATTTAAATGCGCACTTGATAAAATCTTTCCTTACATTTATATGTTATAAACAAAAAAAAGAGGAAAATATATTGACGAATTCTAAAAATCTATAGATTAAATGTTTTCACTCATTTCAGCCAATTTTGCAAACAAAGCGTGTAAAATTTAAAAAAAGTAGAAATCCCAAATTTAATTTTTTTGAGATTTTTATTACATTTTTTATTTTCTTTTTTTCTGTTAATGTACAGAATAACAATTGCGCGGAAAATTGTCGAAACTAAATAGTTATTATTTTGTAATGTAAACGGATTAAATGAAATAAATGCTGTACATTATTTTTGCATCAATAAGAATGATGACTGCTGTCTCATGACTTTGCAGAAAAGACTGTTATTTTTATTAACACATTGCGAAAAGAATGTAGTTAATAATAGTTAAGGACTTATAAAAATACAAAAATGGAAATGTTGAATTACGCATAATCTGTGTATACAGTGATATATGTTCAAAATATCTGAATAGTCATTTTTATGAAAGAAATTTATAGCTGAAATTTTTCTGAGGCACAGTTATAATTATTAATTAGACACTATATTTAATAGTTTTTAAAAGTATCTTTCGATTATTATATAAATTCAGATATAGTTTTTACACACGCATTAAAAAAAAAAATGAATTAGCTATTAGTCCTCTTTTTTACATTTATTTTTATAAATTCACTATAGTCCATTTATTACAAAATAACAGCTATAAAAAGTAACAACTATTTATAATTTATCACTACGTAAGATTACTTTTTTACTTTTCAGATGTATTCGAAATTATCGTGAAATACAATTTTATTAATGTAATAACACTTGCTTAATTATATATGTATGATCAATAATATCGTCTAATTTTGAAAAACAGTTTATTTTTGTTTAGATCGTCGTGATATTGAGTTGAATTATATATAAAGCAAATATAACAAAAGAGAAAAGTCAACCAATTTAATTGGTAATTGCATAATTAATCATTAAGTTCAACTTAGTTGACTTGCGATAGAAGATAATGTGTTTAAATTATAACATTATTTATACATACATTATCATTTATACTTATTGCTGCGTCGATATCCAGGAAGTTATGGACGTTATTTACATTTCAAATAGTAGCGCCTACGCGCTTTACGGCGGGTTAGAGAGCAGGTTGCTATTTATATTATCGCGCCGATATCTGCGTAATCGCGCGGTCCATAATATATCGTGCTAAACCGAGACATTTTATGCAAATACGTGACAGTTCACGAAAAACCTTCGTGAATATAGAGCTGCATGACACATTACGATACAGCGCGCATGTAAATATTTCGGTGATTATCGTTCTTTGCTATGACGATTGTGAAATAGTGTGCGAAGATGCAAAACGGTCGGAGGTTATTTACGTTGTCAGCGTGTAATAGCTATGCCTTTATCGAAAGTAACCATGTAAATAGCCCGTCAAATATTTTTACCGTTGTGCAAAATAACAAATGCATAAGAATAAACTTGTTCTCGTATACTATTATATAAATCTGCAAATGATACGATGTTAAACAAATAAATTTTATAAATTTTTTTTTCTATATATTTTATGATGTGGAATTTCAAATTATCTCTTGTATTGAGAAAAAAGTGATTTCTATTTCAATATTATATTACAATCATAGTTATTCATTCACAAATATTCATGCAACTATATCGTAAAAGTAATTGCTTCGTTATTCTTTTTACATATTTTTTATTATCACGTAAAGAATAAGCGAATGTTAAAAAAAAATAGTTCTATTATCTATAAATACACTATAAATACGTATTAATAATGTAACTTATTGTATAATTTATAATATATATTATGTAGTAATTGCATTTATTACATAAATAATATGTTTTATTTATTATCCATCTTGATATTTTGCTGTATGATTAAAAGTTATTATGATTTATAGTATAATTTTTTCATAATCGATAGAATTATAAATATAAAGTTATTATTACTTACATTATAATAATAATAATTATAAAAATGTTCTTAATCGTAATTGTTTTCACAGGCAATTTTAATTACAAATGTTAGACACTTTTTTCTCAGTATCGATTCCAAATGAAGGATTTTCAATTTTTCAATCGCGTGACGCTAAATTTCGGGATTGTCGACTCGTCGCGAAACTCCACACGTGCAAGAGTTGGCGCTAATAATCGCCATTAGCGAATTCGATTATGCTTTAAATAGTCGCTCTCGTAAAACCTGTCGCGGCTGCTTGCACCGAGGCGGACTTTACGGCTACGACGTGCCAATCACCCCTTTTGTCGCGGGGGAAATGGAATTTCCTCGCGTCATTTCTATTCCGCTCGCAAATTGCCGGTAGCGAAATCAAAGGCCTGCGTCGCCGCCCGTTCGATCGATCGCGGCCTGTTAAAAATCGTTAAACGGCTTCGCCTCAGCAACCGGAAGGTGTCGTTTCGTAATTGCCTCGCGAATCGAATGTTTTATTAACTTGCGCGCGTGGATTCTTTGACACGTTGTGACCTCATGGAATATTATAAAGAGAATATTTAAGGTACACGTTGTCATAATTATATAAAGCTTAATTAATGGATATTATCTAACGGACGGAAGTAGACGTGACAGAGGCGTACTTTTATCATGTTGCTATATTAATGATTAATCACTTATGTATATAAGGATATTAAATGTGAGAAATGTTTCACATATGTCATTGAAATTATGTATATGTATAGTTGTGCAATGTTATTTATATAAGTTTTTATTATATTTATATAAGTTCGCTTGGAAATCTTTTCGTGGGAATTTATTAAGTGAAGAAGAATTTTATCACGGCTCTAGGATTCAAGGTTATCTGCAACTAACACTATTGGCCCAACTTTCAATTAACCTCCTGTTATGAGATTAACTCTTCATCCCGTTCAATCCTCGACTCGCTATATTTATGGCCGGTTGCCAGTTTGAAATTATCCGAAGGCAAATGGAATTAAATAGATCGGTTTCGAATAATTAATAGCGTCACGGTTAATTATTTCAGATACGTGATGAAATTACCTCGTGAAAAAGAGTTCGATGGTCGCCACTGAAATTACGGTAGCCGCGAGAAATAATAAAGTCGGGCAATCAGTAAAATGTCGTGCTATCACGCCGTAATTCCGCTGCGATTTATAGACCTTTGACTTCTGATAAGGAAGAGAGATTTAGGGTTTCGCAATGAGGATGATATTTGGCAGTCCTTGACGCTATTTTAATTTGTATCTGTACATTTTTCAAATATTTAATATTGCAGCCTTTATATCGTTTTTAATAACCAAGAAAGAGTTTTGCCTCCTTCGGAAATTGAGGCTCGTTTTCTCACCGGATATATTAACTCCAGTTCATCAAACGCCGGCGCATCCACCTTCCCTTATTTACATTTTCACCTGTTTCGCAATACGCCGTCCATCGTTGCTTTCGTGCGTCTCGTCGCACGCTTAGCGACAATTAAAAACGCATTAGTGCGATGTGGAGAGCGTGTGGGAGCGGTTTTTACCGGCGAAATGCGATACTACAGATAGAGAAAGAAAGACAGAGAGAAATGAAGGAAAGGCAAAGAGAAGAGAGGAGAGAAAGAGAGAGAACCCGAGGGAAGCTTGGCAGGCTGCATAGAGGGAGGAGGGGATATAATTTGATACGTTTACCATTTGGTCTTATTTTTGAGTAATTTCGAGTCGCTCTGGGCGTCTCAGCTGCGAAAGCCGCAGCACAAGCTTCCCGTAATTACAGGCCGTCCGACTCGGCTCTTCGTTTCTCTGCGCTGCGCTGTGTCGTCCTCGTTGTTGTCGTGGTTTCTTCTTCTTCTTCTTCTTCTTCTTCTTCTTCTTCTTCTTCTTCT